>ERZ773035.358-NODE-358-length-38726-cov-67.297691_pt1 | contig 38726 bp, 37 predicted proteins | sample MGYA00511487_ERZ773035 | MGnify/ENA primary metagenome ERZ773035 (study PRJEB29015, sample SAMEA2737985) | human oral metagenome | biome: human oral; feature: human-associated habitat; material: dental | place: China | collected 2024 ...
CATCATTCATCATGCATCAATCCTTTCAAACAAAAAGACGGATACACAGACAATTGAACACGCCCCAGCCTGGGCGAGCAGGTCGTTTTCCACCCACACCCCACCCTCGTAGACCAGCCAGTGGGTAGACAACGAGTAGCGGATCTTGTCGGCGTACTCGGTCGCAAGCGCTTCGGCTTGCCCCACATCGGTGTAGTCATCGGGCTTGAGTGAGGTCAGCGCCTGGTAGACGGCCGGCTTGACGTAGGAGGGGTCTTTCACCACCCGGCCAGCAAACCTGAGCGCAGAGCGCCAGATCGCCTCCACCTCCGGCGTGGGTAGGGGCGGGTCGCACAGCGCGGCCTTGCGCTCAAAGAGGGTACGAGCCTGGTCGGTATCCCCGTAGCGGATCAGTACCCGACCAGCGAAACGGGACAGCGTGGCATTACGGCTGCCTTCCCCGATAGCCAGGGTTGCGGCGTCGAACGCGGCGAACGCATCTGCCTCGGCCTGGGAGGTGAGCCACTCGTCGACGGTGGTAGTCCCGGTGAAGGCTTCCACCTGCGGGGCGGGGTGTCCGTAGAGGAACCGGGCCGCATCCAACGCCCCGGCATCGAAGAAGGTGAACCGATCAGCCAGGGACTTCTTCAGCCCCGCATAAGTGCCGGGGTCTGTGACCGGTGCGATGGGCAGGTAGACGTGGAAGCGAGGTCTGGCAGGTGTCCCGTGCTTGGAGGTGTTGTGGTTGCGGGACGTGGCCGTCATGAACTCCACGCTCGCCAGCAGGTCCGCCAGACCCTGCGGGGTCACCCACTCATCGGGGTTCTCACTGTGGTCATTGTCGATGTCCATCACGAGACAGTCCGAGGTGACAAACCCGTGGGTGGAGTGCTGATTGCCCTTGTATTCGGCAGCGACATGGTCGAAGTGGGCGGCTGCCTCCAGGTCGGCCGCATCGGTGATGGTGGCTCGATTTGGGTAATAGGTGTTCGAGGCCAAGCCGCTGGTGGTGGCGGTGAACAGGGTGAAGGTGGTCATGGCTTGATCTCCCGGAAGTTGGAATCGAGGAAGCGGAGTGGGATGTCGAGGTGTCGGGCCCAGCAGGCCTCGGTGCGCATGCCGGGACTGATACGCGGGGCGTACACCCACACCTCCTCACATTTGGACAGCACGATGCGGTTCATGAACATGGCGAGCTCCCGCTCGGCGGGATCGTGATCGCCCATAAATTGCGGGAAGAGCAGGTGCGGAGCGATAGGGATCCGGCGGCGGCTAACGGCTGCGGCGCACATGCGGCGGGCCAGGCGAATATTCGCCTCGGTATCACCAGCGAATGGTGAGCAGATGTAGGCCAGGGAGCGGTATCCGAACCGCTGCCGCTGCTCACGCTTGAGGACCTCATAGACGGTCGGGTCCGCACACCCCGAAGCGTTGAACCGGTCGATGCTGAGAGTTTTGGTGCTCATTCGCCAGCCACCTCGCGCTCAATCAGAGGCAGCAGACCCCGCTCATGCTTGAGCAGGTCGTAGATGAACAGGCGGCCCTTCTGGGTCCAGTACAGGTGAGTGTTGGTCTTGCCAGTCTCTTCGTCGTAGACGAAGGTCTTGGACTGGGCGTAGCCGGCCTCGGCGTGGGCGGCGTAGAGGAACCAGCGGCCGGACTGCTTGAACTGCACGCCGAGCTCATGGAGCAGCTTGTTGAGCTTGCGGGCCGTGAGCCCATAGTCCTTCGCGATCTCAGTGGTGGTCAGCAGCGAATCCGACTGCAACACCATGTCGTAGTAGGTGACCTTCGGTCTTGCCTCGAGCAGTAGCTGCGCTTGCTGGAGGTTCTCTGCCGCAAGGGCTTCGTTGCGTTCCTTCTCCTCCACGTAGGACTGCAACACGGCGAGCAGAGCCTTCGGATTCGTGCGGATCTCTTCGATCACCCGGTCGGTGATGTACAGGCCATACTTTCGGATCGAGGGCAGAACCTCGTCCATGACCCAGGACTCAAACTTCTGGGCGGATGGCAGGTGGGAGGAGAAGATCAGCCGGTAGAGGTCGCCTTCGCTGATGAATCGGACTTCTTGCAGACCTCCTGGGGTTTCAAGGGGGTGGTGAATCGCCACCCCCTTGCAGTGCTGCTTGATGGCGTTAACCGGATCCTTGTATCCGAGCGCGACGGCAGCGTCCTTGGCGCAGAACAAGATGCGCTCGCCAAGGGTGATGGTCCGCAAGTTGCCGAAATCCGGGTGGGTAAACAGGGTCAGATCGGTGCTCATCTCGAGCCGCCTTCCTGAGAGGCTTCCTCGGCGATGCACCGTGCAGCGCGCTCGTCCTCTCAGGTGCTAGGCGGCGAGCCACCTGGTTTGATAACCCCCAGTCGACAGAACGTCTATCGAGGCTTTCTGCCTGGATATGGGAAGAAAAATGCCGCCATCCGTTAACCGGATAGCGGCACTGCGCTGACGTGTTGGTCAAGCAATAAAGTCGATCTTCCCGCCCTCTGCAAGGATCTTCGCCCATTTTTCAAGTTCGGATTTGTCCACGTTGCCATCGAACTTGCGCACAACTTTCTGCAGTTCAGCCACAATGTCAGAGATGGAAGCACCCTTCATCGTGGAAGCGATCCGAGCAAACTCAGCCTGGTACGCGGCGCTGATTTTCTCCTGAGCCTGCTTGTAAACCTGCTCCAGAGCAGCATCGTTGAGTTTCAGTTTCATGTATCCTCCCAAACCCCTACATCGAACATATGTTTGCTCCTAGTGTAGGCGATTCATCCCGATTAGTCCTTCATGTAAAAGGAGCACTCGTAGCCGTCAGCGTCGAGGGGTAGGCCGTCTGCCCAGGTGGGGAGCATGGTCATGCACGCCACGATGTCTTCGACGCTCGCACCATTGGTGGGTTCGTCGACGACGATCTCGTCGTGAATATGCATCACGATCCGATGCCCGGCCGCATCGACGTGGTGCATGGCGTGGGTGAGGAGGTCGCGGGCGGTGGCTTGGACGAGGTTTTCGGTGAGTTTGCCGCCGTAGGTTTCGATCGGTCCCCACTTGCGGGTAGTGCCATCCACTCCGTCGAAGAGGATGCTGGTCATACCGAAACGGTTCTCCCCAGACGCGGTCGCGGGTAGCACAGCTCCCGCCCCGACGGGAGAGTGATGAATAGGCATCCGGAGCGGTAGGACAACCGGATGCGCCCGACCTGGGTGGGGGTTCGGGTTTCGATGGTGGTGATGGCTGCCTGCTCAATGTCTCGCCAGAACTGCACGACCATCGGGTTGGCGTCCCGCCACGCGTCTACCAAGGGTTTGAGTTCTGCCTCATCGAGGCCCATGCGCAAGGCTCCCATAGCTTTGAGGGCTCCGACCGAGCCGCCGTATCCGCAGGCCAGGACCGCGATCTTCCCTTTCTGGCGTAGCTCAGCGTTGGCCCCGTGTTTTTCGACTGGGACGCCGAACATCCTGCTCGCGGTCTGGCAGTAGAGGTCTTTGCCTTCACGGAATGCCTGCAGCGTGCCGGTCTCGCCGGCGAGCCACGCGAGCACTCGGGCTTCGATCGCGGAGAAGTCAGCGACGATGAACCGGTGGCCTTCACTGGGGATGAAGGCGGTGCGGATGAGCTGGCTCAAGGTGTCTGGTAGCGGGGTGTAGAGCATCTCCAATGCCTCGCTATCACCGGCCGCGAGGAGGCTGCGGGCGGTGTCGAGGTCGGGCATGTGGTTGCGCGGCAGATTCTGTACTTGGATGAGGCGTCCTGCGAAGCGTCCGGTACGGCCAGCCCCCATGTACTGGATCAGCCCCCGCGCCCGCTGATCTTGGCCTGCGACCTGGAGCATGGCCTGGTACTTCTTCACCGACGACTTCGACAAGTCCTGGCGAAGCCTCAGCACCTCAGCGACCTGCCCGGTCGCAGTCTCGAGCGCAGCTTCCACCTCAGCCTTGGTGAGTGACTCGAGCTCACAGCCGTTCGAGTGCAGCCAGTCTCTAAGCTGGATCGGGCTATTGGGGTTCTCCAATCCGGTGAGCTGCTGAGCGCGTGCCAGGCAGGCCTCACGGTGGTGGGTGTCGACCTCGACCGCATGAGTGGCAAGCTGGGTGTCGATGCGGACCCCGGTGTCGTTGATGCGCTGGTCCAACCAGTATGTTTCCCACTCCGCTTCGGGCATGGGGTTGCGGGTGAGCCGGGAGGCGAGTTGGGCGTCGACGTCGACGTCGCGGCGGTTGTAGGAGATGTACTGCTCCCAGCCGACCGGATCATCATAAGGCAGCACCCGGTTGCCATCTTTGCCGGGGATGGAGAAGCGGCGGATGAGCTTCTGTCCGGCGGGGTCTTTCTCCAGTGGGAGGCGTAGTGCTTTGGATGCGCCATCCAGGCTCATGGGTAGTCCCAGGGATATTGCCCAGACCATGGTGCACCGCCACCCACGCGGATCGAGAAACCCTTCGGCGAGCAGGTCTGGGTGGTAGCGCCGCAGATAGACACTGAGGCAGACGCGCTCGAAGGCCGCATTGAACGCCGACTTGATGATGCCAGGGTCGGTGAGGGCCTGAAGGATCACGGTTGGGATGGGCTCGCCCCTGGCGAGGTCGATGACCTGGGCGGGTGCCCCGTCGATGCTGTAGCCGAGCAGGAGGATGCGGAAGGCCTCGTCTTCGGTGTATTTGTACACGCCCGCGGTGGCGAGGTTGGTGGGGCTGAAGGTTTCGAGGTCCAGGGAGATGGTGTGCATGCGCTTCCTTCCTATCTATAGATGTGGTTGTGGCGGGACACCCGAGCCGAGCAATGCTCAGACCACAAGGTGTCCCGCCACGGAGCCGGAGTCGGGGTTAGGCCAGGAAGTCATCCCCAGCACTGAACGCTGCGAAATCATCCGCAGCCGACGTGCGGCCACCACCCAGCGGCTCCCCGTCACGGAGCTTTTGCACGTTGCCGAGCCCACAAGCGATCCCGCGGTTGCCGTTGGTGTTGAACGCGTAGAAGCTCAGCGAGACCCGGGCGTAGCAGCCGGAGTACACCTCCGCAGGCGAGAGCACCGGATTGAGGTCCTGGTCGACGACCTCGGGCGGCAGGGTGGATTTGGCGTTGACGAAGAAGCCCCCCTTGTAGGCTTCGTCGTCACGCTCGGTGTCCCCGTCACGCAGAGGCAGCTTGAGCGCGGCCTTGTTCGGGCGCTTGCCACCAAACTTTCCGATGCCTGCCTCGATGGCGGCGTCGATAGCCCGCTCGATCTTGCCGATCGTCTCCCGATCAGACTTCGGAATGATCAGCGACACGGAGTACTTGGGCTTGGAGCCCTGGATGGACTGGGGCTCGAAAAGGTGTGCGTAGGACAGGCGGACTTCGCCGGTGACAACGCGAGTCGGATTGGTGTTCATGATGGTGACCTCCTTGGTAAGCCGTTGTTGTTTGTGTTGGTGAAATCGGTGGCCGCACTCACACGTGCGAGTGGCGGCCTCTTGTCGGATTCGGGTACTAGAGTGGGCTTGCCTTCGGGCTTGATGACCAGATCGCCAAGCGTCTCGGTGAAGGTCTTGCGGCCCATCAGGCGTTCCATGGCGGTGATGCCGATCAGGCGCTTGTCCCAGATGTCGGTGTAGCCCGCCTTCTTGGCGGCCTCCGCCACCGCGGCTTCGTCGGTGTATTTGCGGATGGAGCGTCCGGCGACGACCTTGAAACCGGGGATCTGGGTGCCGGCTTGGGCCTGGGCTAACGCCCATCCTTCGACGTCGGATGCCCAGGCTTTGAGCTCAGGGATCTTGGCCAGCACGTCCGCAACCTCAGACACAGATAGTTCTGCGGGTGGTGCGAACTCGTGCTTAGCCAGCGCGAGATTCGCTTCGGCCCTGGCCCGGCAGGTGGGTGCGATACGACAGAACTGACACCACGAGCCAGCGGCGTACTCACCCTCTCCGCGGACAGCCAGGTCGGCAATCGGTTTGACCGTGTTCTCGCCCCACGCGATCAGGTCCTGCGTGCTGATCGACCAGGTCTCGACGTTGGCCCGACGAGGCTGGAAGATGCTCAGTGAGACTTCCTCGATGTTGTAGAGCGCATCGAAAGCGGCCAGGGCTCGGAGCCCATAGAGCATAAGCTGCGGATTCTCCACAGGGGAAACCTCAACGCCCATGCCGTACTTCAGGTCAACAACCTGCAAGGTGGGTTCAGCGAGGATCACGCAGTCCCCGGTGCCAAACCCGCCCGGTGCGACATGCGAGTAGTCCAGGCGCTGCTCGACATACACCTGCGGGTCACTGCAGCGCTCCCGAGCAGTCTCGAGGTGCTGGGCAACGAACTGCACATAGTCGTCGGTGTGGCCCTCCATTTCCTCATCAATCCACTCCGAGGTGGGGCGCTTCGCCCGGCGCTTGAGGAACCGCAGCAGCTTGTACTCAGCCAGAGCATGCACGGTCGTGCCCTGCAAAGCTGCGTCCGATGGCGTATCTGCCAAGCCATCGACGGCGAGTGCTGAGGGTGGGCAGTGCAACCAGCGGTGCGCTGACGAGGCTGACAGGAGTGCGTGGCTATCAGGCATGGGTGAGCTCCTCAGCCCCGGCCATGATCTGGCCAAACTTCGTCGGATCCACCTCGGAGAGAGCCTTCGCACCAGCGTCAAGGATCAGTTGGCGCACCTGGGTGGTGTAGCCCTGCTGGGACAGCTCTGCCAAGAAAGCCCGTACCTCTTCGAGCGTGTACTCACGCACTGGAGCAGCCGCCCCGCCTGCTCAGCCTCGAGGCGTTCTTCGAGCTCGGCCTGGAAGGATGGTTCCTCCAGGCGGGCGGCGGCAACCGGACGGGGGCCAGCCAACGTGTACTCGTCCTCAATCTGCTCCCAGCCGTCGGCTTCGAGGGCCTGCCCAACCATGGCCAGGCCCTCCATCATCCGGTTGATGCCCGCGATCAGGGCGTTGCGGTGCTGCGGGTTCACGCGGCATCACCACCCGCGCGGTGGAGCTTGCTGCCTGCCGGGTGACGCTTGACCGCGTCAGCCAGGGCCATCAGCTCCTTATCAGTGCATTCAGCCCCGCAGCATGAGGCCTCATCTACCTTGCGCAGGGTCACGTCCCGTACTTCCCTGCCGGGGACCAGCACTGTCACGTCCCGCATGGGGCCGAACAGCCAAGTCAGCAGGCGCTCTCGCAAACCCACCCGGCCGATGTTGATGGCCTTGCCCGGGTCGGGTTCTCGCGACAGGCTCACTGTTACCGTCTTGTGTGTCATCAGCTTCCTCCTTAGGAAAAGTCAGTGGATGGAAGGTGGTGCCCGGATTGGCTTGATGCTCCTTCCACCTTCAAGGCGGCAACGAACCCTAGTTGATAACCCCAGGGTCGGAAAGCAGATCGCGGAGCTTGCCCTCGGCGCGGTCCTGGATCTTTTTGACCATCGGCTGGGACACGCCCAGCACGGCTGCGATGTCCCGCTGGGAGAGGCCGTAGCGGGAGGCGACTACTACCTGCCGCTCCCGTTCAGACAGCGCGGCTAGTGCTTGGCGCACGGCTAAGCTGGTCGACCATGCGTCTGTGGCATCGTCTGGGGTGGTGGAGGTGTAGATTCCGTTGCGGTACCCGGATGCGGTGTGCAGGCCGACCTGGCCGGACTCGATGTCCTCATCACTGGGGTCGCTGTCATCGATACTGAGGTAGCCGGTGTGGGTGCGCCAGCGGCGCGACGTGCTGCGCTCCGAGGCGTTGAGCTCTTCGAGAATCTCGCTCAAGGACCGTCGCTCGACCGTGTCGGGATCTTCGGCCTGCGCCAGGCGGCTTTGATAGTCGCCCTCAATCCAGGTATCGGCCTCGGCCGGGGTGATACGGAAGCTGGTATCGCGGGTTGCGCGCCGCGCGTCAGCAGTGACCGTGACCTCGAACGCGAGCTTGACGATGATGTAGTTGTGTGGGGTGGAGGCGTTGCCTGCCATGTTTGGCTCCTGTCGCTTGCTGCGACGGAGGCCCGGCCCCACCTGGACGTTGGTGGAGCGCGAAGATCAACCCGGGGACGAAAACAGGGCAGGCCAAGCACCCAGGCATGCGTGCCTGAGCGACTGACCTGCCCTGGACGTCCAGAAGGGCGGATCTCCGCGCGGTTTGTTGGAATAAGTTGGGTGCGGGCAGCTGTCCCGCTTGTCATCGAATGAGGAGTTGAGGGTGCCCGGCCGGTACCAGACCGGACACCCCCGGTCAGCTACTTCTTGCCTCCCTTAGGCTTGGGAGCCCGTTGGGACAGTGCCGATGCGGCCGCCGTCTTCGACGCGGCCGATGTGCGGTCATCGCGCAGCACCTTGGATGCGGCAGAAGCAGCAGCCTTGCTGGTTCGACGTTGACTCGTCATCTCGGTTCACCTCCTTCCAGCTAGCCCGATTCGTCCTTTTTGCCGAGTTTTTCTCTCGGTCTGCCTACACCGGCTGGTAACATGGGCCACAATGGCCGATGTGCCCACGCCGGTGGATTGGCTTGTTTTCAACACTAAGAAGGCCCTCTGTTTTCACAGGAGGCGAAAGAAGGCGAAAGGAGGCAAGATGGCTCGCCTTCCCCAGCCGGAGTTTGCTCTAGGGCTGTTATTGCGGACTATCCGGCCGTCCTTATCTTTCAACGTCAAAGGCGACCGTGGATTCGTTCTTGACTTCTTTGACCGGGCCTGCGACGAAAAGCTCCTCCCAGGCCCGCTACCTGAAAGCGAGTGCAGCAAGAACACCATCCGTGCTGGATGGCTGAGAGGCATCGACCGACGGGACCTCAATAAGATCTGGAATGGAAAGCGGCCTCTACCAGAGGACACCGCAGGATGCATCTTGCCCGCCATCAGTGAGCAGAGAATCATCGCCCTGTGGCGTGATACCTCAACCGGCGATGCAATCACGGATCTCGCACTCAAGCTTCGTAAGGACGGCCTAGAGATCAACAGACCGATTGATGTCCCGAAGGCCGTGTATGCGCTCCTCAAAGAAGTCGTCAGATCCAACGCTGAGGGAAATGACCTTCTGCGAGACCAAGACGCCGACCAGAAAATCGTCATCCCCGGCGTACAGACCTACCCGTTATCTACCGGCCGTATTTCAGGCAATGCGCTCCAGATCGGCACCTCGAGCATCCCGATCTCGCCAGCCCCGCCCGTCCCCGAGGAGCTAGCTCCTGAAGAGGTCTACGTACAACGCGCGCTTGAAGCGATCGCCGAAAAACTTGGGAAGGAACCCGTCTCCTTCGAGCATCTAAAGAGTCTTCCGGGCAAATACGCAAAGTTTTTGGTTCGTCAGCGCACCCACTACTGGTCCGCTGTCGGACGTCACCGCAACCTGCAGGAAATTCGCCCAGATGACGGGGATGAACAGTTTGAAGGGATCAAGGACGATCTTGACGGCTTCCTCGAAACCACGTGGATGTCCGATGCTTTCCCTGACGGCTACGAGCGGATGCTGAAGACGCTTGGGCAGGCTAGCCATTACCAGGTAGGGGGATCTGTTCTAACGAGCATCCCTGACCTGTTTGCTGCGAGCCACAAGCAAGGTATGACGCACATGCTGGTCAACGAGGACCGAATCGAGTGGTCATCATGAGCAGCACAATCTTCAACTCCCAGTTCGAAAACTGCATGCGCTTGCTTATCGCCCTAGACAAGCTTGAAACCGCGGTAACAGCGACCGAGCTTGCTGACGCCGATTTTGCAGCAACCTACGCCAGACACGTCGGTCTCGGCAGAACCGACCTGCACGGGTCCACGGCCTTCGTTAATGCAATTTACACGCAGCGCCGAAGCAAAGCTCACGAGGCAATCCAGGCGCTAGTGGCACACGGTTACGCCTATGCAGACCATGCTGGTGACGCGCCGCGCTTCACCATCTCCGAGTCTGGCGCCCACCTAGTGAGCCACGTGTCTTCTACCTACGCCCAGCACTACCAACGCTATGTCGCAGCAGCATTGGCAGCCCTACGCAACGACACGCTGCACCTGATCGGCGTGAAGGAGGAAGCATGAGCGGACTTTGGATTAGCGAGATTCGCGCATACCCAAACCACGGCGCCCCCTCCACGATCACGCTCACACAGGGCCTGAACGTCATTGCCGGACCATCAAACACTGGGAAAACCCGCGTCGCCCGCACTATCGACTTCGTCATGGGCGGGGACCACGCCCCTTTCACCGATGACTCGGACTACTGCACCGCGGAAATCGACCTCGTCACCGCCGAGGGAGAAATCATCACCCTGCGACGCAGCATCGGAGGAGACTACGTTGTCAGTCCACAGCCTGGCGCTGACAGCAAGGTCTACAGCGTGAAGCGAGACGACAAGGATACTGAGACGGATCTGAACTCGTTCCTAGTGTCGCTACTCGGTTTCAAACCCAGCCGCAAGGTCATCAAGAATTCCAGCTGGGAGAGCCAGACACTGACATGGCGCAGCCTTTACCACCTGCTGTACGTGCCTGAGAGCTACATCGATCGGCTCGACTCAACAATCTTGCGCAGGGGTGGAGCCAACGATTACGTCACTCGCACTGCGGAACTGTCGACCCTGCTCGTTCTTGCGCAAGACGAAAACTTCGATGACATTGAGCCTCAAGAATCCGACAAAGATCGCCGTATCCGTCAGCGATCAGTCAAGCAGTTCATTACTAGGCAAGTTGAGGCAGCTCACGAGAAGGAGACGGAGCTTAGGAAAGTAGAGGAGCAGTACCGGGGCCGTGATATCGAAGCGGAACTCGCTACCCTCAACGCCGAGTTCGACCAGCTTCGTCGAGACCAGATCGAGCTCAACGCCATCGGGCGAACGATCACCACCAAGATCAAAGAGATCGATGAAAACGTCGCTGCCTTCGCCGTAGACAAATACCAGCGTCAAGAACTCATCAGCCACCTGGAAGCAGACCTGCACCGGCTCGAGTTCCTCGCCGAAGCAAGCTTTGATCCCGACACGTTGAACATCAACATGTGCGGTTACTGTAAGCAACCAGTAGACGCGAGCATGAACCATCCCAGTCAGGAACAAATCGACGTCCAGCGCACTCGTCTAGAAGAGCAACTCGCGGGCGCTCGGTCCAACCTGGCCGAACTGGACTACACGATATTGGAACTGACCCAACAGCGAGCTGACCTGGTCAGTAAGCATGACGAGCTTCAAGCCAGAATCGCACACACGATCACGCCGCGCCAAGAACAGCTGACGCGTGAGGTTCGCACGCTCAAGGAGGTAGCGGGTATACAAGCGCGTCTCGAGCAGCTCCAGGAAACAATCACGGCGCTGACTGATCTGGGACCGCAAGCGGCTGAGAAGCGGGAACCATACAAGCCTGTGGAGTTTTTCAACGCGGAGTTCATCTACTCAATGGACACCACGATTCGCCGGATCCTCCATGAAATCGGTTTCCCCTCTGCTGACGCGGCGGTATTCGACGAGGCCACCCTCGACGTGACGATCGACGGATACCGAAAGGACACCAAGGAGGGTAAAGGCTTCGCCGCCTTGCTCAACACCGTGGTGATGGTCGCCTTCCATGAGTACCTCGATCAACGCTCGCCCCACGCACCGCACTTCCTCATCATTGATTCTCCGCTGAAAAACTTCGATGACAGCCAGCTCACTGCACCGGACTCCATGCGACAGAAACTACTGGACTACATCGCCCGTACAACCACGAACCGTCAGGTCATTCTGTGCGAGAACCTCAATCTCCTCAGCGGAGTGGACCTCGACGCACTTCCCAACACGACAGCCATCCGATTCAGCAAAGACCCGTACCAGGGCCGCTACGGCTACCTCGACGGGGTCTACGAGCCGGGAGAACACCCACATGAGTAGCCAATCCACCAAGCTCAAGATCAGCTACAAACCCCTGTGGAAAACGCTGATCGACAAAGGAATGCGCAAACAGGACCTCCGGGACAAGGCAAGAGTCTCGGCATCCACGGTCGCCAAGCTCGGCTGGGACGAGAACGTCACCACCGCAGTACTCGTGCGCATATGTGAAGCACTCGACTGCCAGCTAGCGGAGATCGTCGAACTCGTTCCACTTCCTGATGCACTCCAACAAGACGACTAAAAGGTTTGGATAACGCAATATGGCTACGAAAAACAACAACGACATGACTCTCGAGCGGACCCTGTGGGAAACCGCTGAGTCAATGCGCGCCAAGGGAAACCAAGAGGCCTCGGAGTACAAGCACGTGGTTCTAGGCCTCGTGTTCCTCAAATACGTGTCTGACAAGTTCTCCGAGCGTCGCCAAGAACTCACCTGGGAGCTCATGGATGAGGACATCGAAGAGGACCAAATTCCGTCATTCCTTGAAGACCGGGACGAGTACTCCGGTGAGAACGTCTTCTGGATCCCTGATGGTGCTCGCTGGGAGCAGCTCCAAGCCAAGGCCAAACTGCCCGGTATTGGCCAGGCCATTGACGAAGCTATGCGACTCATCGAACGCGAGAACCCCACGCTGGCAGGCGTGCTGCCGCGTAACTATGGGCGTGAGGATCTCAAGGAGGGGATGCTCGGCGAGCTCATCGATTTGATCGGCTCGATCGGTTTCGGCGCGGATGCCGACCACGGAGCTGACGACATTCTCGGCCGCGTCTATGAATACTTCCTCGGCATGTTCGCTGGCTCGGAGAAAGGTAAGGATGGCGGGGAATTCTACACGCCGCGTAGCGTCGTGAACCTGCTGGTTGAGATGCTCCAGCCCTTCTCTGGCCGCGTCTATGACCCATGCTGTGGTAGTGGTGGCATGTTCGTGCAGTCGGCCCGCTTCGTCGAAGCCCACGGTGGCAGCCGGGATGCACTGTCCATCTACGGCCAGGAGAAGGCTGCCTCCACATGGCGTTTGGCCAAGATGAATCTGGCACTACGAGGCATCGAAGCAGACCTTGGCCCGCGTGACGCTGAAACCTTCACTGAAGACCAACACCCGGACCTGCGCGCGGACTTCATCATCGCCAACCCGCCCTTCAACCTCAAAGGCTACTGGTCAGCCGTCCTGGAGGATGATCCACGCTGGGCCTACGGCACCCCGAACGACTCCAACGCGAACTACGCGTGGATCCAGCACTTCCTCTACCACCTCGCCCCCTCAGGCTCGGCAGGCTTTGTCATGGCCAACGGCGCACTGTCATCCAAAGCGAAGACGGACGGCACCATCCGCCAGGCCCTCGTTGAAGCAGACCTCGTGGACTGCATCGTGGCGTTACCCGACAAGCTCTTCTTCAACACCGGAATCCCAGCGTGCCTGTGGTTCCTCTCGAAGAACCGGCACGATAACGGCCACCGCGACCGACACGGTGAGGTGCTCTTCATCGATGCTCGCAACATGGGTGAGATGATCACCCGTGCGCAACGCCAGCTCACCGAGGCCGACATCGAACGCATCGCCGGCACCTACAACATGTGGCGCTCGCGCGACGCGCACGAGAACTATGAGGACGTGGCCGGATTCTGCAAAGCAGCAACGCTCGAAGAGATCCGCGACAACGACTTCATCCTCACCCCGGGCCGATACGTCGGCCTCGACCAGACGGAAGATCCCGACGCCGAGCCCGCCGAGCAGAAAATCAAGCGCCTCACCGCCGAACTCCTCGCCGAGCTCGACCGCGGACGCGAACTCGAGGAGAGGATTCGTGCGATGCTTGGCGGTGAGGAATGAACATCAACTGGCGACGGACAGCGCTTGGCGAGTTAGAGACTGAAACCGGAGGTGTAATCCAGACGGGCCCCTTCGGGAGCCAGTTGCACATGAGTGACTACTCGGATGAGGGCACACCGGTTGTAATGCCGACGAACATCCGAGACATGCGGATCGATCCCACTGATATCGCACGAGTGGGCGATGAGCATGTTGATCGCTTAGTTCGTCATCAACTGCGACCAGGTGACATCCTGTATAGCCGTCGTGGCGATGTCGAGAAGTGTGCTCTAGTTACTGAGCACGAAACAGGCTGGCTGTGCGGCACCGGATGTTTGCTCGTACGTGTTCAAGGAGAACATATCGACACCCGATTCCTTGCCTATCAGTTATCGACACCAGCCAAACGCGGGTGGATTAGGCAACATGCCGTTGGCTTGACAATGCTCAACCTCAACACCGGGATTTTGCGCGAAATTCCCATCGAGTTGCCCGATTTCGAACAGCAGCGGCGGATTGCTGGTGTGCTGGGCGCACTGGACGACAAAATCGAATCCAACTGTGCACAGCAACGCATCGGCGAATATCTTCTCCGCGCTGTGATTGAGGGTATTCTTGGCCAGTTTTCCGAAGCTGACTTCATAAGCTTCGACGCATATTGCACTCAATCCAAAGAGTCTGTTCGACCTGAAAATATAGGGAACGGCGATAAGTACATTGCCTTGGAGCATATGCCCCGAGGGTCAGTATTCTTGAATTCGTGGGAGACTGCGAAACTTGCCGGCATTGCCAGCAATAAAACCCGGTTCCGACACGGCGATCTCTTATTTGGAAAACTGCGTCCCTACTTCAAGAAAGTGGGAGTCGCTCCAGTTTCAGGTGTGTGTTCTACGGATATTCTCGTCATTCGTCCACGGCTCCCTGAGTTTCTCCCATTCATTGCTGTTATTGCTTCTTCTGATGCGTTAATCGATTCAATATCTGCCTCTGCCACAGGAACACGAATGCCACGCGCATCGTGGAAAGAGATCGCCACATGGCCTGTTCCTCAAATTCCTGACGAGACTCTCACCGTTCTCCTCCACCCCGCGAACCAGCTCATGGCGTTCCTAGAGACTTTGTCGCTACAAAATCTCAAACTCGCACAGCTTCGCGACGCACTCTTGCCCGAGCTTATGAGTGGACGGATGCGGGTGGATGAGGCTGGGCGCCTGGTCAGTGAGACTTTTGGTGAGGAGGTGCGCTGACGTGGGGATGCGGTTTGATGAGTCGACTGTGGAGCAGGCGGCGAAGGAGTGGCTGGCCGAGATTGGTTTCCACACGGGGTATGCGCCCGTGGATGCCGCGGTGGAGGATGTCAGGGAGTCCCTTGGTGACTGCATCCTGTGGAGCCACGTGGCTGACGCACTCACCCGCCTGAATCCGAGTGCTGATTCCGAACTTGTTGGTTCTGCCGTGGCGCGGATCCAGCGTGCCGAATCACAGGACGTGATGAGTGAGAACCAGCGGCTCCATGAGTTGATGGTGCGTGGTGTGCCGGTTGAGACCACCGGTGAAGATGGCAGGCCCGCCACCGTGCGCCTGCGGCTCGTGGACTTTGATCAGCCGGAGCGCAACGACTGGCGGGTGCTCAACCAGTTCACCATTATCGAGGCCGGCCACAACCGCAGGCCAGACGTGCTCATCTTCCTCAACGGCCTGCCCGTCGGCCTGTTGGAGCTGAAGAACCCGGCTGATGAGAACGCCACTCTCCGCAACGCCTGGAACCAGATCCAAACCTATCGGCGTGAGATCCCCAGCGTGTTCATCCCCAATGTCGTCACTGTCATCTCTGATGGCACCAGTGCGGCGATGAGTTCCTTCACTGGCGGTTTCGAGCATTATGCGCCGTGGAAAACGATTGACGGGCGTGACGTCATCTCGAACCGGCCAGCCCTCGAGGTACTGCTCAAGGGTGTGTTCGCACCCGAGCGTTTCCTCGACATTCTGCGCAACTTTGTCGTCTATTCCGACGAGGCGGTCACTGACCATGCGACCGGGCAGCGGCGCCGTGCCATCATCAAACGCATCGCGAAGTACCACCAGTACTGGGCCGTCAACGCCGCGGTGGAATCAACCGTGCGTGCCGCCGGTCCCGGTGGGGACAAGCGTGGTGGCGTGGTGTGGCACACCCAAGGCTCGGGCAAGAGCTTTGAGATGGTCTTCTACGCCGCCAAGCTCATGCGTGACCCGCGCATGGCCAACCCCACCCTCGTGTTCATCACCGACCGAAACGACCTCGATGACCAGCTCTACGGTGAAGTATTCGCGCCCGCGCAGATCCTGCCGGAAACCCCGGTCCAGGCAAGTGGGCGAGACGATCTGCGCCGCCTGCTCACCCGCGCCTCAGGCGGGATCATCTTCACCACCCTGCAGAAGTTCGCTCCCGGCCAGGACGGTGACACCAACCCGGTGCTCACTGATCGGCGCAACGTGGTGGTCGTCGCCGATGAAGCCCACCGCTCCCAGTACGGTTTTGAGGAGAGCCTCGACAGCCAGGGCAGGTTGAAAGCCGGACTGGCCAAGCACCTGCGTGACGCGCTACCGGGAGCGACCTTCCTTGGCTTCACCGGCACCCCGATCGAGACCAATGACCGCTCCACGCGCGCTGTCTTCGGTGACTACGTCGACGTCTACGACCTCACCCGCGCAGTCGAGGACGGGGCCACCGTCAAGATCTTCTACGAGTCCCGACTGGCGAAAGTTGCACTCGATGACGAGCAGCTCAAGGGCCTGGACGCACTGGTGGACGAGACCAGCGAGGCGAGCGAGACAGAGTCTGAGCAGGCCAAGAGCAAGTGGTCTCGCCTCGAGGCTCTCGTCGGCGCCGAAGCGCGGCTAGATGCTATTGCCGCCGACATCGTCGCCCACTGGGAGAAGCGCCGCTCCTCCATGGCCGGCAAGGCGATGATCGTGACGATGAGCCGGCGCATTGCCGTCGCCCTCTATAACAAGATCACAGCCCTGCGCCCCGAATGGCACTCTGATGACATCGACAAAGGCCGCATCAAGGTCGTGATGACAGGCTCTGCTGCTGACCCCGCCGAGTTCCAGCCACACATCCACTCCAAGGATGAACGGCGTGACCTCAAGCTCCGTGCGAAGAACCCGGATGATGAGCTGGAGATCGTCATCGTCCGCGACATGTGGCTCACCGGCTTTGACGCGCCCTCCATGCACACCATGTACGTGGACAAGCCGATGCAGGGCGCGGGCCTCATGCAGGCAATCGCCCGAGTCAACCGGCGCTTCAAGGACAAGCCCGGCGGACTCATCGTCGACTACATCGGCCTGTTCGCCTCCCTCCAACAGGCACTGAGCGTGTACTCGCCCTCAGACCGTGAACAGGCGGGCGTGCCCATCCAAGAGCTCGTAGACGTCATGCTGGAAAAGCATGACGTGGTACGCGGCATGCTCCACGGCGTCACCTTCGATTCCTCCCCGGACCTGCCAGCCAAGGAGCGTCTGTCGCAGTACGCCGCCGTGCTTGACCACGTGCTCTCTGACCCGGACCTCACCGCCAGGTACAACGACCAAGTGCTCGCCCTGACGAAGGCGTTCGCGCTCGTGGCCTCACGACCCGAAGCTGAGGCAATCCGCAACGACGTCCGCCTGTTCACCGATGTGCGTGCCGCAGTACTGAAGATCCTCAATCCCGACTCAGGTGAATCACGCCACGGGGGCAGCAACCTCGATACCGTCCTCGGGCAGATGCTCAATGACGCGGTCACCGCAGACCAAGTCATTGACGTCTTCCAGTTCGCCGGCATGGAGTCCCCGGAACTGTCCCTGCTCTCGGATGAGTTCTTGGACTCCGTCGCACACTCCGCCACTCCCAACCTTCAGCTGGGACTGCTGAGGCGACTGCTGGGGGACCAGATCCGCACCGTCAGACGGAAGAACCTGGTCACGGGCCGCAAGTTCTCCGAGATGCTCAATGACGCCTTGACCCGCTACACCAACCGGTCGCTCACCACGGCAGAGATCATCGCTGAGCTGGTTAACCTGGCAAAGGAGATGCGAGCGGATAAAGAACGTGCCCAAAAGCTGGGGTTGAGCGAAGCAGAGATCGCCCTCTACGACGCCATCATCCAGAACGACTCCGCCATCCTTGAAATGGGTGATGACACCCTCAAGATGATCGCCCGAGAACTGGTGGCCACGATCCGCTCCTCGGCCACCTTGGACTGGACGGTCAAAGAATCCGTGCGAGCCCGCATGCGCTCACGCATCAAACGGCTGCTCGCCAAGTACAAGTACCCGCCGGACAAGCGCGAGCAAGCCGTGCAGCTCGTCATCGAACAAGCCGAACATCTAGCTTCTGAGGACCGCGACTAAGTGTGAGCGTGTCCCTTCCACATTTGTAATGGAGGGGACACGTTCACCGTCGTACCCTTTGACGCTTGCTCGATATCTTTTGACGCAAGCCCCATACTTTTTGACGCGGGGCTGAACCTTTTGACGCTAGGCCATACTTTTTGACGCTTCCTGCCTTGACTGACCGAGCGAGCCTCTGAGGCACCCCTCCGAGGCTCTGATCCGCCCCGGTGGGGAGCCGCTTCACAGCTCCACACACCCAGCCCGAACACCCCGAAATAGCCCCAGAACAGCAAAAACGCCACCCCGGACACTTCCCGGCCGGGCCGGAAACCTTTGTATCCAGAGTGACGTCCTTTTGGAGCGGGCGACGGGAATCGAACCCGCCTCTGAAGCTTGGGAAGCTTCCATTCTACCGATGAACTACGCCCGCAATTCATCGTCCCGAAGGAATCGACCCGTCGATCATATCGTCACGTCGGATAGCCGCGCAACCGGCACCGCTGGAGTTTGAGGCGGGGTGCTCGGGGGCTGGGTGCTGGTGGAGTGTTGTGGCAGGTCTGGCGTGTGGATACCCGTGCAACGGCTGCAAGCTGGTGTGGTTGGGATATGGGGAGGCGAGGAACGGTAGCGGGTGTATGGATATCCGCGCAACTGGAGCTACTTGTCGGTTCGATAAGGAAGATGAGGAATAGGAGATGCCAGGTGTACGCCGCTGGCGTTTGCCATCCAGATCCGACGTGCGCTCTCCCTCCAGATACACTGGGCTCGCCTGATTGATTGGAGTTCCCATGACTCGTCCCGTGGTGGCCGCCGCGATCGTCGATTCGCTAAGTGCGCCCACGACGTTGCTCGCCTGCTCGCGAGCGTACCCGCAGGAGCTGCGCGGTCAGTTCGAGCTGCCCGGCGGCAAGGTCGAGGACAATGAGGATCCAGTAAAAGCCCTTGAGCGCGAGATAGTCGAGGAGCTCGGCGCGCGCCTCACCGTGGGCGCGCGCGTGTGCCCGGTGGGTGGCCAGTGGTGGCCGATTGTGGGCGGTCGCGTCATGGGCGTGTGGCTCGCCGAGGTCGCGCCTGGTTCGCCCTCTCCGCGCGTGGGCGCGTCGCACCTTGAGGCCCGGTGGGTGCCCCTCGCGGACCTCGCCGCGCTCCCGTGGATCGTCGCAGACTTCCCCATCGTCGAGGCCGTGGTCGCCCGCTGCGCTCGCTAAGGATGGGCAACCGGCGCGCAGCCACAATTTGACGACACTGAGGGGAAAGATGTCAGAATAAGCGCATGCCGAAGATTATTGGGGAGTCCCTTGCCTCTCACCGCGAGCTGACTCGCGCGCGCCTGTTCGAGGCCCTGGGGTCGCTCATGGGTGAGCAGTCCTTCGAGTCGATCACGATGAGCCAGATCGCGGAGCGCGCGGGCGTCGGTCGCACGGCGGTCTATAACCATTTCGCGGACAAGGAAGTGCTCCTGCTCGCCTACATACGCGAGGTGACGAGCGAGTTCGCGCGCGTGCTGACTCAGCGCCTCGAAGCTGAGCCGGATCCCCTGATGGGCCTGCGCATTTACATTCGTTCCCACCTGCAGATGATTGGCCGCTACCACGTGAAGGCTGGAATGGGTCTGCGCCGTCACATGTCCGGCCAGGGCGCCTCGCACCTGCATGATCATGCGGGTGTTGTGGGTGAGGTCCTCATCGGCATTCTTGACGAGGCCATGGAGCGCGGGCTGATCGCTCAGCAGAATACGCTCGGCGCGGTGCACCTGATTCACGCGACGCTGCAGGGGCAGCGTCTGCCGCAAGATCCGGAGCATCGCGAGTCCGCGCTGACGTTGGTGGAGACGTTCATTTTGCGAGGCTTGGGCGCCTCGGAGGAAAACGTGCGCCACGTCACGACCGCGGATCTTCCCTCAGGGGAATAGTGGGCGCGCCGCGCCCGTTGAATAAGACAGTTCACGCGTGGGCACCAAGCCTGCGCCTCGACCACCGTCGGGTTAGCCGGCGACAACAGGAGAATCATGGCTACCGTTACTCTCACGCAGGAGAACTTCGAGCAGACCGTGTCCGCCGGCGGCATCGTGCTGGTGGATTTCTGGGCGACTTGGTGCGGCCCGTGCCGCCAGTTCGGCCCCATCTTCGAAGAGGCTTCCGAGAAGTACCCGGACATCGTGTTCGGCAAGATCGACACGGATGACCAGCAGCAGCTGGCGATGGCCGCGCAGATCACGTCGATCCCGACCCTCATGGCGTTCCGCGATGGCATCGCGGTGTTCCGCCAGTCCGGCGCTCTGCCGCTGTCCGCGCTTGAGGATCTGATTTCGCAGATCCAGAACCTGGACATGGATGACGTGCGCAAGAAGATCGCCGAGTCGGACCAGGCCTGACAGCGCAACGTGGGGAGGACCCCGAGGCATGACGCCTCGGGGTCCTTTCGTCTATGAGCGTTGGTGCGCGGGCAACTGACGCGCCGCTCACGCGTCGAGCGTGCGCCGCTCACGCGCTACTCACGCAGTGATCGCTCGCGGGAGGCGGCGCGTGATGAGTTCGTGGTCGGCGTGGTCGCCCACCATGAAGGAGTAGTCGCCGACGATTTCGAAGCCGTGGCGCGCATAGAAGCGCTGCGCCCCGTAGTTTTCGCTCCACACGCCGATCCAGAGGGTGCGCGGGCCGCCGCGCTCGAGCCAGTCCAGCGCGGTGCGAAGCAGCACGGTACCGCGGCCCCCACCTTGGTGTCCCTGCAGGATGTAGAGGCGCTGAACCTCGCCGTCGCCGGGCGCGACGTCGGGGTGGGGCAGGTGCGCGGGGCATGCGGTCACGTAGCCGATGGGGGCTTGTGAGACGGACGAGGCCGGGGCCTCGTCTCCGGGGTCGGGCGTGCCCGGGTGGTCGCCGGAGGAGAGCGTTGCCCCGGCCTCGTCAACTGGCTCGTCGAAGAGGAGCCACGTCGCGCGCTCGGGGTCGTTGAGTTCGGCGCGCAGGACGGTGGGGGAGTAAGCCTCGTCGAGGAAGGCCTCGAGGTCGGAGGGTGTGTAGAGGTGCCCGAAGGTCTGAGTGAAGCAGGTGCGTGAGAGGCCGGAGAGGGCCTCGGCGTCTGCGGGCGTGGCGCGGCGGATCATGGCAGCCTTTCGTCGGTTCGATCCCCATCGTAGGGCATGGAAGCGCGCTGCCCAGCCAACGGGAAGCCCCTGAGAAAACCCTGATAAGAAGCGGGAAACGTTGCTGCGTGTGTGAGATGCACCTTACAATTGGGCAACGCCGTTCATCGAAGGAGACGCACGTGGCACACAAGACCCGCACCGCCCAGGTGCTCGACGTTGTCAAGGTTCTGGCCTGGGTGGTTATCGCCATCTCCTTGGTGAAGTTCGCGTTCTTTCCCGCCGCCCAGAAGGATGAGGGCACCGATGGCATGGACCCGGGAGGTAGCTTCGGGCAGATGACGATCGAGGTGGGTCGCGCCGACATCACGAACACAGTGAGCGTCACGGGCACGATCCAGGCGGACGAGTCGGTCGTCGCCCGCGCGACTCTGGACGGTAATGTCGTGCGGACCTTCGTCAACGATGGTGACAGGGTGTCCAAGGGAGATCCCATCGTCCAGATTCGCAAGGAAATCCCGGGTGAGACCCGTCAGGTGACCGACGAGGACGGCAATGTGAGCGTTGAGACCGACGACACGACGTACAAGTACGAGACGGTCGTGTCGCCCGGTGACGGGACGGTGTCGACGAGTGTGCTGGTCGGTCAGCAGTTCGCGATCGGCGACACGGTTGCGACCGTCGCCCCGGCGACTTTCTCCGCGGTCGCCTCCCTGAGTGCGGACCAAATGTACCGACTGCAGGACGCGCCCTCGACGGCGACCATCACGATTAAGAATGGTCCCGCGCCCTTCGAGTGCTCGGGTGTCAAGCTTGTGAGTCCGACCGGTAAGCAGCAGGATCCGAAGGCAAGCGCGGGGTCCGAGAGTGGGGCCTCATCCTCGACGGACCTGAAGGCCCGCTGCGCGATCCCTGCAGATCAGACGGTCTTCGCGGGCCTGCAGGTGACCCTCGAGATGACGGCCGGCTCGGCGACGGGCGTCCTCGCGGTGCCGATCTCCGCGGTCGAGGGGCGCTACCAGTCCGGCTCCGTCTACCTGCCGACCTCCGACCCCACCAAGCCTGAGAAGCGCGCCGTCACCCTGGGCATTACCGACGGCAAGATGGTCGAGGTGAAGGAGGGATTGACGGAGGGCGAGGAGATCCTCGAGTTCACCCCGACCTCGAACAAGGACGATCAGGACTACCAGGATGCTCCCTTGGGCGGTGCGGACTCCGGTCGGGCTGGCGGCGCGGGCGGTTCGACCGGCGGGGCGGGCGCGCAATGAGTCTCGTGTGCCTGCGGGACGTGACCCGCACGGTGACCCTGCCTGACGGGGAGGATCTGCACATTCTGCGCGGTGTCAATCTGGATGTCGCCCAGGGCGAGCACGTGTCCATCGTCGGTCGCTCGGGCACGGGTAAGTCCACGATGCTCAACATCATTGGCCTGTTGGATGCCCCGACCTCGGGCACGTACGAGCTGGATGGGGTGGATACGACGCGCCTGGGGGAGGGGCGCCGTGCTCGCATGCGCGGTGAAGATTTCGGTTTCGTGTTCCAGCAGTTCAACATCTTCTCGGCGCGCACGGCCGCCGAGAACGTCGAGGTTCCCCTCCTGTATGCGCCGGGCCCTCAGCTGCTGCGCAGGCGCTCGATTGCCCTCGACATGTTGGAGCGTGTGGGCCTGGGGGAGCGCACGGACTCGTACCCGGGCGAGATGAGCGGCGGCGAGCAGCAGCGCATCGCGATCGCGCGTGCCCTCGTGCGCCGCCCGCGCGTCATCCTCGCCGACGAGCCGACGGGCGCCCTCGACACGGACACGGGCCGCGTCGTCATGGCCCTCCTCGAGGAGGTCGCCCGCGAGTCCAACGCTGCCCTCATCGTCATCACGCACGACATGGCGGTGGCCGCGCGGGCGCAGCGCGCCTACGAGCTCTACGACGGCACCCTGCACGAGGCAGGGGATCCCGCCGCTCTCGCGCACCGCGCGGAGGTGGTGCACTCGGGCGACGAGGCCGGGACCGAGCAGGCGGGCACAGAACCCGCTGCGGCTGAACCCCCGCTGCCGCCCACCGAGGGCGACCCGGAAGCCGAGCAGGCCTCGTCCCCCACGACGACGGAGGAGGGGAGTAGTGAACGCCATTAGTCAGATCCTGGGTGCACTCATCGAGGCGTGGGGCGAGGTCAAGGTGCAGAAGGCGCGCGTCGTCCTCTCCCTCGTGGGCGTGGTCGCGGCCGTCGCTGCGATGACGATCGTGATCGCGCTCGGTGACCTGCTCCTGCAGTCCTCGCGCGAGTTGGCGGAGCTGTACGAGGGACGCTCGGTCACCTTGCGACTGACCCCCGAAAGCTCCTCGGCGTCCTCGGAGGGGCCGTCAGGCAGCGGCCCGTACCAGGACGTCTCCGGGACGGGAGTCGATGCCTCACCTGCCGGCGCGCAGACGGCGACGCGCCCCGATGAGAAGGACACGATCGGGGAGGCCATGGCCACCCTGGCCGACAAGACGGACATCCACTACTGGTCGCGCTTTTCCAGCGGAGGCGGTGAGATCGTCGAAGCCCGCCAGGCCCGGGCCAGCGGACAATTCCGCGGCTATCCCCTGACGAAGATCGGCGACATGGTTGACGGCGTCGCGTTCCAGGGCGTGGACCCCTCCTACGCGGTTATCTACCGCACCCGCATGCTCGCGGGACGCTGGGTCGAGAGCAGCGACGCCGACCAGCGCCTGATTCCCGTCGTCATCTCGCAGACCCTGTGGGATCAGCTCGGGCGCGCCCCCATCGACCAGGTGCCGATCGTCCTGCACACGAGCGACGGCGTCGCGATGCGCGTCGTCGGCGTCACCAAGTCGAAGAGCTCCTACGAGATGCCGACCGTGTTCGCGCACTACGACGCGGCGCGCGTGTCCTTCCCGCAGATGACCTCCCCGGCCATGATTGCGTGGGTGGGCACCGAGAACGCCGACCAGGCGCGCGAGACCCTACCGCGCGCCCTGGCCTCGATCCTCGGCGAGGGCTGGCGGGTGTCCGTCTCCGGCGGTGAGCACGAGGACATCGGCGAGGAGCAGCTCGGCACGATCTCCACCGTCATCATGGTCATCGGCGGCATCATCGTGTTCCTGGGCGCTCTGGGCCTGCTCAACGTCGCCATCGTGACCGTGCGCCAGCGCGTGCGCGAGATCGGCATCCGGCGGGCCGTCGGCGCCTCCGCGACGCGCGTCTTCTTCGCTGTCTTCATGGAGTCCGTCGTCGCGACCTTCGTCGCCGGCGTCATTGGCGTGGGCATCGCGATCGTGGTCGTGCGATTCCTGCCCCTCGAGGCCCTGGGGGTCAGGCTCAGCGACACCCCGGCCTTCCCCGCCGGCGCCGCCATCGCGGGCGTCGCCATCTCCACGAGCATCGGCGCACTGTGCGGGATCATCCCCGCGCTCGCGGCCGTGCGCATCAAGCCGATCGACGCCATCCGCTACTGACTGATCGACGAGGCCGTGGGTGCCTCCCGGGGCCGCGTTCCTCGGGTGAAGGGTCCCCGGCCCCGGCCTCGTGCCTGCGGCGTTATTGGGGCAGGGTGACGCGCTTCGTGTCCTCGTCGTAGACGATCATGCCGTCTTTGAGGAGGGCGCGGTACACACGTGAGGGCTGGTAGCGGTCGCCGCCGTCGATGCGGGCGACGTCGAGGACTTTGCGCTTGGTGAGGCCTTCCTTGCCTTCGAAGTGTGCGGTGCGCAGGGCTTTCATGATGCGGCCGCGCGCCTGGCGGTCGGTGCCGACGTAGGGCTGGGGCGTGGGGCGCTTCTCGTCCTTCGGGTATCCCGCGGCGGCCCACGCGCAATTCGCGTGTACCGCGCACTCGTCGCACGAGGGACTCAGCTGGGTGCACACGAGGGCGCCGAATTCCATGAGCGACAAACTGACGTCGGCTGCCTCGCGCCCATTTTCTGGGAGGAGCGCTTCGGCGCGGGTCGTTTCCGCTTTCGAGGGCGTCGAGTGGGGTGGGAACTCTCGGCCGTCGAGAAATCTGACCAGCACGCGACGGACGTTCGTGTCCAGGACGGGCACGCGGACTCCGTGCCGGAACGCGAGGAGCGCGCTGGCGGTGTAGGTGCCGACGCCCGGCAGGAGGGTGAGTTCCTTCATGGTGAGCGGGACCTCGCCGTCGTGCTTCTCGACGATCGCGGACGCGCATGCCTTGAGGCGCAGGGCACGGGAGGGGTATCCGAGGTTTGCCCAGGCGACGATGATGTCTGCCGAGGATGCGGCGGCGAGATCGGCGGGGGTAGGCCAGCGTTCCATCCACTCAAGCCAGATCGGCTGGACCCGCGAGATGGGGGTCTGCTGGCTCATGATCTCAAAGACGAGGGTCCCCCAGTCGGAGACGTCGGCTGCGCGCATGGGCAGGTTGCGCTGATGTGCGGCGAACCAATGGGGCAGGTCGATCAGGAGTGATCGCGAGGCCTCGGCCGTCGGATTTGTGAACACCCAGTCAGTCTATGGAAGAAAGTCGCAACGCGACGAACGAAAGAAATTAACCTGTGATCTGTGACATAAAAAGGGGAGGATGTTGTACAAAATATGAATGCTTCGGTAGTCTGACCGTGTTTTCAAACAACTCCCCATCCCAGGGGTCATCAACACATAGGAGACAACATGTCCGCTCCTCAGCAGCCTGGTTACAACGCTCCCGTCCAGGGCAAGTCCCGCATGGTCGCTGGCCTGCTCAACCTGCTCCTCGGCGGTATCGCCGCCGGTGACTTCTACCTCGGCCACATGAAGCTCGGCGCGATTCGCGTCGCCGCTCTGGTTCTCGGCTACGTCCTCATGGTGATCGGTGGCACGTCGGATAGCGGTGCCCTGGCTGGCATCGGCTACCTGATTGTCCTCGTGGTTGGCATCGCGGGCCTCGCGTGCGCCATCATGGCCTTCATGGGCAAGTGGATCTACGCGACGGACTCCAACGGCGTTCCCACCGTCTGAGCACCTGCGCTCCGCGCGTGATGCGCGCGTCAGACTACCCCGTGGGGCCCGGCTTGATGCCGGGCCCCACGCTTTTTCATTGGCGGAGCGTGCTCTCGAGGGTGAGAGTGATCGTTTGTGAGGTGAGGAACCACGACACTGGTTCGTGGCCTCCGGGATCAATCAGGGGTGTTTCGGGGTGGACGTGACTCCCGCACGAGGGCGTGGGCACGCTAGGCTATGTCATTACGGCCGTTCGCGGCCCCCCACGACAACCGAAAGGCTCACCCATGACGACGCCCGACCCGCAGGCCACTCCCTTCTCCCCTGAGGATCCCGCGAAGGATGCCACCCCCGAGGTCCCCTCGGCCGACTTCTCGATTCCCGACGCTCCCGCGGTTGACGCTGCCGGCGAGATTCCCGCCCCCGAGGTTCCGGCATTCGACGCCGCCCCCGATACTGCTGCGGCCCCCGACGCCGTCCCCGCGCCCGACGCGCCGTCCTTCCCCCAGGCCTCGGCCCCCTCCTTCGACGAGGCGACCGCGACGCCCGGCTCGACCACCTACGGCACCGCCTACGACGCAACCTCCGCCCAGGCGGTCCCCGAGTCCGCCGCGAACCAGGCGCCCTACGGTGCACCCGAAGGCGCGCAGCCCGGCTATGGTGCGCAGCCCGGCTACGAGCAGGCCCCTTACGCCGCGGGCCAGCGAGCGTACGGACAGCCCGGTTACGCCCAGCCCGCGTACGGCCAGCCCGCGTACGGCCAGCCCGTCGTTGGCGCCCCCAAGCAGTGGATTATCGCCCTGCTCCTGGCGTTCTTCGTGGGTGCCCTGGGCATTCACAACTTCTACCTGGGCTACACCGCTAAGGGCGTCATTCAGCTGATTCTGACGATCACCTTGATCGGTGCGCCCATCGCCGCCATCTGGGCGCTCATCGAGTTCATCATGATCGTGGCTCGCTCCGGCGCCTACGCCTACGACGCGCAGGGTCAGCCCCTCCAGTGATTCGCTGAGGCTGTTGTCGCGGCGCTGAGTGTGCGACAATCGTGTCATGCTGCTCAGTGACCGCGACATCAAAGCCTCCCTGGACTCCGGGCGTATCCAGCTCGACCCGCTGGACCGCGACTTGGTTCAGCCGGCCAGCATTGACGTGCGCCTGGATCGCCTGTTCCGCCTCTTCGATAACCACCGCTACCCGGTGATTGATCCTGCGGCGGATCAGTCGGACCTCACTCACCTGGTGGACGTGGGCCCCGATCAGCCTTTCGTCCTGCACCCCGGCGAGTTCGTCCTGGGTGCCACCTACGAGCTCGTCACCCTCGGCCATGACATCGCGGCGCGCCTGGAGGGTAAGTCCTCTCTCGGCCGTCTCGGCCTGCTCACCCACTCGACGGCGGGCTTCATTGACCCCGGTTTCTCCGGTCACGTGACCCTGGAGCTGTCGAACACGGCGACGATGCCGATTCTGCTCTACCCCGGCATGAAGATCGGGCAGCTGTGCTTCTTTGACCTGTCCTCCCCGGCCGAGCATCCTTACGGATCCCAGGGTCTTGGCTCTCACTACCAGGGTCAGCGCGGCCCGACGCCGTCGCGCACCCACGAGCGTTTCACGCGCACGCGCATCGAACGGTAAGCCTCGATGTCGGCCTTTCCTCCTCCGCTGCCGTCCCGGCGTGAACGCATGCGTGCTGAGCGCGCCGAGCGTGCGGCTCGTGAGATGAGCTATCCGCCTGCGCCGGATCCCGCCGACTTGCCCGAGCCTCCCGCTCCCGAGCCCGCGGATCTCCAGGTGCCGCCTCTGCCGGAGCCGCCCGCGCCGACGCCCGTCATGGGGGTCCCGCAGGTGCACGCCGCCCCGCAGACCAGCGGTGTCCACGAGGCAGGGGTCGGTATCCCCCCGGTCGCGCCCTCCCCGACTCGCACGGGTGTCATTCAGGGCGTTGCGCTGCCCGGCATGACTCCGCGCGCCGAGCAGGTCACCAACAGGGACGAGGCCCCCCAGGCCGCGCCGGTGAGGCGTTCCCTCAAGGAACGCATGGCGGCCACCCCTCATTCCTTCGCGGATCCGACGCCGATGAGCGCGACGGACAATCCGCTCACCCAGACGAACGTCGGGCTGACGACGATGACCTCGACGGACGCGGCGTTCCAGATCGCTGCCGACGGCGAGGTCACGGAAGCCGAGGCCGCCGTCCCGATCGCCGCAGCCATCGAGGTGAGCGAACCCGCCGGCGTCATCGACCTGGAGGACGCGCGCGCCCATCATCTCTTCCTCGTCTCCGACGCGGTCGATCCCGCCGAGCTGGAGGCGCTCGCGATTTCCATGTGGGACGAGGCCGGCTGGATTGCCCCGGGACGCCTGCGCCTGTCCTCCGAGGCTGAGCTGGAGGGGCCGTGGACGCTCGACCAGCCGACGCGCGCGGCGCTGGGTAGCCCGGCCTCGCTCGCGAACGCGTGGGTCCTGCGCTGTCCGCAGGCGCACGCCCGCCAGCAGAATAACGGCGTCATGGGCGAGTGGGACAAGGCCTTCCCTGAGGGCCTGCCCACGGGCCTGGAGTATCGCGTGCTCGAGGCGCTGCGCCGCATGGCCCGTCGCCTCGCCGGCGGCCTGCGCATCGCGGGCAGCGGCTACGTTATGGTCCCCGACGCCGACTCCGCCGTGAATCTGACGGTGTACTCGCCGCGCTGGATCAATCCCGAGGACCTGCTCTCCGCGATGCGTGAGCGCGCGGGGTTCGAACAGATGAAGGACGCGCGCGACATCGCGCCCGAGGCCTCCAAGCCTCCTCCGCTCACGCCCGCGCAGATCGCGCAGATCGATAAGCTGAAGGCTGAGCTGGGGCCGGTGCGCGAGGACATCGCCTCGAAGATCGCGAAGGCCCGCGAGGAGCTCGAGGCCCAGCGCGACCAGCCGCAGGTCGTCGACGGGTACGCCCTCATGAGCCCGATCGGGCACCGCTCCGACATGATGATCGAGGTCCACGCCGTCCCCACGCCTCCGCGTGTGCTGCGCTGGGAGCCGTGGATGGCCGGGGCCATCATCGAATACCAGGTGCGTTGGCTGCCCACGTCCGCGCCGACGCCGGGAGCGGGGACGATGAGCCGCACCGCGCGCCTCGAGCGCCTGCGTTCCACGCAGGACGTGGAGAAGGCCGCTGGCATGATCGCGACCCTCGTGGGTGGCAATGTCGTCGACGAGGACGGCTTCCTCGTCGGCCTCGAGGAAATCTCCCCGGAGGACGAACAATAGGTCGCATCCCTAGAAGGAGCGCCGCGCGCCCGCTAGGGTAAGTATGTTTGCAAACCACTACGAATGAAAGGGCACATTATGAAGCTCTCCGCACGTAACCAGCTCCCCGGCACCGTCGTTGAGGTCTCCGAGGGCGCCGTGAACGGCATCGTCAAGATCAAGGTGGCCCCCGGCCTGGTGATCTCCTCGTCGATCACGAACGCCGCCATTGAGGAGCTCGGCCTGACCGTCGGCTCGAAGGCCGTCGCCGTCATCAAGGCTTCCAACGTCATCGTTGGTGTCGAGGACTGATTGTTCTGAGGTTTACGGGCGGCCCCGCAGGTTTTCCTGCGGGGCCGCCCCTTTGTTTGAGGTGCTTGCGCACGATACGTGATGCGTGGGCGCGCGATGTGCGCGCTGTGCTGCTCGGCGTGCGCGCGTGCCTTACTGCCCGCGCTTGACGGACTCGAGCAGCATGACGGCCACGTCGCGCACCTCGGGGAGCTTCCCGCCGGGTGAGGCCGTGGCCCCCTCGGTGCTCGAGGAGCCCTGGTTGGCGGTGTCGGAGGAGACGAAACCGGCGGACGTGCCCGAGGCGGAGCCGAGCATCTGGGAGCAGAAGGGGCAGGCCGTCGCGACGACGTCCGCGCCCGTGGACGCGGCCTCGACGATGCGGGCGTCCGCGATCCGGGTCCCGCGCGTCTCCTCGAACCAGGCGTGCGCGCCGCCCGCGCCGCAGCACATCGCACGGTCGCGGTTGCGCGGCATCTCGAGGAGCTCCACGTTCGGCAGGGAGCCTACGAGCTCACGTGGGGGTTCGTAGATGCGGTTGTGGCGTCCCAGGAAACAGGCGTCGTGGTAGGTGACCTTCAGGGGCGTGCCGACCGAGGGAGCGTTGCCCGCGGAGGCTGCCCCGGCCTCGTCCGTGGCGTCCGCATCCGTGGAGGCGGCGGAATCAGCGGAGGCCGACGGCGCGACCGGCGTGAGCAGGCCGTCGCGCACGAGGCGGTTGAGGAGCTGCGTGTGGTGGACGACGTCGAAGGAGCCGCCCAGCTCCGGGTACTCACCGGCGATTGTGTTGAAGCAGTGCGCGCAGGAGACGACGATCTTGCGCGGCTTGGCTTCCGTGAGGGTGTCGATGGCCTGGGCGGCCAGCATCTGGAAGAGCGCCTCGTTGCCGGCGCGGCGGGCCGGATCGCCCGTGCAGGACTCGCCCGAGCCGAGAACCGCGAAGGACACGCCCGCGGTGTGCAGCAGCTCGGCGATGGCGGCGCTGGTCTTCTTCGCCGTGTCGTCGTAGGCGCCCGCGCAGCCCACCCAGAACAGGTAGTCGACCTCGGAGGCGTCCTCGATGTCCTCGCCGACGACGGGGATGTCGAAGTCCAGCTTCTTCGCCCAATCCATGCGCTTGCGGGCTGGCTGATTGTAGGGGTTCGCCTTGGATTCCATGCCGCGGAACGCGCGGCCCAGCTCGCGGGGGAACGCGCCTTCCATGAGGACCTGGTGGCGGCGCAGGTCGAGGATGTGGTCGATGTGCTCGATGTCGACGGGGCACTGTTCGACGCAGGCGCCGCAGTTTGTGCAGTCCCACAGGACTTCCTCGGAGACGACCTCGGGGACCAGGGGAGCGGTCACTGCGGAGACGCCCTCGGGGCCGGTCGCGCCCGACAGGGACAGGGCGGAGACCAGGTCGAAGGAGTGCGGCGAGGCCGGCACGCCCTTGTCGAGGAGGACCTCCCCATCCTCGAGCTTCTGGTGGCCCTCCTCCTGCTCGACGATCTGCACGTTGGAGGCGGACTCCATGTGGTCGCGTAGGCCCATGATGAGGAGCTTGGGGGAGAGGGGTTTTTGGGTGTTCCACGCGGGGCACAGCTCCTGGCAGCGACCGCACTCGGTGCACGAGTACAGGTCCAGGCGGGCCTTCCACGAGAAGTCGTCGATCGTGCCCACGCCGAGGACCGTGTCCTCGGGGAGGTCGTCGAAGTCGTCCTCGCTGGTCACGGGCTTGCCGTCGATCAGCATGTGGTCGGCCGGTCCCAGGGCTTTCGTGCCGTCGGCGCCCCGGCGCGTGTACAGGTTGAGGATCGCGACGAAGCGGTGCCAGGCGACGCCCATGCCGGTCTGGATGCCGACGACCGTCAGCCAGGTCATGGAGGTGATGACCTTGAGTGCGCTGACCGCCACGATCGCGTTCGCCAGCGAGGCGGCCGAGGAGGAGGCAGCGGCCGCGAAGAGCGTGCCCAGCCAGGCGGTGAGGGGGAAGTGCAGGGCGCTCGCGTGGGCCTCGAGGCCCGGCGTCACGCTGAAGAGCGCGTATTCGAGGCCGCGCAGGGCCACGACGCACGCGCACACGATGAGGATGACCCACTCGACGAAGAGCGCCTGCCAGCGGGTCGAACCCAGGAAACGGGAGGCTAGGCCGCGCGGGGAGGAGTCGCGCGGGTGGGGCTTGGCCAGGGACGAGGGCGGGGTCCCCTCCGGGTCGGCTGCGGTGGCTGCTGCGTCGGGATCGTCGTTCGACAGGGCCGCCTCGGCGGCCGTGCCGCGCCCGGCGCGCTGGCGCACGACCATGAGGCCGATGATGCCGGCCAGGCCGCCCCACGCGAAGGCCTCGGTGAGCCACTCCCACGGTGCGAAGTGGCCGAGCAGAGGCAGCGTGAAGGTCTGGATGCGCAGCTGGGCGTAGCCCGTGACCAGGGTGAGGAACAGGATCGGGAAGGAGACCATGACGAGCCAGTGGGCGCATTTGATCCACGGGCGCCCCTTGAACTCGCGGTGGGTCAGGGCCGCGGAGATGACGCCCCACGCTCGCTTGCCCACGGGGGTCAGGCGTCCCGGGTCGGGCGTGCCCGCGCAGACGGTGCGCCACATGTGCGTCAGGCCTCGTGCGAACGACAGGACGGCCACAGCGCTCACCAGCAGGGCGAGTCCCCACATGATGGCGCTCAGCGTCGGATTGGCCACGTTTCCTCCTCATGATTGCTGCACTCCATTGTGGCATCTCGACCATGAGGAGACCGATTCTGCCTGGCAAAGCGTGCGCAATTACGCGCTGCGCGCCGTGTTTGCTGGGCCCTCGTGTGCCCGCCATAACGTGGATACGTGCCACGAAGTGCGGAAAAATGTGCGACAGTGAGAGGGTGCTTCCCGTCTCGCAGCCAGACATGACACTGTCCGACCAGGAACTCTTCGGAGACGATCACCCGCATGATCACTGCGGGGTCTTCGGAGTATGGGCCCCGGGCGAGGACGTTTCCCGCCTGACCTACTTCTCCCTCTATGCCCTGCAACACCGCGGCCAACAGAGCGCCGGTATTGCGACATCGAATGGCAAACAGATCCTTGTGTATAAGGATCAGGGCCTCGTGTCGCAGGTGTTCTCCGAGCAGTCCCTCCAGGGCCTGCGCGGCCACATCGCGCTGGGCCACGTCCGCTACGCGACGACCGGCGCGGACGTGTGGCGCAACGCCCAGCCGACGCTGGGCCCCACCCCCACGGGCACCCTCGCCCTGGCCCACAACGGCAACCTCACCAACACGGTCGAGCTGCGCGAGCTGGCCTCCGAGATCGCCGACGACGGCGAAGACTTCGAACGCGGAGCATCCACCGACACCTCGCTCGTGACCGCGCTGTTGGGCATGGCCGAGCGCATCCCGGGGCCGACCCCCTTCATCGCATCCCCGTCCGTCACGCCCGGGCACGCGAGCACGGACCAGGCCGCCCCGGCCTCGTCGGTGGACGACCTGGAGCCCGCGCCTCTCGTTGGCGCCGCCCTGAAGGTCCTGCCGCGCATCAAGGGCGCGTTCTCGCTGGTCTTCATGGACGAGCACACGCTGTACGCGGCGCGCGACCCGCACGGCTATCGCCCGCTCGTGCTCGGCCGCCTCGCCTCCGGGTGGGTCGTCGCCTCCGAGACCGCCGCCCTGGACCTGTGTGGCGCGACCTTCGTGCGCGAGGTCGAGCCCGGCGAACTCATTTCGATCGACGCCTCGGGCGTGCACTCGCGCCGCTTCGCCGTGCGTCGCTCCAACACCTGCGTCTTCGAGTACGTCTACCTGGCGCGCCCCGACACGACCATCGGCGGGCGCCGCATCGTGGCCGCGCGCCACGAGATGGGCGCTGCCCTGGCGCGCGAGAATCCCATCGAGGCGGACCTGGTGATCCCCACGCCCGACTCGGGCACGCCCGCCGCGATCGGCTACGCGCAGGAGTCCGGTATCCCCTTCTCCCAGGGCCTCGTCAAGAACGCGTACGTGGGCCGCACCTTCATCCAGCCCACGCAGTCCCTGCGCCAGCTGGGTATCCGCCTCAAGCTCAACCCGCTGCGCGAGGTCATCGAAGGTAAGCGCCTCGTCGTCATCGACGACTCGATCGTGCGCGGTAACACGCAGCGCGCGCTGGTCAAGATGCTGCGCGAGGCCGGGGCCGCCGAGGTGCACGTGCGCATCTCGTCGCCGCCGGTTGTGTGGCCGTGCTTCTTCGGTATCGATTTCCCGACGCGCGCCGAGCTCATCGCCTCGTCCATGAGCGTCGAGCAGGTCCGCGACTCGATCGGTGCCGACTCCCTGGCGTACCTGTCGATCGACGGCATGGTTGCGGCCACCGGACAGGGTACATCCCTGTGCCTCGGTTGCTTCACCGGCGAATACCCGGAGACGATCCCCGCCGGCACGCCCGTGCCCGGAACCCCCGACGCCACCTCCTGCTAACCCCTACGCCCGCAGCGCTTTCCTGCGCCGCTGGCGTTGTTCTCACCCCGACCACCCGACACGGCCTCGTCGAGCGCCACCTGCGAAAGGCACCACCCATGACCGACACCCCCCTGGATTACGCGACCGCCGGCGTTGACACGGCGGCGGGCGACCGCGCCGTCGAGCTGATGAAGAGCGCCGTCGCCGCCACCCACGACTCCACCGTGCTGGGCGCGACCGGCGGATTCGCCGGCATGGTGGACGCGTCGGCGCTGCTGGGCATGGACAAGCCCCTGCTCGCGACCTCCACGGACGGCGTGGGTACGAAGATCGCGATCGCGCAGGCCATGGACGTCCACGACACGATCGGCCAGGACCTGGTCGGCATGGTCGTCGACGACATCGTCGTGATCGGTGCGCGCCCGGTCCTCATGACCGACTACATCGCCTGCGGGCACGTCGTCCCCGAGCGCATCGCTTCCATCGTCACCGGCATCGCGCGGGCCTGCGAGGCCACGGGCACGCCCCTCATCGGCGGCGAGACCGCGGAGCACCCGGGCGTCATGGAACCCGACGACTACGACATCGCGGGCGCGGCGACCGGAGTCGTGGACGCCTCCAAGCTGCTGGGGCCCGAGCGCGTGACGGGCGGCGACGTCGTCATCGCCATGGCCTCCTCGGGCCTGCACTCCAACGGCTACTCGCTGGTGCGCTCGGTGGTCTCCCGCGTGGGCGCGTCGCTCGAGTCCCACGTCGCCGAGTTCGGCCGCACCCTCGGCGAGGAACTCCTCGAGCCCACGCGCCTGTACACGCGCCTGTGCCTCGACCTGGTCGAGCGCTTCGGTGTCGGCGGCATCCACGCCTACTCGCACGTGACCGGCGGCGGCCTGGCCGCGAACCTGTCGCGCGTCCTGCCCCAGGGCGCCATCGCCACGGTCGACCGCTCTACGTGGACCGTGCCCGCCGTGTTCGACTGGGTGCGCCGCGGCGGCGACGTCACCTGGGTCGGTATGGAAGACTCCCTGAACCTGGGCGTCGGCATGGTCGCCGTCGTCTCCGCGTCTGTCGCCACCGAGGTCCTGTCCGCGATCAACGAGGCCGGGGTGGCCGCGTGGGTCCTGGGTTCCGTCACGTCGGCCGGTGCCGACGGCACTGTGGCTGGGTTCGGGGCGGTCGCCGACCTGAGCGCTGATTCCTCCGGCGTGCGCCTCATCTCCGGCACGAAGGGCGTCCAGGCGGGCGCCGTGCTGCTGCACGGCGATTACCGCGTCGGCTGAGCGGCGCGTCTGCCCTGAGTGCGCGTGAGGGGTCGAGGCCTGCGGGCCTCGACCCCTTATCGTGTGCGCGCTCAGAAATAGTGTTGTGGGTACGCCAAAGCGGCGGACCGGTTTCTGGTCCGCCGTGTGGCTGAGCCGTTACTTGGTGGAGGATCCACCCGTCCAGAAGGACTCATCGAGCTGCTTCGGATCGATGTCGTCGTCTTCTGCGGGAATCTCGGCGAAGTCGGCGTATTTCGAGTAGAGGTCGTCGTCGATAGCATCGTCCTCTTCGGGCTCGTCCGCCGGCACGTGTGCCAGGTACGAGTCCTCATCCGCCAGCTCGCGCTGAAGTGCGTTTAGGTCGGTGTCGGGGCTGAAATACTTCAGCTTCCGAGCGACTTTCATCTGCTTAGCCTTTTGACGGCCGCGCCCCATGGCGTCGACCCCCTCCGCGTCGTTCGGGTCCGCGTGGAGCGGTTCCCTGGGTGTTCAAAATGTTTCGTGGGACCATCATAGCTAATGACGGGCCTTGACCTCACCTTGGATCGTGTTTTGCGCGCTCAGCTGAGCGGTGCCCGGCGCGCGAAAGCCCACGAAATTGGGGAAATGTAACCGGCGCAACCCTCGGCCGGTGTGGCCGGAGTTACGCCGGTTCGCGTCAGTTGGTGCTTACAGCGCCTCGGTCACGTCGGACTGGAAGGCAGCGAGCGTGTGCGCGGCGGCTTCGCGGGCTGCGCGGCGGGCCTCGCGACGCGAACGACGCGACGAGCGGGTCGCCAGCAGGACGATCACGCCGATGGTGCCGATCGCGGACAGGGCGACGATGCCGACCTTCTTCAGGGCCTCGGCGTTGCCGCCGGCCGCGTCCTGCAGGGTCAGCGACGCGGACTCCTTGAAGGAAGCGAAACGGGCGCTGGCCTCGTCCTTCGCCTCCTGGGCGAGGGCGGCGGGCTGGACGCGCGCGTACAGCTGGTCGATCGTGGCGGCCAGTTCGGCGCGCTGACGTTCGAGATCGGCCGTGATCTGCTCTTCCGTGCGGGGCTCGGTGGATGCGTGGGCGGACTCGCCGACCGTCACGTTGCGCGGATCGAGGTTGGTGCTCACTTGCCCAGTCCCTTCTCGATGGCTTCCTTGGTGGCGGCGACCGACGCGGCCGGATCCGGGCGGTGCGCCTGCGCGCTCTTGAGGGAGCGGGCGCCGAGCAGGGCGAGGATCAGGACGATCAGGAGGAGGACGCCGACGATGATGAGCGACGCCGCCCACGCGGGCAGGACGAGCGTGAGCGCGATCTCGGCGGTGTGCAGCGTCCAGCCGAGCAGGTACAGCGCAAAGACGGCGGCGACCACGAGGAGGGCGATGCCCTTACCGCTCTTGGCTGCGAAAGTGCGCAGCTTCGCCTTGTTGAGCTCGATCTCGCCGCGAATAATCCCGGAGATCTGGCCGGTCACGGACGCGAAGAGGGCGCCGATGCTGGGGCGGGCCTCGCCGGCCTGTGCGCTGTTGACGGGCGGCGGCGGGTACTGCCCGGGCTGGGGGGTGGGCTGAGTCATGGGTGCTCCTGCGCGTGCGGGTGAGCGAGGCGGTGCCTCGCCTGATACGCCTAGTCTCTCATGAAGGAGGTCGGCTCGCAGTGACCGGTCCGTTACTCCTGCGGGGCGATTGAACCGGGCAGATCGGAGAGGATCTTGCGGGCGCGCACGACCAGGTCGGAGACCTCGGGCTCGGCCATGGCCGGGTCCTCGGTGTCGACGACGGGAATGCCTCGCATCGCGGTCTCGGTGCGTGGCTCGGACGAGGCCTGGGGCACCTGCGTTGCCTGGCTTGCCTGGGTCGCTTGGGCGGGCGCTGCTGCCACGCGCGTGGTCGCCGCGTCGAGGGCAGCCTCGGCGGGGTCGGCCGTCCCAGTCGTGGGGGCTTCCTCGGGTGCGGAAGCCTGCTGCGCGTTCGCGCTCTGTGCCCCGGCCTCGTCGGTGCCCAGCGGGTGCCACGCGGGGGCCGAGGAGGACCCGGTGGGGGAGATGACCTCGTCGAAGGAGGAGGGCAGCGCCGAGGGGATCGGGCCGAGGAGGGCCTTCGGGTCCTCGGGGTTGGCCTCCAGGGAAGCGTTGATGAGCGCGACGGAGGGGCCGGGCGCGTCGAGGGCAACGCGGCCGTTCGTCAGCAGGATCGCGCGGTCGGAGGAGGCGGCGACCTCGGGGTTCGGGGTTGCGAGGACGACCGCGCAGCCTGCGTCCGCAAGGGCGCGCAGGAGGGGGCCGAGTTCCGTGCGGGCGGCGGGGGGCAAGGTGATCGGGTCTTCGACGAGGAAGACCTCCGCGCCGGAGACGATCGCGCGGGCGATGAGGGCCTTGAAGCGCTCCCACTCGGAAAGCTCGGAGGGGTGGAGTTCGACGCGCTGGGCCAGGCCCGTGATCTGCAGGGCACCCACGAGGTTATCCCAGTCGGCGACGGAACCCGTCGCGGACAGGGGGGCTAGGATGTTCTGGCGGATCGTCAGGGATTCGTCGAGCGGGGAGTCCGCGTGGATCAGCGCGACCGAGCCGATGCGGCCCGCGAGGCGTGCCGCCAGCGAGCGCGAAGGCGCGGCCACGATGCGGCCGGCCTGCGGCTCCTCGAGGCCCGCGAGGATCAGGAAGAGGGCTCGGGCTCGGCGGCCCGTCGGGTCCAGGATCGCGCTCAGCGAGCGCGCGCGGAAGCCCAGGTCGATATTGGCGAGGAGGACCGCGCCGGTCACATGGTCCGTGTAGGTCAGGCCCAGGCCGGCGACCTGGACACGGCCGCCGCGGCCCTTCGCGCAGAAGGAACGGCGCGAGCGGTACCAGGGGCGAGGCTCGGCGGGCGGCAGGTGCACGGGCGCGGCGAGGGCGACCTCGTTGCGGGTGTCGTTGTGGGTGGTGTTGGTGTTCGTTGCCGCGCTGTTGGCGCTGTTGGTGGGCGTGAGCTCCTGGGCGGCCTGCTCGGGCTCGGCCTGGTGGGGTGCGTTGGTGGTGAACGAGGCGGGGGTTGCCTCGGCCGTGCCGGTCGGGAGGGTGGGGGCGTCGGACACGAGGGTTTCCTGCGGGTCCAGTGCGCCGTCCTCGGCGAGGGTGGCCGCTGCTTCCTGCTCGGAGGGTGCGCCGACCTCGTCGAGGGCGCTGAGTGTCTCCTCGAACGACGGGGTGGACATCTCGGCGAGCGCGTCCGCCATCGACTGGGCGGGTGTCTGCGAGGTAGTCATGTGCATGGCGGCTTGCTCGCCAGCTTGCTCGGCGGCGGCCGTCACGTCGGCCAGCTCCTGGCCATCCGAACCGTGCAGGTTTTCACGCGGGTCATTCGACATGCCCCCATTGTTTCAGGATCGTGCCACTTGTGTCGCCATGGCACGCGGAAGTGGGTGGGGTGGCATCTCCGAAAAATCCTTGCGGATGTGGCTTGCATCTCTGAGATTGAGGAGGTATCATGACTCATGATCAATTCTTAGTAAGGGTCGACTCGTTAGCGGCTCCGAATGCTCCACCGGGTCCTTCTCCGCGAAGGGCCCGGTAATTTTTTAATGCGGACACAAATGTGGGGCTATAGGCGCAAACGTGGTGCTTTAGGCGGCGTGTTGTGGGTCTAGTGGGCG
>ERZ773035.361-NODE-361-length-38342-cov-6.993418_pt1 | contig 38342 bp, 37 predicted proteins | sample MGYA00511487_ERZ773035 | MGnify/ENA primary metagenome ERZ773035 (study PRJEB29015, sample SAMEA2737985) | human oral metagenome | biome: human oral; feature: human-associated habitat; material: dental | place: China | collected 2024 ...
TGACCAATGACCAATGACTAGTGACCAATGACCAATGACTAGTGACCAATGACTAATGACTAGTGACCAATGACTAATGACCAATGACTAGCAATTAATAAAATAAAAAAATATACTAAAATTCATTGCTGTATTATCATTTTTTTCTAATTTTGCTGCTAAATAAAATATCAAGTAATGAAGAAATTGATAAGTCTTTTAGCCTTAGGGCTTATAGGGTGTCAGAACACCCAACAGCAAGCAGGTACTGCTGCCAGTACTACCGAAACTGCCGCTTTGGCGGGCGACCACTATGTGATTGAAGGAACCACTCCTGTTCATCCTGAAGGGGCACGTATCTTTCTATACCGCTACAAAGATAGAGCTTACACCCCTGTAGATTCAACTGCTATTGATGCACAAGGGCATTTCCGCTTTGAGGGAAAAACAGAGGAACCCTTGGTCTATGCGCTACGCTTGAACGGCAGTGGTACACGTGCTCACCTATATTTGGACAACTCCCCCGTGGAGCTGATTCTCAATCCTAACTGGAATTTTGAGTTTCTCCGCTCCAGCGATGCCGCTCAGCTTTTCGAACGCTATAACCGCATGGCTATCTATAATGCCTTAGACCTAAACAAAGAAATCAAAGAAGCGCCTACCTCCCCACACTTGGCTTATTTCTTGGCACGCAATGCCTACAAATACGACTATGATACCTTGGTAGCGCTTCGCAAAGGCTTAGATGCCTCCCTCAAAGACAACCCTTACTTGAAGGAATTAGATGCCGCCATAGCCCAGTTGGCCAAAATACAACCAGGAGCGGAAGCCCCTGAAATAGACTTAGTAGATGCACAAGGCAAAAAGGTGTCCCTCAAGGACTTCCGTGGCAAAAAACTCTTGATAGACTTTTGGGCATCTTGGTGTCCTGACTGCCGCAAGGCAAGTCCTGAGCTGGTTGCCTTATACAAAGAATACAAGGACAAAGGTTTGGAAATCCTCAGCGTATCCTTAGACGAAGATACCAATGCTTGGCAAGCGGCCATCAGCAAAGACCAATACACCTGGCCACAGGCCTTAGCCAAGGGAGTATGGAAGTCCAACGCCGCCCAGACCTATGCCCTTCGCTGGATTCCTACCGCTATCCTTCTGGACAAGGACGGCAAAATCCTTAAACGCACTATACATATAGGAGAACTCAAAACAATGATTAACGATTAATGGTTAATGATTAATGGTTAATGGTTAATGATTAATGGTTAATGATTAATCACTAGTGTCCCATTAAATTTTATAGTTCTTGTATTGTAGTTATGTGCTGGCGCGAGCTTGCAGCTCGTGCCTTACATAGACAGAGCTTGTAGCTCTTTTGTCTAAAGATAGAGGTTCTTTGTAATAGAAAAGAAAAATCAAATCCGTTCTATTTAGAAAATTTTGCAACTAACTATATATCAAATATTTAAAACAACATTTTATTTTTTTAATGGGACACTAATGATGATTAATGATTAATGTTCATCATTGTTGGTATTAATCATTGTAGCATTAATCATTAGTGGCATTAATCATTGTTGGCGTTAATCATTGTTGGCGTTAATCATTAGTGGCATTAATCATTAATCATTGTTGGCATTAATCATTAGTGGCATTAATCATTGTTGGCATTAATATTAATCATTATGAAAAAGACAATTATTTTCGCGCTAAGTGCACTCTTAGTGGGTGCCTGCGCCAAAGAAGATCCAGAGGAACCTGGGCTACCTGAGATCCCCCCTCGTGGTTTTAGTTTCGACAACGCTCCTTTCTACCCTGCTACAGCTACCTATGATGCTGGCGCTTTTTCAAGGGGTGACTTGCAACTCTACCTGACTAACAAAGAGGGAAAAGAGCTGTATATACAAATAGATAGGTCTCACTTGGACAAAAGAATAGATCTAAGCCAACCCGATAAGGGCTTTGTCCCCCCAAACCAACCTTGGGAGTTCAAGGCACCTTTTTGGCGTATCTATGGACAAGATGGCCACACCGCCGAGGCAGGTAGCTACCTGCAAATCAAAGAAGGAGGTACCGTAAGCCCAGGCAAGCGCTTTGTGATAGCCTACCGCATTACCTACAAAGGACATACTGCCGAGGGCAATGAGACACTCACCTTTGTAGAGCATGTCTCCTCTGGCTTATACTATAAGGGTGCGAAGATTGAGCCAAGAGTAGGCTATACCCTTGCAAACCAGCGCTTGGTAATATCGCTCTCGGACCCCAACAACATGGACAACGCCTTTACTTTTGAGCTTAGTGAAAAGCATATAGGCGAACTCCTCCCCTTGGACAAGGTAGATAGCGACGAAAATTATTGGTCTATACAGTACCCCGATGGCCGCTATGAGGGCAAAACAGGCCATCTCGCCCCCACCGGTAGCTGGATACGCGTAAACCAAATAGGCGGCCAATACAAACTACTGTTCTTTATCAACAATGAGTTTAAAGGAAACCTCTAAATAGAGAAGAGTGAATAATGAAAAGTGAAAAATGCTTTTCACTATTCACTTTTCACTCTTCACTCAAAGACTTGGCATAGTTTTTGCAACACTCTCAATGAATTAACAGCGTCAATAGTATATTGACTGCAAAACACTTAAAAACATGAGAAAAATTGCACTTTTAATTGCCCTGACCATTTTCGGTCTCACACAAGCAAATGCCCAAAACTTTGGTTTCAAAGGAGGGTATAATTACAGTAGTTTCAATGGCGATGTCGCCAAAGACAACACGCTCAAAGGGCTTAGTGGCTTCTATGTCGGTGCCCTTTTGGAACTACCCTTAGGCGATGTCATTTCCCTCCAACCAGAGGTGATTTACTCCCGACAAGGTGCCGCTTGGGAAAAAGATTACAATGTGCCTATTTTAGGCAAAGGAAATCTAAAGAATGACCTAAGACTGGACTATCTTAATATCCCTGTAATGGCCAAAGTGAATCTCGGCCCGCTCTTCCTACAAGGAGGCGTACAGTTTGGTTTCTTGGTAGGCAAGCCTGAGACAAGCAGCACCGTCAATGGCCTACGTGTAACAGAACAAGTGGACAAAGACGCTTATGCCTCCTTTGATTTTGGAGTAGGTGCAGGATTGGGCGTCAATCTCAGTCAGCACTTCTTTGTAGAAGCCCGCTACACCCACTCCCTTACCAATGTCCTTGACCCTAACAACAACTCTCTAAAGAATGCACATATCAGCGATGATAATAACTTTAAGAATGCTGTTCTGTCAGTAGGACTTGGAATGAAGTTCTAATTAAGTGAATAATAAAAAGTGAAGAGTGAAAAGCAAACACTCTTCACTTTTCACTCTTCACTTTTCGTTTAATTAGTCGCTCGTCACTTGTCTTTAGTCATTATCTAGAGTAATTTGGTGCTTCTTTAGTAATGGTGACATTATGTGGGTGACTTTCAGCAATACCGCTGGCGGTGATACGCACAAAGCGACCTATTTCCTTAAGTGTCGCAATATCCTTTGCCCCACAATAACCCATACCTGCACGTAAGCCCCCAATAAACTGGTGCATGCTCTCTTGTAGTTCGCCTTTGTAAGGCACACGCCCTACGATACCTTCAGGAACGAGCTTTTTGATATCGTCCTCTACATCTTGGAAATAACGGTCTTTGCTACCATGTTGCATAGCCTCCACGGAACCCATACCGCGGTAGGACTTGAACTTCCTACCTTCAAAGATAATGGTCTCCCCTGGGGATTCCTTGATACCTGCCAAGAGCGAACCAAGCATCACACAGTCAGCCCCTGCGGCAATGGCCTTTACGATATCCCCTGTATAGCGGATACCCCCATCGGCAATTACAGGAATCTGTAAGTTGTTTTCTTTTAGTGCCGCAGCCACTTGCATCACTGCTGAGAGCTGTGGATAGCCTACCCCAGCCACCACACGAGTGGTACAAATAGAGCCAGGACCTATACCCACTTTTACCGCATCGGCTCCGGCCTCTGCCAAGTAGATGGCAGCCTCTGCGGTAGCTATATTACCCACTACCACATCCAACTGTGGAAAACGTTCTTTGACTTTCTTGAGCACAGCCACCACCCCGCGGGTATGACCATGAGCGGTATCTATCACCACGGCATCCACCCCAGCATTTACAAGGGCTTCTGCGCGTTCTACTGCATCGAGGGTAACCCCAAGGGCAGCCGCTACACGTAGGCGACCGATACTATCTTTGTTGGAAACGGATTTGCTTTGCAGGTTGGCTATATCGCGGAAGGTAATCAGCCCCACCAGTTTGTAGTCCTTATTCACTACAGGAAGTTTCTCTATTTTATGGCTTTCCAATATCTTTTCTGCATCTTTCATGGAGATACCCTCAGATGCAGTAATGAGGTTTTCCCCCGTCATCACCTGGGTAATAGGGCGGCTTTTATCGCGTTCAAAACGCAGATCTCGGTTCGTAACAATCCCCTTGAGGATACCTGCGTCATCCACGATAGGGATACCCCCTATGCTATGTTCTTTCATACAGAGTTTCGCATCACCTACTGTAGAGGTGAGTGAAAGTGTCACAGGGTCTATGATCATACCACTTTCGGCACGCTTGACCTTTCTCACTTGTAGGGCTTGCTCCTCTATGGTCATATTCTTGTGGAGCACCCCTATGCCCCCCTCGCGAGCAATTGCTATGGCCATAGCCGATTCGGTTACTGTATCCATCGCTGCAGAGACAATGGGCACATTCAGCGGAATATTCCTACTAAAATAGGACTGTGTAGAAACCTCCCGTGGGAGTACCTCTGAGTAATGCGGCACCAAGAGCACATCATCATAAGTAAGCCCTTCGCTAATAATTTTGGGGTTGTTGGTAGTCATAAAAGATACATTTTGGAATAAGGACACAAAGTTACATTTTTAATAGCAAAGTCGCTTATTTTTAACAATACTTTTATTTAATGATTAATGCCAATAATGATTAATGCCAGCAATGATTAATGATTAATACCAGCAATGATTAATGATAAAAATTTCGTACATTTGTACCCCAAATCAGTGAAGAGTCATTAAACATTAATCATTAAACATTAATCATTAGAATTTTGCTTCGTTTTATCAAAGAATGGACGCTGCCTGTCTCTATGGGGATAGGAGCTGTCGTATATCTCATCTTTTATTATGTGGAAGCCTTGGAAGGGCTTTCCCAGCAGTTGGCACCTATTTTTGATGCCATACTACCACTGTTCATGTTCCTGATTCTCTATGTTACTTTCTGTAAGGTAGATTTCAAAAAAATCGCAGTGGTCAAGTGGCATATTTGGACAAGTGCCTTCCAAGTACTTTTTGTAGGTTTACTCATGGGAATGATCCTGCTGCTAAGACTCACGGGGGATGCACTAATCCTCTCGGAGAGTGTATTGGTCTGTGCCATCAGCCCTTGTGCGGCAGCCGCTGCGGTAGTAACGCTCAAGCTAGGCGGCAATCTTGAACAGATGACTACCTACACCTTCCTCTCTAACCTCGTGTGTGTATTGCTGATTCCTATCTGCTTTCCACTGATAGAGCCAGCTTCGGGCATCACCTTTTGGAGTGCTTTCCTTTTGATACTCAACAAGGTCTTCCTCGTCTTGGTCGTCCCCATGCTGCTCGCCTTACTCACCAAGAGCCTGCCACCGCTAAGGAGGTACCACCAATGGCTCATACACATCCCCGACCTATCCTTTTACCTATGGGGCTGTTCGCTGATGATTGTTACAGGTACCACCCTGAAGAACATCATGAATGCCCAGACGAGCCTTGGCTTCTTGGCTGTTATCGGATTATCGGGCTTGGTATTATGTCTGTTACAATACGCAGTAGGTTGGAAGATTGGCCGCCATCTTGGCTGTACCATTGAGGCCGGCCAGTCCTTAGGACAGAAGAACACCGCCTTTGCCATATGGATTGCCGCCACCTACCTCCACCCCCTTTCCACTGTGGGGCCTGGTTGCTATATCCTCTGGCAGAATATCATCAACTCCTGGGAACTCTCCAAAAAAGGGAAATACGCAAGCTAACGACTAGTGACTAACGACTAACAACTGACCACTGACCACTGACCACTGATTTGTGTATGTAGAAAATAAATTGTAATTTTGCCTTTCAATACAGAAAATATGACAACTATTAGAAACTTATTTCTTATAGGAATGATCTTGGGGGCTTTCTCCTTATATGCCCAAGAAGAAAAGGACGTTCCTTCTACACGGATAGATAAGCTACCTTATTACATACAAACCGATACCCTTACAGGAGAAAAAAAAGAAATATCTATCAAGAATTTTTTAGACCGATGGGTGACAAAAAATTTACAATATCCAGAAAAAGGTATAGAAGGAAGGATTCAAGGCAGAGTAATTGTAATACTCACGATAGATGAAAAAGGGATTCTTTCTATAAAAGAAATAAGGGAGGGTGATCCTCTCCTACAAGAAGAAGCTTGTAGGGTATTTGACGGATTTCCTCAGCTCTCCCCAGCCCTACAAGGAGGTAAGCCTGTAAGCATTACCATTGGCTATCCTATTGCATTCATGCTCGCCAACTGACTTGTTTATATAGAAAATAAATTGCAATTTAGTTTTTAAAAAACATTATGAAAATAAGTAGAATTCTATATCTTATAGCTATTATTTTTAGTTCTTTTCCCTTGTTAGCACAGGAAGAAGACGATATCCCTTTTGCCCTGATAGAGAAACCCCCTTATTACGTACAAACAGATACCCTTACAGGAGAAACCAAGGAAATACCTATGAAGAATTTTTTAGATCAATGGGTAATAAAGAATTATAGATACCCTCAGGAAGCTGTAGAAAAAAAGATTCAAGGCAGAGTAATCGTACAGCTCAGGATAGATAAAAAGGGGATTCTTTCTATAAAAGAAATTATAGGGCGTAATCCTCTCTTGGAAGAAGAAGCCTGTAGGATATTTGACGGATTCCCTCAGCTCTCCCCTGCCCTACAAAGAGGTAAGCTTGTAAATATTCTCTATAACTATCCTATCGTATTTAGAATCACCGAATAGAGTGAAAAGTAAAGAACATATCACTTGTCATTAATAATTGATCATTAACAATGAATCATCTCAAGCAATTAGAAGCGGAAAGTATCTATATCATGCGCGAAGTAGCTGCGCAGTTTGAGCGCCCTGCCCTACTCTTTAGTGGCGGGAAGGACTCTATTACCTTAGTGCACTTGGCTATCAAGGCCTTTGCCCCTATGAAGATTCCTTTTCCTTTGGTACATATTGATACAGGCCACAACTTCCCTGAAGCGATCGCCTATCGGGATGCCTTAGCTGAGCGCATCGGGGCGGAGCTTATTGTTCGCCAAGTGGAAGATACTATCAAGGCGAAGGGACTGACCGAACCTAAGGGCAAGTTTGCCTCTCGCAACTGGCTACAAACGCATACCCTTTTGGACACTATTGAGGAGTTCCAGTTTGATGCCTGCATAGGGGGTGCTCGCCGTGATGAGGAAAAAGCACGTGCCAAAGAGCGCTTCTTCTCGGTACGTGACGAGTTTGGCCAATGGGATCCCAAGCTCCAACGCCCCGAACTGTGGAACATCTACAACGGACGTATCCATAAGGGAGAAAACGTACGTGTATTCCCTATCTCCAACTGGACAGAGTTAGACGTATGGAGCTATATCCAACAGGAAAACATCGCACTGCCTTCTATCTATTTTGCGCACAATAGGGACGTGATTGAGCACGAAGGTCGCCTGATTGCTGTTTCTCCTTTTATCCAGATTGACGAAAATGACCAAATCCTCAACAAACGTGTCCGCTACCGCACCGTAGGAGATATGACTTGTACGGCCGCCGTGGAGAGCAATGCCGCTACCCTTGAGGAAGTGGTAAGAGAAATATCCGCCTCCCGTATCTCTGAACGTGGCGAGACCCGCATTGACGACCGCGTTACCGAAGCCGCCATGGAGGATAGGAAAAAAGGAGGCTATTTCTAATAATTAATGCCACTAATGATTGATAATTAACCATATAATAATTCACTTATGCCTGCTGTATTAGAAAGAAAAAAGACCAAAATAGCCACTTCTATTTTTAAAGTAGGAGAGGAGGTACTTATCTCACCACAAGTTACTAACGAAAAGCAGTGGATCAAAGGTGTAGTAACTGAGATAGAGGACAATCCTTTTGTAGGATTTGTAATTTCTGTAAAGACAAAGGATTTAGGCATGTTTTTTGATAAGGAATATCTATTTAAAAAGCTGAATTAAAATGTTTGCTATTACTTTTGACATGCTTATCTCTGATTTAGAGAAGTATTATGGTTCTCCTTATCATTCAGCTTATACAGAAATCAAAAAAGTATTATCTGATTGTGGATTTTATTGGATACAAGGTAGCGTATATGTTACAGAAGAACAAAATCTATATATAGTAACAAAAGCAATGAATGCCTTGGATAATATAGATTGGTTTAGAAAATCTGTAAGAGATATTCGAGCCTTTGAAATAAAAAACTGGTCAGATTTTACTACTATGTTTAAAATTGAAAAATAAGCTCGCTAATAACTGATATTTATGCGATCACCCCTTCCAAAAACAGTCTCTAAAAAAGTGATAACTTCAGATAAAAATGAAGTATCTGAGAAGAAAATAGTAACTCCTTGTCCTGAATTATTGAAAGTACAAGAGATTATGAAAAAACATAATATCAAACCTTTTGTAAAAGTTTCTCAAAAGGCCTTAGAAGCTATTAACTCAGGATTGGGAGAGGCTAAAAAAGGTGTCTTTATAGACAACGACCAAGTATTAGAAGAAACAGACCAATTAATAGAAGCATTAGCAATTGACAATTAAACATGATTTTATACTACATTATTTTAGGCGCCATATTTTTGGCCAGTTGGTTGGTGAGTAACCGCCTACAAAGTAAGTTTGCACACTACTCTCAAGTGCAACTACGCAATGGAATGAGCGGTAAGGAAATCGCCGAGAAGATGCTCCATGACAATGGCATCTACGATGTGAAAGTAACCCATGTTCCTGGTCAGCTTACTGACCACTATAATCCTTTAGACAAAACAGTAAACCTAAGCGAGGCAGTATACAACCAGCGTAATGCCGCTGCTGCCGCTGTAGCGGCTCATGAGTGTGGCCATGCGGTACAACATGCCCAGGCCTACGCTTGGCTAAACCTTCGTTCTAAGCTCGTCCCAGCGGTCAATATCTCCTCCAACCTCTCCAATATACTCATTATTGTAGGGTTTCTCTTAGGAGCTGCGGCTAAGGTAGGATTTGGCTATTGGGTAGCTGTGGCAGGGGTAGCCCTTTTCGCTATTACCACGCTCTTTACCCTCATCACCCTCCCAGTGGAGTATGATGCCAGCAATCGCGCTTTGGCTTGGCTTAAGAGCAAGAACATGGTTACCCGTGAGGAATACGCCGGTGCAGAAGACTCCCTCAAGTGGGCTGCCCGTACCTATGTGGTAGCTGCCCTTGGCTCCCTCGCCCAACTCCTTTACTGGGTCTTTAGACTCATGGGAAGCAGCAGAGAGTAATTTACTAATGATTAATGCCAATAATGATTAATGATTCTTATCTTCATTAATCATTGAACATTAATCATTGAACATTGAACATTAATCATTGAACATTGAAAAATAATAACTTTCTCCTCATGGCTGGCCCTTGTGCCATAGAAGGTGAGGAAATGGCTATGCGTATAGCCGAAAAAATCGTAACAATCACTCAGAAACTGGATATCCCCTATATCTTCAAGGGTAGTTTCAAAAAGGCCAATCGCAGCCGTATAGACTCTTTTACGGGTATAGGTGACGAAAAAGCACTAAAAATACTCCAAAAGGTCTCCCAAACCTTTGGTGTGCCTACTGTAACCGATATTCACGAGGTGAGCGATGCTGCTATGGCGGCCGAGTATGTAGATGTCCTACAGATTCCAGCTTTCTTAGTCAGACAAACCGACCTTGTGGTAGCAGCGGCCAAAACAGGCAAAACAGTCAATCTCAAAAAAGGACAGTTTATGAGTCCTGAGAGTATGAAGCATGCCGTACAGAAGGTCTTGGACAGCGGCAATGATAAGGTGTATATCACCGATAGGGGAACCATGTTCGGCTATCAGGATATGATCGTGGATTTCCGCGGTATCCCGACTATGAAACAATATGCCCCCGTCATTCTGGACGTTACCCACTCTCTGCAACAGCCCAACCAAAGTTCAGGAGTAACGGGTGGTCGCCCTGAAATGATTGAGACCATCGCCCGTGCTGGGGTGGTCAATGGAGTAGATGGCATCTTCATAGAGACCCATTTTGACCCTGCCAACGCCAAAAGCGATGGGGCAAATATGCTTCACCTTGACCTACTCGAAGGCCTCTTGACCCGACTGGTGGCTATCCGACAGACAATCAACACTTTTAAGTAAAAACACACTATACCAACTAATTACTATCATCATGAACGAGCAAACGGCTTATGCCAAAACCATCACAGGTATCTATAACAAAGTGTATCAGGGGAAAAACATAGGGAAAATACCTACCTATATTCCCGAATTGCTCAATGTCAGCCCTGATAAGTTTGGCATTGCCATCCATACCCTCAGCGGGAAAACCTTTGGTATTGGGGATTATCAAGAAAAATTTTCTATACAGAGTATAGCCAAAGTGCTGTCACTCTCTATGGCGTACGATATTTTTGGAGATAGTATTTGGGAACGGGTATCGGTGGAGCCTTCAGGAACTTCGTTTAACTCGCTTTTGCAGCTGGAGGCCAACAATGGAATCCCACGTAACCCACTGATCAACGCAGGAGCGATTGTCATTTGTGATATACTGCTTTCCCATTTCAAGAATGCCGAAGAAGAGTTTATCAAGTTCGTTCGCCAATTGGCCAATGATCCTACAATAGACTATTCCCAGCAGATTGCAGTTTCTGAAAAGGAAGTGGGTTACCGCAATTTTGCGTTGTGTTATTATATAAAATCGTTAGGAAATATAGAGAATGAGCCAGAGCGAGTGTTGGATTTCTATTTTAAGCTCTGTTCGATAGAGCTTACTTGTGAGTCCTTGGCCTATATATTTACTTTCTTGGCCAATGATGGTATCACCCTACACAACCAGCAGCGTATCCTCCCCCATGTCTATACCAAGCGTATCAATGCCATCATGCAGACCTGTGGGTTCTACGACGAATCGGGCGAATTTGCCTTCCGTGTAGGTCTCCCTGGTAAGAGTGGTGTCGGTGGGGGTATCGTCGCTATCATGCCTGGGCACTACGCCATAGCTGTATGGAGTCCACGCCTGAACGAAAAAGGCAACTCCTACCGCGGAGTGAAGTTCTTAGAAGGTTTTACTATGCAAACACAGATATCTGTGTTTTAAGTAAAGATAAAGCATCATACAAAAATTAATTGTAACTTTGCAAAAAACAAAGTCTTATGTCTGCTACATTAACACCACAGAAAAAAACCAAGAGGAAAACTACTATTTCCTCTGGGCAAAATTCACTTCATTCTGTTGCTGAGCAAGACACCACTGCTCCTATAGAGACAGAAGAAGCTGAGAGAATACAACGCTTAAAGGAAGCTATTCCTCAATTACAAGAGCTAACTGTTCGCCTAATAGAAGAAGGCAAACTAAAACCTTTTAATAGAAAAGATCTCTATGGTAATTTGTGATACGAATATCATTAGTAAATTACTTCAGAAAAACCCTGATGTTGTAAGGTATATCAACAACATAGGTGTAGAGAATATTGCTATAACTCCTATTATTTTCATAGAAATATACAGATGGTTAAGCCTCTATAAGGGCATTGACAAGCCCCAAAGACTACTGTATAAAAGAACTCTCAATGATTTTAAGATGCTCTATCTCAATGAAGAAATTTCTCTTTTGGCAATGGAAGCCGTTACCAAACATGATAGTCTCGAACCCGCTGATATTCTTATAGGAGTAACGGGAGTGTATTATAATATTCCTGTATATACCCACAATACAAAACATTTCAAACTCATCAAGAATATTTCTTTATACCAAGAAGTATCATAGTAAGTAAAAAGTGAAAAAGTGAATAGTTTTTCACTATTCACTTTTCACTTAATTTGTTGGTCTACAAGGACTCGAACCTTGAATTACAGAGCCAGAATCTGTCGTGTTACCATTACACCATAGACCATCGCTATTTGCGGGGGCAAAGATACAACTTTTTTTGAAACTGACAAAATATTTTCTGTAGTCAGTAGTCAGCAGGCGGTAGTCTGTGCTCAGAGTGACAACTCAAAATTAAAAACTCAACACTATTAATGAAACTTTCTTTACCTATTATCTTTTCCTTTTTCCCTTTTATGGGGCTATGCCAAGAAACGGCAACAGATACAATCCAAAAGACAACTATTATAGATACAATCCTACCGCTACCCTACTCCATTAGCACTGCCGCTACAGATGCCAATATAGAACGTGCTTTGTCCAAAAGCTGGGAGCTGGATCGTCAGGATCAGCGAGGTACATTCCATATCATGGAGTACCAACCCATGTATATCATGCCTATACGCTTTACTGATTGTCCTACCAAACAGCCACAAAGCCTCAACCCTGAACGCCCTATCCCTGAGTCTCGTAAATACCAAAATATAGAACTCAAATTCCAAGTGAGCCTCAAAACCAAGATCTTACAAGATGCTTTTGCCAAAGGCGATGTATGGGTAGCCTTTACCCAACAGGCCTATTGGCAGATGTACAATGGAGGTCTTTCACGCCCTTTTAGGGAACTAAACTACGAACCCGAACTCATTTTTACCTATCCGATCAACTTTTCCGCAGGTAATCTCAAGCTCAAAATGCTTGGTCTTTCTATCAATCACCAGTCCAATGGCAAGGAAGCGTCTCATTCGCGAAGTTGGAACCGCTTTATCCTAACAGCCTTGGGCAAGTGGGAGAGGGTAACTTTCAATTTCCAACTCTGGAAACGATTTACTGAAACCACTGTAGAAGACGATAACCCCCAAATAGAAGACTACATTGGCCGTTGCCGACTTACCTCCATTATTCCTATTGGCAAAACAGCCCTTTCTATCTCTATGCGTAACAACCTCAATCTCAAGCATAATCGCGCACATATAGAGGCTTCTTGGGTCGTACCTCTTAACCGAGATCTACGCCTTTTCCTACAAGCCTCTCATGGTTATGGAGACTCTTTAATTGACTATAATTATAAGCAAACCGTTGTGGGAGTTGGCTTTACTCTTATTGATTTGTAGGTGAAAAGAATATTTAATTTTTAACACTTTAAAATAGTTTATTAAGAAAAAAAAGAGTAATTTTGTACAAGCAAATTTATATACTTTTAATGTTCTCATTTTTAATAAAAAACGTAATGAAATCATTGATTTTTTCTTTCTTTATGCTCACTTGTAGCCTTGCCTTCTCGCAGCATGTTCCTCTAAAAGGAAGCGTTAGTGACGGAAAAACAGCTTTGCCAGAGGCTCGTATCGTGGTAGAAGGACAAGAACAGCATACCGTGAGTGATTTCAGGGGGGAGTTTGAACTGCTCCTTCCCAAAGGACTCTATACCTTAGAGGTCGCAGCTAAGGGCTATCTAACGAAGAAGATGCCTGTGGAGCTGCTCTCGGCTATGGAGCTACCCACTATTGTATTGGAAAAGGAAAACCATACGCAAGCAGCCCAACAGACAGATAACACCATAAGTATCTCCGACGAACAGTTGGACGATGAGGAAGGTAATCCTGAGATGATATCTGGCTTTCTACAATCCTCTCAAGACCTGTATTTTCGCCGTGCGGCCTATGACTTTAGTTCGGTGTTCTACCGCCCTCGTGGCTATCAGAGCAATGCCGCTACGGTCTTAGTCAATGGGGTTACGATGAACAAGGTAGAGACCGGCCGCCCTCAATGGAGTAACTGGGGCGGACTTAACGATGCCATGCGTGGCCAAGTGATTACCACAGGAGTAGGAGCTTCAGAGAGTGATTTCGGAGGGGTATTCGGTAATACTTCCTATACGATTGCACCCTCGGAGCTGCGCAATGGTCTACGTATCACAGGAACTGCTACCAATCGCAACTACTTTGGGCGTGGTATGGTTACCTACAATACAGGAACCCTCCCCAGTGGCTGGGGCTATATGGTTTCAGGCTCTTATCGTGGAGGCAATGGCAAAACATTCCTTGTTCCGAACACCGAAGGTATGGTCTATCAGGCCTATGGAGCTGCAGCAGCGGTAGAATATAAGGCCAGTCCTTACTTCAAGACCAACCTGATGGGAATCTTCTCCTATAACAACCGTGGCAAGTCTGCTCCTCTAACTCAAGAGGCCATCGCTTTGGGCGGTAGGAACTACAACCCCAATTGGGGCTATCAGGCAGGAGCGTTGCGCAATGCCAAGATGAAGCGCATCGCCGAACCACTCTTTGTCCTCTCCAATACCTACCAAAAGGGGAACACCAAGCTCACTGCTCACTTGGGTTATCAGTTTGGGCAAGTAGGAGATACCCATTTGCAATATGTGAAATCTCAAAATCCTGAGCCTACCTATTATACCAATATGCCTACTTATTTTTATAATATGTATGACGCCCAAACAGGCGAGGGCGACCCCTTGGCATGGAACAAAACGGCTCAGCAGATTGATTATTTCTATTCTCATAAGCAATTGGATTGGGACAAACTCTATTTAGCCAATAGACTTGCAGGTGGAGAAAGCATGTTTGCCCTCAGCGAAGATATTATTGACACTCAAACTCTTACGGCCAATGTACTGGGTACTACCAAGATTACTCCTAATATCACTTTCAATGGAGGAATCTCCTATCAGCATATTGGTACCGAGAACTACGCACAAATCAACGACCTATTGGGGGGACAATATTTCCTCAATAAGAGTTATTTCTCTGGAGATAACTATGATACGGCAGAAAACCTACGCCTTGGGGTAGGCGACAAATACCAATACTACTACAAGACTCGCACTCAGCGTGCTCATGTCTTCGGACAGTTGCGCTTCAAGTATGGCCGTGCCGACTTCTATGTAGCAGGGCGTGTTGCCCATACGGATTATGAGCGCGAAGGTATGTTTGCCGACAACTCTGTCTATACCGATTCCAAAGGAATGAGTGGACAACGCTATTTCAATACGATAAGTACTAAGGCAGGCCTTACGTACAGCATCACAGGTAGGCATATCCTCCAGTTCAACACAGGGTATTTTGAAGAAGCCCAACCGCTTAACAACGTTTTTGTAAATATTCGTAACTCTAACTCCATACTCCCCGCTCGTATACAACCTGAGAACCAACTTACATGGGATGGTAGCTACATCATTCGTATTCCATCATTCAAGGCACGACTTACAGGCTATGCCACACAGATAAAGCACAGCAGCGAAAAGAGCTATTTCTTTACCCAATCCCGCTTAGGTGATGAGTCAGCTGGTTTTCTAACCCAGACCATGCTGGATGCTGAAAAGCTCCATTTTGGTATGGAATTAGGTGCCGAATACGACCTTACCGCCTCTTGGAAAGCCTCTGCGGTGGTATCACTCAACCAATACACCTATACCAACAATCCGCTCTTGTTCCAGTCCTCCGACAAGCGCTTGGTGAGTGAGCCTATTGTGAGCTACCTCAAGGACTACCATGCAGGTCAAGCCCCTGAGCATGTGTATTCCTTAGGCATAGAGTACCAAAGCCCTCACTACTGGTGGGTAGCCCTTACGGCCAATTATTTTGATAAGAATTACATAGGTATCGCCCCTAGCTTGCGTACGGAGAACATCTACCTTGATCCCAATACAGGTAGCCGTTATACCAATATTGATGAGGATACCGTACGTAATCTTTTGCACCAAGAACGCCTACCAGGATTGTTTTTACTCAATGCTACTGCCGGCAAATCTTGGCGTATCAAGGGGAATTTCCTCAACGTCTTTGCCAGTGTCAATAACCTACTAAATACCCAATACAAGAGCAACGGCTTCGAGCAAGCACGCAAGGGTGATTACCAGGCTATGATCAAAGACCGCAAGAGTGGCTATCCTACCTTTGGCAATAAGTATTTCACAGGATATGGCACCTCTTTTTACCTAAATGTAACCTTAAGTTTGTAATGCTAAAACGTAAATGACATGAAAAAGATATTACTTGCTATCCTACCTATCGCACTAAGTGTTTCCTGTAGCAAGGTTTCAGGTTTTGATACTCCCGATACGGCAGCCCTTGCCGCTGAGCAAGTGGCCAAGGCCAAGGCTTTCAGTGGACGTACCATAAGCTATGAAGCCCTTAGAGCAAAGGCGACTACCTCCTTTGCTACCTATGAGGAGAACGATGCCTTCGAAGGCTATGTAATCTCCAGCGATGAAGGGGGAAATTTCTATAAGAAAATATATGTGCAAGCCGCTGATAAGTCGGGCACTATTGCCGTTTCCATTGATAAAAAAGGACTCTACGGAGAGTACCCTGTAGGAGCGAAAGTACAAGTACGGCTCAAAGGCACCACTGTATGGTATGCCAGCCGTTACTCCCTTTTGGAGGTAGGCTATGGCTATGGCAAGACCGCAGGGGGTAACCTCAAGATAGGTCACCTGACCCCTGCTATGTATCCCGAAGTATTGCTCCTCACAGGAGAGAAGGCTTCCATAAGCCAATTGGCTACTACTTTTACCAATCTGCGATTTGAAGCACGTACGCAAGCCAATAAGCTCCTAGTACTCGATGGGGTATATTTCAAAACCGAAGATGTAGGAAAGACCTTCCACACCTCCGATAATCAGTATAATACCACTTACACACTCACCGATAAGGCAGGAGGTACACTCCCCTTCCTTACCAGTAGCTACGCCGCTTATATCAAAGACCATGTGCCCGCTGGTCGCTTGCGTATCACAGGGGTACTGACCATGTACAACAACAACCCACAGTTCTATATCAATGATATAAAGGGAATAGAAAAAAGTGAATAGTGAATAGTGAATAGTGAACAGTGAAGAATGAAAAATGAAAAGTGAATAGCAAAGCCAGCAAATACTGAGAGCTGGGTATGTATGATTCACACTAACAATAAACAACAATTTAAATACTATAACGACATGAAAAAGTTACTTTTATTAGCCCTTTCTTTTGGGCTATTAGCATCCTGTAGTAAGGATGATAAGAATGGCATTCCGCCTGTGGATCCCAGCAAACCGACAGACAAGCCAGAGGATAAGCCTGCAACTGCCCTAGAGGCAAAAGACCTAAAAGTAGCCGACTATGAGAGCTACCGAGACAAAAAGGAAAAGGTAAAACTCCATGGGGAAATCGCCGAAGTAACCAATGGTAGATCTTACTTTAAATTCAGCGATGGAACATTGGTACAGATCTTCACTCATGAAAAAAATCTGAAGGAAGAGACTACCAAGAAACTCAAAATCGTAGGGCAAGAACTTACTGTAGTAGGGGTATTCACTGATTACAAACTCAAAGATGGTTCCATCGTTAAGGAAATTCTTTATGAAAGCGAAGCTGACCTTACCTTTGGTAAAACTCCTGAGGTAAAACCTGAACCCAAACCAGAGCAACCTGTAGTGACTTTGGAAGCCTCCACTGCTACTGTAAATGACTATCAAGCAGGAAAAGTTGTAAAACTTCATGGTAATATTGTCATCGAAGGAAATAAGTCCTATTTCAAATTCTCTGACAATACACTCATCCAAATCTTTGCTCCTAAGAAAACTTTTGATGCTCTTACTGAAGAGGCAAAAAACAAACTCAAAATCGCAGGTCAAGAACTCACTGTAGTAGGTACTTTCACTAATTACAATGATGTAAAAGAGATTGTTTATGAAAAAGAGGCAGACCTTACTTTTGGTAAAACTCCAGAGGCAAAACCTGAACCCAAACCAGAGCAACCTGTAGTCACTTTGGAAGCCTCCACAGCTACTGTGAATGACTTTCAAGAAGAAAAAGTAGTGAAAGTCCATGGTACGATTACTATACAACTAGAAAATAAACATAAGAGATCTTATTTCAAATTCTCCGACGGTACCCTTATCCAATTCTATGTAAGGGATTACGAAAAAAACCTCTCTCAAGAAGTCAGAACCAAACTTGAGACAGAAGGACAAGAAGTTACCGTAAAAGGTACATTCAAAACCTATACAAAAACCGACAAGAAAACAGGTACAAAAACTGATATTAGACAAATCGTGTACGAAAGTGCTGCTGATCTTACTTTCTAATCAGTAAACCTCAGTGATCAGAAGTCAGAAATCAGAGCTGACTACTGATAACAGACTACTGGCCACTGACTACTGATAACAGGTAGCTGAATCTATAACCCTAAATAAAACACATATGAAAAGATTATTTCTACTTTTAGCGCTTGCTCCCTCACTGATGTGGAGCCAAGAGAACCTCAGAAAAAACCTTAGCGAGGACGGCAAGACCTACATTAAGGCCAATGTATCGGCTACCCTTTGGGCAAGATACATAGATGCCAACCCCAACACCATGGTCAATGGATCTGGGGTAAGTCGTATTACCGATGTCTCTATCCGCCGCTTGCGTATAGGCGTGCAAGGTCAACTCACCCCAAGGGTCTATGTATATGGACTTTTCGGAGGTAACAACTACAACTTTACCAGCAAAGCCAAAGACAAAATCGGTATCCTTGACCTCTATGCTGATTACCAATTTGCCCCTGAGTTCACCGTTGGTTTGGGTAAGTTTGGATGGAATGGTAGCCGTAACGCTATGAAGGCCAGCGGTAGCATGATGGGCTTGGACGGACCTGCCTTCCCTCTCTTTACCGTGAATATGAACGACGATGCGGTACGTAGCTTTGGGGGATTCGCTAAAGGACAAATCCAAAACCTAAGTTATGTATTTACCATCAAAAGTCCCTATGCCGTTACCACTGCTGAGAAAGAAGGGGTAGTCGGCTATGCCAAAAATGCCCCTCACAAACAGTATTCTGGACACCTCAAATACGATTTTTGGGAGAAAGAAAGTAACAAAACTCCTTATACAGCAGGTACTTATGTAGGTGCTAAAAAGGTATTGAACCTCTCCTTAGGCGGTGTATATCAAAAGGATATGATGAGTGAACTACAAGGAGGTGTGACTAAGTACTACGATTACAAAAACTTCTCTGCTGAAGCTTTCCTAGACACCCCTCTTTCCGAGCGCAATGATGCTATTACCGTCAATGCTGGTTACTATTTCACCGATTTTGGTCGTGATTATGTAAGAAATGTAGGTAATAACAACGTAGCCGATGCAGGTGCTACTGGTTATTTCAACGGGGGAGGTAATGCCTATCCTATGATGGGAACAGGAAGTTCTTTCTGCCTATTAGGGGGATATCTCTTAGGTAAGAGTGAAAATTGCAATGCGCGCATACAGCCTAACTTTGGTATTCAATACTCCAAGTTTGACGGGCTTAAAGACCCTATGATCGCTTATGACCTTGGTGTGAATGTTTTCTTCAAAGGGCACAGCAACAAGCTCAGTTTCTGCTACCAAAACCGCCCTGTGTATAACCTGCAGAAAGAAGTAGATAGCCGCAAGGGTGCCTTTATCTTACAATATCACATCGTATTGAACTAATGAAAGCAGTTATATTAGATAGAAATACACTATCTTCCCAAATGGAACTAACTGTTCCAGAAGGGGTTACCCAATGGGTAGTATATGAAAGTACCCGTCCCGACCAAGTGGTAAGCCACTTGGAAGGGGCGGATATTGCCATCACCAACAAGGTGAAAATAGGCAAAGAACATATGGAGCAGCTCCCACAGCTAAAGCTTATCCAACTTACTGCCACCGGCACCGACAATATAGACAAGGTTGCTGCTGGGGAGCGTGGCATAGAAGTCAAGAACGTAGTGGGTTACTCCACCGAGAGTGTAGCCGAGCACTTCTTTATGCTTCTTTTGGCCGCTATGCGAGGGCTAAAACCTTACCATACCGCCGTAGCCGACGGCTCTTGGCAGGCCGATGGGCGCTTTTGCCTTACCGAACCCTCTATTTTAGACTTACATACCCGTACCTTGGGGATTATAGGGGTTGGAAATATTGGCAAAGCTATTACCGAACGCGCTAAAGCCTTTGGTATGCGTGTCCTTTGGGCAGAGCGCGAAGGCAAAGCACCACGCAACGCGGAATATACTGACTTTGACACCGTCTTGGCTCAGAGTGATGTCATCTCGCTCAACACCCCCTTGACAGAAGAGACTCGCCACCTTATCTCGGCTCGTACTATTGCCAAAATGAAGCGCAAGCCACTAGTAATCAACGTTGCCCGTGGTGCAGTGGTAGATCCTCAAGCCGTGTATGAGGCGCTAGAAGCAGGGCAACTACTGGGCTTTGCCACCGATGTATTCGAGAGCGAACCCCCTGTGGCTGGTGATCCCCTACTGAAACTAGCCGCTCACCCCAGAGTGCTGCTCACCCCCCATGTGGCATGGGCTAGCGAATATGCCCTTGACAAACTTTGGAAAAAGGTAAAAAACCAGATTGAAGAATTTATTAAATAATGATTAATGCCAATAATGATTAATGATCAATCATTACTGGCATTAATCATTGAACATTAATCATTAATTATTGTGAGTCATCGTGTTGTGGTTACTGGTATGGGGATTTATTCCTGTATAGGTACATCTGTAGAGGCGGTAAGAGACGCCTTATATGAAGGGAAATCGGGGATCATCTTTGATCCTGAGCGCAAGGCATACGGTTATCGTTCTGCCTTGACTGGCTATGTGCCTGCCCCCCAGCTCAAGGGCGTATTGGGGCGGCGGGAGCGAATCTCCATGGGAGAAGAGAGCGAATATGCTTATATGGCTACCGTGGAAGCCCTCTCTCAGGCACGTATAGACCCTGACTTTCTCAAAGCCCAAGAAGTGGGTATCCTCTACGGGAATGACAGTGTAGCCGAATCGGTGATCCTTACCAATGACAAGATACGCGAGAAGGGCGATACCACCCTTGTAGGCTCTGGGGCGGTCTTCCGTACAATGAACTCTACCGTAACGATGAACCTCTCCACCCTTTTTGGTCTTAGAGGGGTTAATATGAGCATCAGTGCGGCCTGTGCCAGCGGCTCCCATGCGGTAGGCTTGGGCTATCTGCTCTTGCAAAGTGGCATGCAGGAAATCGTCCTATGCGGAGGAGCACAGGAGACTAACAAATACAGTATGGGCAGCTTTGATGGCTTAGGGGTTTTCTCCACTCGCGAGGACACCCCCCAGCAGGCCTCCCGCCCCTTTGATGCAGGGCGCGATGGGCTGGTACCCAGTGGAGGCGCTGCCACCCTTGTTTTAGAGACTTATGAGAGTGCGCAGCGACGTGGCGTGCCTATCTTGGCCGAGATTGTGGGCTACGGCTTCTCCTCCAATGGCGGGCATATCTCCACCCCCAATGTAGAGGGACCTGCCACCGCTATGGCACGAGCCTTGGCCAATGCGCATCTGCAAGCCAAGGACATAGACTACATCAATGCTCATGCCACTTCCACCCCTGTAGGCGATGCCAATGAGGCAAAGGCTATCTACCAACTATTTGGCAGCCATACCCCTGTAAGCTCCACCAAGTCCATGACAGGGCATGAGTGCTGGATGGCAGGTGCCAGTGAACTGGTGTATTCTATCCTGATGATGCAACACGACTTTATCGCCCCGAACATCAATATAGAAGCACTTGATGAAGACTCACAAAAGCTCCACATCATCACCCACACCACCCAACAGCGTATCCGTGCCTTCCTATCTAACTCCTTTGGCTTTGGCGGAACAAATTCAGCCATAATAGTGGTTAATGGTTAATGCCGTTAATGATTAATGCCATTAATGATTAATGCCATGCTCTTGCTGGCACGTTTCTTGCAGCTCGTGCCTACTTTTAGTAGAGCCTTTGGCTCTTTATGGGAGCTACAAGCTCCATTGTTATAGGCACGAGCTGCAAGAAACGCGCCAGCATAGGGCCTTAGCTTTGTTGGGGCTACTATGGATATGACCCTATACCTCTCCTACAAAGCAGCTCCTACCTATTACTACTTCAAGGACAAAAATCGGAAGTACTGCTACAAATATACAGATAAGAAACTCTCGCTTGTCAGCGGAGAGAAGGACGTATGCCATAGCGTGAAAAGTGAAAAGTAAAGCCAGCGAATACTTGGAGCTGGGTATGTGGGTGAAAAGTAAAAAATTCTTTGGTTTTTAGCGAAAAAAATCGTATTTTTGTGTCATCATAAACCTAATGCTTGTTGGTCGGTGCCAATAAGTTCTTTTAAATATTTACTTATCATGAAAGAAAAAATAGAAAAAATGAGAAACGGCAAAGGCTTCATCGCTGCCCTTGACCAAAGTGGAGGAAGTACTCCTAAAGCCTTGAAACTCTACGGTATAGAGGAAAGCGCCTACAAGAACGATGCCGAAATGTTCGACCTTATCCACCAGATGCGTACCCGCATTATCAAGAGTCCTGCCTTCAATGACCAAAAAATCCTTGGGGCTATCCTCTTTGAACAAACTATGGATAACAAGATTGACGGCAAATACACCGCTGAATATCTTTGGGAAGAAAAACATATCCTTCCTTTCCTAAAAGTAGATAAAGGGCTTGAAAACTTAGACGAAGATGGTGTACAGCTAATGAAGCCTATCAGCAACCTAGCTGACCTACTCAAAAGAGCCAACGAACACCATGTATTCGGTACCAAGATGCGTTCGGTAGTAAAGAAAGCTTCTAAAGCAGGTATCGCCCGTATCGTAGACCAACAGTTCGAAGTAGCCGCTCAAATCATTGCTGCTGGATTGGTGCCTATCATTGAGCCTGAAGTAGATATCAATATTCCTGACAAAGCCGAAGCAGAGGCTATTCTTCGTGAGGAAATCCTCAAACACTTAGACAAACTTCCTGCCACTTCCGATGTGATGCTTAAGCTCACCCTCCCTACTGTAGCTAACTTCTACGAACCTCTTACTAAGCATCCTAGGGTAGTACGTGTTGTAGCCCTTTCTGGCGGTTATTCTCGCGAAAAAGCCAATGAGATCCTCGCTAAGAACCATGGTGTGATCGCCAGCTTCTCCCGCGCACTCTCCGAAGGCCTTTCTGCACAACAATCCGATGCTGAGTTCAACAAAACCCTTGCTGATTCTATAGAGGGTATCTATGAGGCATCCATTAAATAGTGACTAGTGACTAATGACTAGTGACTAGTGACCAATGACTAGTGACCAATGACTAGTGACCAATGACTAATGATTAGTAACTAACGACAGTGACTAGTGATTAATACCATAATGGATTAGTCACTAGTCACTTGTCATTAGTCACTAATTAACTGCTTCTACGGTGATTTGTTCGTTCTTCATCATCTCGCGTAGAATGGTTTCTATGCCTTGCTTGAGGGTACGCTTGGAGGAGGGACAGCCATTGCAGGCACCTTGGAGGAGTACCTTAACTACTTGGTTTTGCTTGTCATAGCTGACAAACTGTATATTACCGCCATCGCTGGAGACCGCTGGCTTTACGTATTGGTCTAAAATAGCGACAATCTTTCTCGAATACACATCGCCCAAGGATGGTAAGCCCTTAGGCCTGTCCTGCTCTGTTACGGAGACTTTCACCACTGGTTTTCCTTCCATAAGATACAAGCGCAAAAACTCCCTTAGTTCCATCATAATATCTTCCCATAACACTCTGGGTTGGCGAATGATAGAAATGTAATTACTATCAAAAAATACCTCCTTGATATAAGGCAGCTTAAAGAGTTCGGTAGCCAAAGGCGACTCTGCCGCTTCTTCGGGGGACTTATATTCGTACACACGGCTGACGAGCTTCTTGTTGGCTACAAACTTCATAGCCATAGGGTTGGGGGTACTCTCTACATAGATTGTAATAGGAATACGCTTGGCTGGTGCAGACTCCTGTGTAGGGGTTGCCTCTTGGGCTATAATAGGGCGGCCTGCCGAAAGATAGTTCTCCACCTCTTGGGTAACCTCCTGAGCCACGTCCTCCCACTTGATGATCGGCAAGGCCTCCAAGGCAATAAAATTGGCCGAGAAATAAACCGTCTTGACAAAGGGCAGTTGCAGGAGCTCCTGAGCCAGAGGTGAGTCTGTGACAGGTGTGTCGCGCTCATATTGGTAATTGCCCTTGACTAAGACCTCTGGGGCTTCGAGCTTGATAATGGCGGGGTTGGCTGTGTATTGTATCTGTAGTTTCATTTTATAATCTCAATGGCTTTCTGCAATAAAAGGTTGTTAGGTATGGAGATTTGCGCTCCTGAATCGGTTTTGAGCAGCGTATAGAAAGAGCTGATGTCCTTGATCTCGGCCTCTATAGGAAAATCCTTGTCCATAACACGGATTCTGTCGCCTATTTTGAAAGGAAAAGAGAAGAAGAGGATGATTCCTGCCGTTACATTGCTCAGTATAGACCATTGGGCAAAGAAGCCCACCCCTACTATGGTGAGTATAGAGGAGATAAAGAGGAATATCTGGTCGGGCTTTACCCCCCAAATGGAGATGAGCACCAAAAGGAGCAGGGCCGCGAGTAGGACATCAATATACTTTTTGACTAGCTGGGTACGTGCTTTGGGGAATTCTGACTTGGCTCCCATTTTCGTCACTAAGGAATCGGCAAAGCGCTTAACCACGAAATAGACAATAAGCGTTACCCCTGTGGCGACAATAAAGGGATATTTTTCAAGGGCAAAATCTATGATAACCATAATTCTAATGACTAATGACGAGTGACTAACGACGAGTGACGAGTGACTAATGAGGGGCAAAGATACAACATTTTGGAGGAAAAGTCAAGGGGGATAATGAGCTGATGAACTATTTTTGCACTTTACCGAATCAGCTTACAACCCATATTTCTCCGTTGTGGTATTCTGCTAAGAAGATTTCGGAGGCGCTGTTATAGCCTTGCTTTTGAAGCTCTTCCAATAGCCATTCTTCGGTTTTGTCGACATCTTCTAACACGCCCTTGTGGATAATACCATCGGTGATGATAGGGTATTTGGGATTCTCTTCGCCTGCTTGTACGATAATGAGTTCGCCATTCTGTTCTAGTACGGCTCGCTTGACATCTCGGATATAATAGACCCCTTGCTTGCGGAGCTTAAAGGCAAGGTCATGAGCGGTGATTTTGGCCTTCTTGCAGGCGGCTATATCTATCTTACCACGATTGATGACAATCACAGCTGCTCCATCTATAAAATGCCTAAACATAAGGCTCTTGGTCTTGAGCCTGCGCAAGCCAATGATAAGAAAAGCCCAGATAGCCAAGACGATAGCAAACTGGAATAGGGTAATGGCAGGGCTGTAGATCACCCCGCCGATGATCCCCCCTAGTACGTAGTTCTGTACCTGATCCATGGCGGAGGTTGGTGCCAGATTGCCCTTGCCTGACTTGTTGATAATCAGCGCCAGAGCCAACAATCCTAAAAGCAATTTTAGGAATACATCCAAATAGAAAAATCTTTCTTCGGTTTCAATGTAAGGAATGGTAAACATAAATATTAATACGTTTATTTGCTAATCTATTAATTAGAAAGAAATACTAAGTCCTGTCTCTACCGCATTGTAGGCCTTTCTTATAGGGACAATAGGGGCTGTATCATAGATAAGCCTATAGATACCGTAGATACCTATGGCAGGGCTGATGCTATATTTTAGGTCTACTCCCCCCCCATAACACGCCTGCTTGAACGAGCTATCGGGTTTGGTCTGGTGAATGATTGTAGTGGTAAGTTCCCAAGGTAAGATTCTCTGAAAAGAGCATCTGTGAATGGGCGGTAGCCCAAGGGAGCAGCCCCAATAAGAAGAGTAATTGCTTCATCGCATCATATATTTCAGGGGGCAAAAGTAATGATAATTTGTCAATTAGCAAGTGAGTGTATTTACCAATGGCTAACAAAGAAAATAATTAACAATAAACAATTAATAATTAACAATTAAATTTGTATTTTTGCCACAAGGCTTGTGTTTTTATTGAAAAAACATCTTTATATCTAACTTATTAAAAACCAAAAAATTACACCCCTTTTTATGAAGTGTTTCTTATCACTATGTTTATTATTTTGCACGTCTCTCGCTTTGGCGCAACCGCTGTGGGAGCATAGAGCTTTGCAGTATAATCAATATAGTATAGGTAAAGACTTCTTCAACATCAACCAACCCTTGCAGGTGAGCGATGAGGGGGAACTGCTTTTCTCTCCTGAGGAGAACCTATTGTATGCCCTGCACAATACCGAGGTAGAGGAGTATTTCAAAGGAGAAGATGTAGGGGTGTTTCTCAAGAAATACAAGCTACAAGATAGGCTCTTTTTCGGCTTTAGCAGGAACATCTATACGGGTAGTACTTATGAACAGCTTCTACCGCAAAAAGTGGGGTTTGTCGGGGCACGCTATTCCCATTTTGTACTGATAGATAAGCGGATCTACTTCACCGCTATTGCCCCATCAGAAGCATCGTTTAAGCTGATGAGCTATGATGGGCGTTATTTTCAGGAATTAGAGGAACATCACCACTATGTGTATGTGCTCTCTGTCAATAGTGTCCCTTATCGCTGCGTATTAGGGGAGAACTATACCGACATCAAGTGCTTAGAGCCAGGGGGAGAGGCTCAGGTATACCCATGGGCTTTTACCCCTATCTATATGCGTTCGATAGGAGATTTCTATTTTATCAAACCCGAAAACAATGGGCTTTTCCGCTATGCTCGTACGCTGACGACCAAAGTTTTGCCACCGAATAGGAATGAGAACAAAAACTTTGGCCGCTATTACCTCTACAATGATGGCAACGAGCTGATATTGTATGATTTAGAAAAAGATCTAGAACCCATATCGGTTACCACCACTATCAAGTCGGCCTACTATAAGGCCTTTTCGGAGGACTCCAAAAGCCTATACCTAGGCAGTAACAACCAGCTTACGCGCCTATTTACCTACTTGAAAACCTATCCGAGGTTGTATAATGACACCAATACTGACCGTCTTTTTGGCCTTGCGCTGACCCCTTCGGGCAAGCTATGGGCGGGTAGCTACAATGGCGGTTTTTCGGTGATTGATCAGGACAAACTTATTAAGAGTCCGCTTAAGACCTTACAGATAAATTATGGAGCGCTTCCCATAGGAGAAAAAGTACTCTTTAGCAGTGCTCATAAGGGTTTGTTTCTCTTTGAGTCGCCAACGAGTTATACCCAGGTGAGCGACACCATTGTCTCTCATTTCAACTTTCTCTCTGCCGAGCAAGTTCTCTATACCGATGTACAAGATTATGGACTGGCCTACAAGCCTTTGGCGCAGCTAGAGCAGCGGCAAATCCCTTGGAAATCTATTGGCAAGAAGCAAGGGCTGACCCTTAGCCACTGTCAGGGTATTGCTCAAGATAGCAAGGGGCACATTTGGACAATTTCTATGCAGGGGGTTGCCCGCTATGACCCACGCACCAATAGGGCGCAGACACTTCTGTATGACAAGCAACAATCCCCCCTTAGGGGCTATACCCTACTGGCGGACTCTCATGGTATATTATGGCTGGGCAGTGAAAAAGGCCAACTCTATTACTACACCCCTTCTGATCGGGAACAAGTGGATAAGACGGACTTTCACCTTCTGGAACACCCCCTTTTGCTGGGCAATGACCGTCCTATTATGTTTCTGCACCAGTGGCGGGACTACCTCATCGTAGGGGTAACCAATAAGCTCTTTGTTGTCTCCCTGAGCGAATTTGCCAGAGGCAAAGCCAATGTGCGCTACCTGAACCCCTATGCAATGAATCTGCAAGACCCCTTGGAGCGTACCTGTGTGGCCAGTAACCCCAAGGACGACCATATCTGGTTTGCCTCCTCCAATATGCTTTTTCGTTGGGATATTGCCCAATGGCTCTCTTTGGCTAATTTCAAGGTAGAGCCTACCCTGACTATCAACACAGGTAAGAACATCTATAAGTCTCGTGTAGATGACCCTATCTCATTGGAAGTCAATGAGAACTCCTTTGAGATACGACTTCATTACCAGAGCAAAGACAATCTGCCTCGCTATGTGATTCCAGCCCTCTATAGGGATAGTCGAGAGGAAGCCATAGCGCAAGGAAGCCTTACGACCGAAACCGAATACCGCTATCAAAACCTCTCAGCAGGCGATTATATCTTCTCACTAACCGTTTGCCAAAACGATGGAACTTATACAGAGTTAAAATATCCTATCCGTGTGAAGCGTTCCATCTGGCAAAACAGCTATTTTTGGCTAGTGATGATCCTCATTCCTGCCTCCACTGGACTGTATCTGCTCTACAACATGAGGCGTATGGATAGGCAGGACAGGGAAATCGCACTGCTTACCATAGGCAACCTCGGTAAGCAATTCCGCCCGCACTTTATGCTCAATGCCCTCAATAGCCTTGGGGCAGAACTCTATGACAACCCACATGCAGAGCGTATCATCTCCCATATAGGAGAAAATATCTCGATCATGCACCGCTATTCCCAAGAGCAAACCCCTTTCATTCCTTTTAGTCAGGAATGGAAGCTCACCGAGAATACCATTGCCATACAGCGGGAGATCTTCCTGCCCGACTTGCAAGTACAGATTGAGAATATAGAGGCTATCCCCTCCGACTATCGTATGCCTATGGGAATCCTACAAGTGATCGTGGAAAACTCCCTACTACATGGACTCAGACACAGGACAGAGCCTCCTCAGCTACTGCGTATTGCCTTCTGGGAACGTGTCAATATATACGGCATCAGTATCTCCGACAATGGCGTAGGAGTGGCAGCCTCCAAGAAATATGCCGGGGTACAGCGACATGGCACAGGACTGAAAAACATACAGCGTATTCTTAGAATCTTGGATAAGCATTTTGATGATGCCATCACCATCTCCATGACTGACAAGGACAAAGACGACCCCAAGTACCCAGGCACTGTAACTATAATACAACTCAAGAAATCAATTAATTATGAAAAGATCAACCTTTAAGTACCTCGTTATAGAAGATGACAAAAGCATCTGGAAGAACATCTCAGCCCGTATGCAGAAGTTTCTCCAGTGGAAGGCTGTTCCCTTTACAGACAGCCTAGAGGAAGCCATCACCCTAATAGATACCCATCGCCCTGACCTTATTTTCTCCGACTGGAGTATTCGCGGGGGCAATGCCTACCCTATCCTTACCCATATTCACCAGAGTTCGGGCTATACCCCTTATATTATTTTTTTTACAGGCTACCAAGGGGAAAACCCCGAAATCCCACAAATCGTCTTTAATGAATTTCCTTTGGTCAAGAAATACCTGGTTAAGCCTATTTTTCAGCAACTTACCGAGAACCTCACCCAGTATATAGCCGAGGCAGAAGCCCTAGCCGAGGGAGAGCAGGAGACCCCTGTTTTCATAGAAAACTACCTCAAGCAACAAGTGCGTATCTTTCCCAAGCAGATTCTTTGTATTTTGCAGGACGAGGAAAACCCACGCTTGAAGGTACTCCACTGCTTATCTGGGCAGATCATACAGCTGAAACAAACCTGGGAGGAAATTCATCGCTTCTGTGTAGAGCACCAGCTTTCTATCTTTGTCGCCAATACCCGAAAGGCGATTGTCAACCGCGAATACATACTGCGCATGAACCGTCCATTCCTATGGCTCGAAGGCGGCTTGCGTATTCAAGTATCTCGCGAACAGTGGCCTTTACTCACTTCAGAAAGCTAAAAACGTCCCCATATTACCTTTCGTGCACAAATATTTACACTTCATGCACGAAAACGCGCTTTGCTCTTGACAAGTACAAAAAAAGCACTACCTTTGCAATGTCAAACAGAAAGAAAGAGTAGTTTTATAAGTTTTAAGACACATTTCTTTTATGTTCTAAAGAATAGATTTTTTTGCGTTTTTTATTTTAGACAGTGAGGAATAAAGCACCTTAGCCCCCAAGGAAAAGAAACTAAACCTAAAAGCCCATACCTAATTATAGGACAAGGTGCTTAGTTCTTTGCTGGAAGCGCAACCATATAGAAAAGAAAGTTTTCATCTCTTTATATAGTAATTAGATTTTTTGTGTTTTTATTTTAGATTAGAGTAAGGAGATAAGTCTCCCTCAAAAGAGGCTTATCTCTCTCCTCTCTAATTGAAAAGCAAAGAAATGATGAAACACACATTCGGCAATTCTCAGATTAACCAATATACCAGTAGAATGAAATAGTGAACCATTACCTTTTATTTATTGTCTTTTAGGAGTCAGTCGCCTTAGCAAGGATTTTCGTGAAACAAGCAACTAGATTTTATTTCTTTATCTCTAAACATTCATAAGACAACTAAACAATCATATATCAACTTTTATCTCCCAAGGAGATAGTAAATGAAAGGTAATACTATTCACTAAAGAAAGATCTTCAAAGAAAATTAAGTGCATTTTTTCATACAAGAAAGGGGAAAGGGCTGTTTCTAAAAGTGGTAGAACAGTCTTTTCTTATTTTTTTCCGGTACTTCCATAGCCTCCTGTGCCACGTTCTGTTTGGGAAAGTTCCTCTACGAGGACGAATTGCGCTACTTCATGCTTGGCGATGACCATTTGAGCAATACGCTCTCCGTTGGTTACTTCAAAGCGCTCCGCTGAGAGATTAATCAGCAAGACAGAAATCTCCCCCCTATAATCGGCATCTATAGTTCCTGGCGAGTTCAGTACGGTAATCCCATGCTTGAGTGCCAATCCACTACGCGGACGTACCTGTGCCTCATAGCCCTCTGGCAGTTCTATATAAAGCCCTGTGGGAATGAGCTTGCGCTGCATAGGCTCAAGAATAACGGTTTGCTCAAGGTGCGCCCTTAAGTCGACCCCTGCCGACCCTGCGGTCTGATATGCGGGCAATGCATGCCCTGAACGGTTGATGATTTTTATTTCCATATCTTTTAAATTAAGAGTGAATAGTGAAAAGTGAATAGCGAACGAATCATGGCTCTTTTCACTATTCATTTTTCATTTAGATTGTTTTTTTACTTTTAAGCCTATAATAATTCCATAGATAAGAAAAAGGCCACTTCCTATCCATATATTTCTGTTCAACACATAGAAATACAGGAGCGAAAAGGCTACCGATAGCCCTAGGAAGCCACCGATGCGTGTCCAATTATAAGGAACAGGGTATTGGCGTTGCCCAAGCCAGCCCGATAGGCACATCATACCCCCATAGGCCAAGAAGGTTGCTACAGCGGCTCCCATATAGCCCCACAGCGGAATAAGGCTAAGGTTGGCCACCACTGTAATCACCCCTCCTACTACGGAAATCAGCGCGCCCCAATAGGTACGGTCGGTTACCTTGTACCAAACCGACATGCTATGGTATAGCCCTAAGCATAGATTGGCCATCAGTACAAAAGGGACAATCTTGAGCCCCTCCCAATAGGCTTTGTTAGGAATCAGCAACCACTTGAGTTGGTCTATATATACGCAAACAAACAGCAGTATCCCCCCTGCAAAGATAGAAAAATACTCGGTTACCTTTGCATAGGTTGCAGGAGCATTCTTATCAGCGGCATTGGAAAAGAAAAACGGCTCGACTCCTAGCTTATAAGCCGTAATAAAGAGTGTCATAAAGACCCCCATCTTATAACAACCCGCATATAGACCTACCACAGCATCGGCCTGATCGGCGGGGTAGAGCATACGGATAAAAACGCGGTCAAAAGCCTCATTGACCGAGAAAGCAATCCCCGCTATCAATACAGGAAAAGCGTAAGCAATCATCTCTCGCCACAGTGCTCGATCCCACTGCAAGCCTACCCGCCTATAGAGTGGCAGCATATAGAGGAAGGTCAGCAAGCTAGCTATAAGATTGGCTATGAAAATGTATTGGGTCTTGTCAGCGATAAAGGTAAAGGTAGGCAGCTCATACCCTTGTCGCTCTAAGTAGGGCAGGTAAAGCAGGAAAAGCAAGTTAAGCCCCAGATTGACGACCACATTGCCTATCTTGATCAGCGAATAGCGTAGCGACTGCCCTGCATTGCGCAACCAAGCAAAAGGAATAGCCACCAGAGCGTCCAAGGCTAAAATCCATATCGCATAGCGGATATAGGCAGCGGGATAGCTGAGCCACTGTGCAATATACTCACTACAGAGCAAGCCCACCAGCAAGAAGCCCAACGAACTCACTGTCAAGGAGAAAAGGCTCGTGGAGGCGACCTTTTGGGCGTCCGCTCCCTTATTCATAAACCTGAAAAAGGCGGTTTCCATGCCATAGGTCAGCAGTACATTGCCCAGTATCATATAGGCAAAAAGTCCCTGATAGAGGCCATATTGCGCCTGAGAAAGGGTTTGTGCGCTGGTATGCAGTGGTGTCAGAACCAGGTTCAATACCCGTGGCATCACTGTGGCCAGTCCATAAATCGCTGTATGCTTAAATAATCGCTTTATACTCAAGGGAAATTGTTTTAACCGCGCAAAGGTACAAAATAATTAGCTAATCGGTAAAATTAGCTAATTATTTTCTTGACTTTTCTCTTAGAATATCGTACTTTTGCCTTTCAATAGTCAGTTGTTATTCACTGTACTCTAAAATAAAAACTATCATGATAAAAAATAGTCTTCCCAAAGCTATATCCTATGAGGGGTTTGAACACCTTATAGACCGCCTTCTCCTAGAAGGAAAAACAACAGGCGAGGATCAGAGTGAGTTCATGGTATCTCTTACCAAGCTCAACCGCCAACGTATGAAACGCATTGATAACACCTTGGAGTTTACCCCTGAGCAGCTTGCTCCTTTTAAACAAATTGCCAAAGGCCAATTATGGCTGGTGATTTCCGAGGCGTGGTGCGCCGATGGAGCGCAGATTGTTCCCGTACTGGCAAAAATCGCCCAAAGTAACCCGCTTATTGACCTTAAGATTGTACTTCGCGATGAGAACCCTGAGCTGATGAACCAGTATCTGACCAATGGCGGTAAGGCGATCCCTATTCTTATCATAGCCGATGCCCAAAGCCTTGAGGTGCTTCATGTATGGGGGCCACGCCCTAAGGTAGCTACCCAGATGGTAGAAGCCTATAAGAAGGAGCATGGCAAACTCACCCCAGAGTTCAAAGAAGATCTCCAAAAATGGTATAACCAAGACAAAGGACAGAGTATTCTAAGCGACTTGCAAGCCTTTTTTAAATAAACTCTTGTGAAGATAGTTATTTCACCTGCCAAGCGAATGGACTGCCACTCGCCTTACCCTGCTATAGTGCCCAGCCAAGCGATTTTCCAATCGGAAATCCTTCAGGTATATAAGGTGCTAAAGGAGCTACCCCCTGCCACACTAGCGGAGCTGATGGATATTTCGCCCCGCCTGGCGGATGTTAGCTGGCAATATCACCAAGCTCTTTCCCTTCCCTTCACTCAGAAGAATGCACGCCCTGCTATCTATACCTATCATGGCGATGTATATGAGGGGTTAGATGTTTCGTCCTTGAGCCAAGAGGAGGTACTTAGGCTACAAGGTTCTTTGCGTATTCTCTCAGGACTTTATGGTATTCTAAAGCCCTTAGACCTTATCGCCCCTTATCGGTTGGAGATGGGCATCAAGCTCGCTGTAGCAGGACAGGCCAACCTGTATGATTTTTGGCGTAAGAAAATCACCCACGCCCTGAATGAAGAACTTGAGGAAGGGGAAACTCTGGTGCACTTGGCCAGCGATGAGTACTTCAAGGTGATAGACACCCAAGCGCTCAAGGCGAAAGTCATACATGTGGCTTTTAAGAGCTGGCGCGGCGACACTCTCAAGACCATAGTTCTCTATACCAAACGAGGGCGAGGCCTTATGGCGCGCTACATTGCCCAAGAGCAAATCACCGACCCCGAAGACCTCAAAGGCTTTCACCTTGGAGGGTATCAGTATGCGGAGGAATTGTCCTCAGAAAACGAGCTAGTGTTTGTAAAGGGGTAATCCCCCTAACCACCGAAGGGGGAACATACTTTTTACTTTTTACCTTTTACCTTGAAAAAAATGCACAAATCAGGATTTGTAAATATTATAGGAAACCCCAATGTAGGGAAATCCACTTTGCTGAACGCCTTGGTAGGCGAACGGCTTTCTATTATCACCTCTAAGGCACAGACTACACGGCATCGTATCTTTGGAATCGTCAGCGGGGAAGACTTTCAAGTAATCTTCTCCGATACCCCAGGAATCATCAAGCCTGCTTACCAGTTGCAAACGTCCATGATGGACTTTGTCAAAGATGCCTTTGAGGACGCTGATATTCTTATCTATATGGTAGAGATCGGTGAGAAAGATCTCAAAGACGAGGAATTTTTCAAGAAAATCAATCAAGCTAAGGTGCCTGTACTTGTGTTAATCAATAAGATTGACCGCTCCGATGAGGCTACCGTCAAGGAAGCCTTGGCCTATTGGCAGGAGAAAGTGCCCAAGGGAGAGATTTATGCCATTTCTGCTTTGGAGAACTTCAATGTGGAGCCGCTTTTCCATCGCATTTTGGAGTTATTGCCTGAATCACCTGCCTTCTATCCGAAAGACCAGCTGACTGATAAGCCTGAACGCTTCTTTGTCAATGAAACTATCCGTGAGAAAATCCTGCTCAATTACAAGAAAGAAGTTCCTTATTCAGTAGAGGTAGAGACAGAGACATTCAGTGAGACGGAGGAGATCATTCGCATTCGTAGCATCATCATGGTTGAGCGTGAGAGCCAAAAGGGTATCATCATAGGTCACCGTGGCGAAGCCCTCAAAAAGGTAGGGATACAAGCCCGCTATGATTTGGAGAAATTCTTTGGTAAGCAAATCCACTTGGAACTCTATGTCAAAGTCAATAAAAACTGGCGCTCCGATCTGAAACAACTCAGACGATTCGGATACACGAATTAGTGACCAATGACTAGTGACTAGTGACCAATGACTAGTGACCAATGACTAATGAGTAATGACTAATGAGTAGTGAATAATATTATTGTGAAATTAGTTAAAAACTACAAAAACATATTCCTTTTATGCAAAAGATTGTATCTTTGCACAATAAAAAACACTCATCTTTAGTTTTCTATAACCCTATTGACTATGAAAATGCTAAACCTTTACCTTCAAGAATTAGGAAATGTCTTTATGGAGATTATTTCCTCCATTTCTTCTGTCTTTTCGGATGCTCCCTTTACGAACAACGAAGCTGAATCAAAAATAAGAACAAAGGAAGATAGGCAAAGATTTCAAGAAGCAATCAATGAACTGAAAAAAAGTGAAAATAAAGATCAGTCAAAAACTATATTACTTAGTAATAACCAACAAATGACCATTGTTGTTAGGTAATCATGGAAATAAATCTTGCTCTTAATACAATTATCTATCTTATGATATTTATTGTTCCTGGTCTATTATTTAGGAACTTTTTTTATCGTAAGGAATTTTCAAGAGAATTCTATTTTGGTAATTTGTTTGAGAGATTTATATGGACACTTCTCTTCAGTATTCTTATGCTTATTACCTGTTATTTTTTGGTGCTTATATCTTTATCTGTTGGTGTGGATTTAGCCCCTGAGATTTCATATGACACTATCAAAGATATCTATAATAACATACATAATGTACAGAATGATGTCCCTTTCCCTAATAAAGAAAATTTCTCACAGAAAAGTAAAGATTTTTTCTTGCTGATTTTTATTTTGTATGGACTTTCTGTATTATTAGGCTTTATATGTAATAAGTTAGCCCTTGTCTTTAATTTCAACTTCTACAATTATTGGCATGCCCTCTTCAAAGGCAAATTGAATAAAGCTCCCAATAGAGATCTCAGATACTTACATACTGAAATAGATATTCTTACCCATGACAAAGTAATTTATACTGGTAAGATAAAGAACTATTATCTTTCTAAAAATGACACTAATATAGAGACCATTGTCTTAGAAAATACCTATAAGAAAGAACAGGGAAAAAACTTTACTGCTATTCTGGGGCATAATTTTTGTATTGATAAAGAAGCTATCTTAAATATGAATTTAAGCTATGTTTATGAAGAAACAAATAGAGGTGAATATAGAAAATCCTTATCAAAATTATTAAAATACATAGGGATTAGTCTATATTTTCTCTTGGTCTTCTTCTTTGTCTATATCATAATGAGTAATCAACTTCCCTTTTTAAGGACATTGGCAGATAAAGTTCTCTTTTTCTTTTCTATTTTCATGATCTCTGTCCCTATTGCTGAAGGATTCCTTACTCTTACATTCCCTAAGAAAGAAAATACAGTTTCCTTTATGTTTTTTGGATTATTAGCTTTTTGGATTTATATAGGAGTTAGTTTTTGGTGGTTTTTCCCTACCTTATTCATATTAGTAACACTCTATATATTCATCCACAGAATAAGCGCAAAGAAACATGATAATAAAGAAGGAGAACAACAGGAAAAGACTGATGAGTCTTGATCTTCTATAATCCTTTCATGCTAAACCCCTAAAACCCTATTATAAAAAATGTTATTACAAATTCTCTCTTACTGCTTACCATCGGTCATAGTGGCCGTGATAGCTTACTTGTTGTTTCAACAGCATTTTAAGAATGAGGACAGAACCAGACAATGGCTTCTTCAAAAAGACCTGCGAAAAGAGGCACTTCCCTTGCGCCTACAGGCTTATGAGCGCCTAACCTTACTGCTTGATCGTACCAGCCCTCAGAAACTTGCCTTGCGAATCGCCCCTACTTCTCAGGACAAAATGGCTTACGAACTGTTGCTCATTGAGCATATCAATGCCGAGTATGAGCATAACATCACGCAGCAAATCTACGTAAGTGGTAACCTATGGAATGTGATTCTTATCAGTAAGAACACCACACTACAGATTATCCATCGCATCGCTGCTGATGAGGCTATAGCCGATGCTCAAAAACTACGTGAGGCCATCATTGCTGAATTTACCGACAAGCCTTCCCCTTCTACCCATGCTACCGCCCACGTAGTGAGCGAGGTAGCAAACTTTATATAAGTGAAGACCATTAAATGAAAAACAAAAAGAGAAGCGTGAAAAACAACTATTCACTCTTCTCTTTTAACTATTCACTTTTTATTGTTCGCTTTTCACTTTTTGGGGTCTTGACCACTTAGGTTTTTCACCCAAAGCAGGTATTTTGGAATCGGCTGCTTCCACTGTAGTAGGTTGAGGGTGTTTCTCGAAAGGCTTTTGGGTACGCATACCTAAGACTTCTAGCATGTGCATATCCTCCTTGATATCGGGGTTAGGAGTAGTGAGCAGTTTGTCTCCAGCAAAGATAGAGTTAGCCCCCGCAAAGAAGCACAAGGCTTGTCCTTCGCGGGACATATTCATACGTCCTGCCGAAAGGCGTACCTGAGACTGAGGCATTACGATACGGGCAGTGGCAATCATACGCACCATTTCCCAGATATCCACTGGAGGTAGCTCTTCAAGAGGTGTACCCTCGATAGGCACTAGCGCATTGATAGGCACGGACTCAGGTTGTGGGTCAAGGGTAGAGAGTGCCACGAGCATCTTAGCCCTGTCCTCCAAGGCCTCACCCATACCGATAATTCCGCCACTACATACAGTGATACTAGTCTTACGTATATTTTCTATAGTCTTGAGACGGTCTTCGTAGCTACGAGTTGTTACGATTTCCTGATAATAATCCTCGGAAGTATCCAAGTTATGGTTATAGGCATAGAGTCCTGCTTCAGAGAGGCGTTTGGCCTGATTTTCGGTAAGCATACCCAGCGTACAGCACACCTCCATATCCAATTTGTTAATAGTGCGTACCATTTCCAATACCTGTTCGAACTCAGGGCCGTCCTTGACATTGCGCCAAGCTGCCCCCATGCACACACGGGAACTTCCTGAGGCTTTGGCACGCAAGGCCTGTGCCTTCACTTGGGAGACGCTCATCATGGGTTCTATCTCTACCTCGGTATGGTAGCGTGCCGACTGTGAGCAGTAGCAACAGTCCTCCGAGCAGCCCCCTGTCTTGACCGAAAGCAAGGTAGAAACCTGCACGGTATTAGGGTCGTGGTACTTGCGATGCACGGTGGCGGCCTCATAGAGCAAGTCCATCAAAGGCCTGTTATAGATTGCGATAATCTCCTCGGCAGTCCAGTTATGTCGTATTTCGTTCATGGTCTTTCTAATGAAATATTACAAGGGGCAAAAGTACAAAATTTAATTGTTAATTGTTAATTGTCAATTGTTAATTTAGTAATTAGGGGTTAGGGGTTAGTCTCTGATGACTAAAAACTAAAAATTAACTTTGTTATTTCCTCTTTTTTTATTAATCAGGAAAAATAAGTCTGAAAGCCAACAGCAAGAAACTAAAAGGAGAGACAACGATAGTGGTGAGTGGTCAGTAGGTAGAAA
>ERZ773035.365-NODE-365-length-37972-cov-11.199937_pt1 | contig 37972 bp, 36 predicted proteins | sample MGYA00511487_ERZ773035 | MGnify/ENA primary metagenome ERZ773035 (study PRJEB29015, sample SAMEA2737985) | human oral metagenome | biome: human oral; feature: human-associated habitat; material: dental | place: China | collected 2024 ...
AAAATTTTGCTAAATTCTAGTGAATTCTTAAGCCAAATTTGACATTTTAAGCTTTGAAAACTTAAATTTAATGGAATGCTTTTTATGAAAAGCCCAAAAATAGGCATCGTAGATCTTTATCTATTGAAAAGTATTATTTTCGCAGGTTTTAATCAATTTTTTTAATTTTTTGAGAAAGCTCTATTTCTATTACTTGACAAAATTGATTTGTTGGCATAACTTTTATATATAATTCCTCCGATAGACAGATCCTGGTTATTAAAATATTTTCATCTTCTTTTTTGAGGGTATAAATATTTTTATCACGAATACACGCTTCAAATAAAGACTCTAAATTTTTATATTTAATGTCGAATGAGCTATCAAAAAAAGGAATTTCTCCATTTATTTCATAATATTTAAAGTCGCTTCTCTTTTCGAGTAAGAGAAAATTATTAGCTTCTGCTTCGTCTTTAAAATAATAACCAAATCTTAAATTATTAGTCAGATAAAGTTTTTCTATAAAATCGGATAAGCTTAATTTATAAAATTTTTTGTTTTCTAAATCATTAACACCAACTAGTATTGGCTCTTTCATAGTAAGACTTTTAGAAAGTTTTACAACGGCTGCAAATGTACCATACAATAAAACATAGCATAAAAGCCCAAATTGTTTATTATTTGTTAAGATCAAAATGTGTTTTTTCTTAGTCGTATCAAATAAAAAAGAAAAATGTTTTGAAATATTATTAAATGTGTTATATCCAATAAAATATTTATTTAAATTATTTAAATCCGGCTTTAACAAAAAATTTGAAATTTCTTTAGAATTTTTGTCTTCTAGAAATTCATCTATAGAATCTGATGCAAATTCATAAGCAATTTTTAAAAGCCCGATTTTGAATTTATGTATATCAACATTTATTTTAATATTTATGCAATCATCATCTAGTAATTCTCTAGAATATTCTATATTATCAGCTTCAATTTTAAGATTATTTCTCGATAAAATTTTTTTAATGATACCATCAATTTCTTCTTGATTATATTTTCCATCTAGCATAATTTTTATTTCTTTTATAATACCGGTTTCATCTTTTTTAATTTTAATATCATGTAGTATATCAGTTCTAACAATACCTTGCTTATCAAAAAATACTTTAGTTTTTATATTTTTATTTTTTCCTATAAAGTGTGTTCCATCAAATGGATTAGGAATTTTACCGGTTTTTCCAGGTATTTGTAATTGCTGTCTAAAAAATTTTGAAAAGAGATGATTGGTTAATAAGCAGTCAACGGTATTGCCGAGATGTGAATTACAATCTTTACAAACAGTTTGTATAATATAAAACCCGCCCATGCTTTCTGGAATAACATGCTCGTACGAAAATTCTTTGTTATCTTTTACTTCTCTGCAGATAATACATTTCATTTTTTATTTTGCTTTCGTAGCTATATTCAAAAATTTTTCTAGTGCTATTTTTAAATCGTCCTGCTTATGTTTACTAAGCAATACTAAAAATTCAGATGAAAAGTCTTTATTTGTTTTTAATAAATCTAGAATTTTTCTATTTAATGAAACCTCTTTCTTTTTTTCATTTTGTTTCGCTTTTCTTTTTAGTTCTTTAATTTTATTTTCATAGTTTTTGATTTGTTCTACTACATCAACCATATTTTGCTCCTTTTTTACTTTGCCACAATATTAACATAATATTTTAAATTTGTAAAGTGAATTTTATCGGTTTTGTTTAATATTATTAAAAGCAAATTTTTATTATACTTTGAGTAATTTTTTTGAAATACAGGATAGCTTTTTTGTTATTTTTTTGCCACCCAAAAATAACAAAAAAGCATTCTCTGCGAGGCTCACAATAAGGAACATATATGGAAAAAATAAAACGCTCATTTAGATTAGATAAGTCTAACTATGATTTTTTATTAAGGTATAAAGATAAGACAAAAGTTAAGAGTATAGATCGTATCTTGAATGATGTTTTATCATACATTGTTGATGGAGATGATAAAGAGATAAATTTTAATAGAATGGATGCCTCCCCTATAGAAAAAGAAACACATATAATAAGAATAAAATTAACAGATAGTGAAGTAAATTTATTAAAGAAAGAAGCCGAATGCCATGGATTTAAATCAGTAGCGAAAGAGGTTAGATTTAGATTGCTTAATTCTATGTACCAAGAAAATTTCTTTAATAATATAGAGATGAAAGATTTAACGTTTGCTGTAAATTCTCTAAACAAAGTTGGGCGAAATTTAAGTGCTTTGCTTGCAGCTATTAGAAATAGAGATCAAAACGTGAATATAAATTTTTCAAATTTTGAAAAGATGGTAAAAATGTTAGATGGCAAAATATATTCTATAACCTCATTATTACAAAAATATTTTAAAGTATTAAAGACAAGGATTTAAGATTTTTTATGAAGCGTTTAAAAAATTTTTGGGATGATGATGAGTGGAGGGCTAAACGAGTTTTCACAAATTTAGATAAAAAACAACGAATATATATTGATAGTCCAACAAAATTTAAAGCCACATATTATACAAGTTACAATAAATCAAATTTTTTTGTAAAATCAAATCCACAAGTAGTTATGAAAATTACCAGCTCATCAAATAATTTTGATAAATTAAAGGCGCACATAAAATATATTTCTAGAAATGGAACTTTAAATGTTTTTACTAGTGATGGAGAGGTATATAAAGGTAAAGAAAATTTATATAAGCTATGTGCTACTTTTAATGCTTCCATGTATGAAATTCCAACAGCCCGCGATCTATTTTTATTGAATAAAAAAGAGAAAAGAGAAACGTTTAATATGGTTTTTTCTATGAAAGATTATGCAAATGCTCCATTAGAAAAAATAAAGGAAGCATCTATGAAGGCTATTGCCGAAAAATATCCGAATAATTACTTTGTAGTAGCTATGCATTCCGATACAGATAACCCACATTGTCATTTGTGCTTGAAAGCGGTAGACGACTATGGAAAAAGAGTCAATATAAGAAAAATTGACTTAGATGATATACGTAGAAATTTTGCTTTAGAATTACGTAGATTGGGCGTGGAAGCAAGTACTAAAATTTATCATAAATATTCTATAAATAGTGGCAAAGAGATTAATAAAAATATTTATATGGGTAACGCTTTAAAACAACATGGAACAAAACATAAAGCTCATTACTATAGAGTTGTAAGCTTTGGTAAAGCACATTATAACTTCGATGAAAGAGAAAAAGAGAGTTATTATGTTAGATATCGAACCAACAAGGGCAAGGATATAAATATATGGTCTGACGATCTTGAGAGGGTTATAAAAGAAAATAACGTAATGCCGAATGAATTTGCCAAATTTGTGATAGTGGGAGAAAAAGAATTAAAATTCAATGTTTTTGATAAAAAAAGTAAAAAATACTACGAAAAAACTACTTATAAAAAAATTTGGGATGTTTCAATAGAAAATCGTTTAGAAAAACCATTAAAACCTATACAGATGAGTAAAACAACTTTTAAAGAGATTTCGGAGCCCGTCGATAATAAGCATATTAAAATTATGCTCAAGCACCCAAAAGGGCAAGTTGGTAGAAACATTAAAGCAAAAGAGGATTACGAAAAAGAATTTAAGGATATGGATATACAAAATTTACCATAAAGTAACTTAAGTTGTATTAATTTAATGTAACTTAAAGTAAAGTGTGGTAAAATACGTTATCTTTAAAAGAGGACTTTTCAATGAAAATCGCAATAATGAACAAAAAGGGAGGAGTTGGGAAAACACCCTTTGCTTTTAGCGTAGCGAAAGATCTAAATTTGTTTTTACAAAGCAATGATAATAGCTGCATCGAGCAAATTTATCCGGATAAAGCAAAAGTTGTTGATAAAGTACAATCTATCGATAATTGTGTTTTTGATTTTGGTGGTTTCGTGGCGCCAGGGGTTTTAGAAATAATATCGCAGTGCGATTATGTAATTATTCCTTGCACTCCAGTTTATAATTCGCTACTAAGAACAGCTGAAACGATTATCGAAATTCAAGACTTTAATAGCAATATAGTGCTTTTAGCTACGGATTTCGTAGATGATAGAGAGTTAAAATCACTGAAAAAAGAGCTAGAGGAGGAACCATTCAATAAATTTACCATTTTTTACTTTAAAAAATCAAAAATTGTAAATAACGCTATAAAGTATGGAATGTCCTTTATGGAACTATATAATGATAGCGTGCTTTCGCGTAACAGCTATTCTAATTTTATTACAGAATATGTTAAACTGCTTAAAACAATCAAAAATCCAAAATAGGAGAATCAAAGTGAAAGAACCGATTAAAATTCAAGATGCGATCAACCAAATCAATAAAAGTGTACCACAAAAAACTTTTGCTAAAGCCGACGCTAAGGAAAAACAAAATAGTAAAACGCAGGTTTCTGTTTATTTGACGCGCGAACAAATTTCTTATGTTAACGATTACTGCAGTCGATTTGATAGGAGCAAAGTGTATTTCTTTAGCATGATATTAGATGACTTTATTAAGAAAAATGGATATTTGTCTATCGAGCCTACCAATAAGACTACTACGAGGCAGTCCGGCAAAATAAGAGTCACTATATACCTAACAGATGAACAAATTTCTTATGTTGATGATTGCTGCGGTAGATTTAATCGAAGTAGAGCGTATCTTTTAAATTTAGTATTAGAGAACTTTATGCAATCCAATAAATTGTAGACATATATTAAGTTAAGTTGCATCACATTACATTAAGTTACATTGTGATGCAATTTTCATCTTTATCGCTACGACTTTTACTAAGGCTTTCTAACATTTCTAGCGCTTTGGATTTGAAATTACTCTTGTAACCTTTATTCGAAGCTATTTTGTTAAGTTCATTCATAATAACTTTATTTTCCTTTTTTAATAGATTTAAAAGTTCCTGGCGCTCGTATGTAGGGTTTTGTTTAATAAAAGTAGTTAAATCCTGAGTGTTTTGTTGGAATTTAGCTATGTTGTCATCACATCCTTTGATTAGCAAATTTAAACGCTCTTCATTTAGAAAATTGTTTGTGCGCTTTATAAAACCGGCAAAGCTTATAGGTTGGCCATCACCTAATTTATAAATAAGATTTTCCGGCTCCATCTCTATTTCATTGTTATCGGTTGTTTGCATATTTATCGTAAAACTTAGCTCTTTATATGAGGAGCTGTAGTAGCCGTCTAAGCGAAAACCCTTATAGTTTAAAATGGGGATCGTTTGATCATGGTTGCGAATTGTTAAATTTATCGCTCTTTCAAAAAGATCTTTCATTTTATTCTGCTCGAGCCTTATATTTTCCGAGTCTATTTTGGCCGGTATATTAAACTCAACGGCTTTGCCGTCTTTTATAATGAAGCATTTAAAGGCCGCGGCCGGATTAAATCTTTCCTCGTATTCCAATAAATGTGTTTTGGCTTGTTCAATGTTATATTTTTCTTTCTTAAAATTTTGAATTTTATTCCAGTTTGCTCTGATGGTATCTTCTGCGTCCCGGTAATCGTTAAGATATTTCTTATAAACGGCCTCTTCTTTGTCGAGCGCCGCTTTCAGTCTAACCTGATCCATAAATAGCGGATTGCCAGTAGCGGCCGCTTTCATCTCTGCTGCGCTTGCGGCCTCTTCTTCAAAACCGCTTAGACTTCTGCTGTTCACTGTGCCTTTTCTAAAATTTAGTAGCGCCTTTGATTTTGTTTCGATAATCTGCCAAGCAACCGCATCATAGGTTCTTTCGGTTATATATCGGTATTCATTGATTTTGAAATTTTCAGGATCGCGCTCGAATAACATATTGCCCTGCCTAATAACGCGACCGTCACGTTGTATAAAATCAGCCGGACGCCAGGGTGCATCAATATGATGTATTGCTACGACGCGCTCTTGAACATTGGTTCCTGCGCCCATTTTATTCGTAGATCCAAGTAAAATTCTAACCTCACCAGAGTTCACTTTTCGGTATAGTTCTCGTTTTTTCTCCGGCGTATCCGCATCATGAATAAAAGCTATTTCTTGGCGCGGAACCCCCTTTTTTACAAGCTTTTTATAAATATCTACATAAAGCTCAAAAGAATTTTCTCCGGCATCTCTATCCTCTTCCGTACCGTCGTATTCTTCTTCATCTCTATTTGATTCGATCTCATCGTTAAAATTAGTAAATGAGCCCGGTTCGTCAGCTTCATAATCGTTGTTATAAAGGATGTCGTCCTTATCGGTTTCTTCTATCTCTTTTTCGGCTTCTATATCGATGCTCTTTGAGCTTCGCCTGGGCGTGCCTATATCAAGGAAAATTAGCTGCGTTCCTCTGTCGTCGCCCCATTTTTGGTATTCTTCAAATGTGTTTTCTACGCATTTGTTAATTTTGGAGCCCTTATAATCTTTTGCGTTGCGATCTATCAATCTAAAATCTATGCTGGCTTTTTTGGCATCGGAAGTACATTTTAGATAGTTATCTATCCTAGGATCAAAGCCTCCCTTGCTAAGTTTATCCATTCTACCGATGATGGAGCGCTCATCGTAAAAGCCGTTTGCATCTTCCACTCCTATATATTCGCGTATTGCGCGGCTAGGCAGTGCTATGCTCTTTTTAATATTGACCCTAGGAACGTAATATTTATAATATTGCTTAATATCGCTATTCGTAACAATATCAGCAACGTTATTATAGGCGCCGCAAACTTCGGGTAAATTGTTCAGCGCCGCGAGGCGATCTACAATTTTGTAATTTCTCGCACTTGCATTAAGCTCGGGCGTCTTCTCTATTTTGGTAAAATTTGCTGCCCAGGCGTCAAAAGAGCCGATACCTTTTTGCTCAAGCTCCTTTGGCATAAGGTATTTATTAATACCGTAGAGCTCCGTTAGGGAGTTGGAGACGGGTGTTCCGGTTAAAAATAGTATTTTCTTATTATTCTCATTCAAATAGGTAGTAAAACCGAGCATTGCAAGGGCTTTTTTGGAGCCTATCTTGTTGCCCAGCCCCTTAACTTTTAAATGCGTAGAAAATGGTAAATTTTTATATAGGTGCGATTCGTCTACTATTAAACAATCAACGCCCAAGTCCGAAAAATCTATCATTTTGGTTTTAGATTTTTTATCGATAGCGCTTTCTAATTTAGCTCTAAGCGATTGAACGCGCTTTTGAACTTCTTTTACCGAATAGGAGCGCCCATTTTCGGACTCTTCTTCCAGGAAACTGATTGTTTCTTCCAATTCGTCTATCTCTCTTTGAATGACCTTGCGCTCGATTTCGGCTGGTACCGGGATCCTTTCAATTTGAGAATGAGCCATGATGATTGCGTCCCAATTCTCGTTGATGATTTTTCCATAAAATTCGTTACGATGTTCCTTATCCATCGAATTTGCATCGGCCACTAAAATATTTGCATCCGGGTATGCAGACATAAATTCGTCAGACCATTGAGTTACCAAATGGTTGGGAACTGCAAAAATAGGCTTATTTAGAATACCTAGCTGTTTTTGTTTCATTATCGAACAGATTGCCGTTAGGGTTTTACCGGCTCCCACCTCGTGATCGAATAGGCAGTTGTTTTCATTTATGGCTCTAAAAATGGCATCTTTCTGATGTTTTCTTAAGATATATATGGAGCTGAAATTTTCTAGCTCAAGCTTAGAGCCGTCGTATCGTTTTTTGGCATAGCAATTAAACGTATCGTTATAAATTTGAACTAAATCCGCCCTTCTATCATAATCTTTCCAAAGCCAATCCGAAAAATCATCTCTAATTCTTTCGATCATGCTATTGATCTGTTGTGTTTTCTCTTTGTCTACTATCTTTTTGTAGATAGTATAGCCGTTTTTATCTACCCTTTCGGTTCCGTCAGGGTTCAATACCGGCTCATTAGTTTCCTTTTTAATCGTAATGGTGGAGTTTTCAAGCGCATGTCTGCAAATCATATACGGAGAGAATTTATCAAAACTCATTCGACTAAGATTGAACCGGCTCATTCCAACGCTAGAGCCTTGAAAAGTCCAAGCCCCGCTAATATCTGATCGATTTAATTTCCAGGATGAGCTAGGAATTCCCAACTCTTTTTCAAAAAAGTCATTATAGTATCGTAAAGGTATCCAACTAGAGCCCATAGGCGCTTCTATCTCACTTGCTTTTAAATCCGGCGGGATAACTGCTTTTAAATTTGATAAGTTATGTGCTATGCCGGGGTATATTTTTGAAATGCGCTCGGCTACTTTGAATTTTTTTCTAACGTCGCCGGATAGATATTTGGATGCAAAAATGTATTTCAACTTTCCACTTTTTTCAAGCTCCTCAGGATCTATAAAAATTTTATTTTGATCCAAAAGCTCCTTGGCTACTTCGCCCTCATCTTTTTTCAAAAAAGATGCGATATAGCCTATATTTGGCTTTCCATATATATTCATGCTTGCCAAAAGCCCGTCTTCTACGTTGTTGAAGCTCATGATTTTATTCGGTCTATTGATACGACCCAATAAAATATCGGCCTTTTGTGCGCTGTGATCTCTCGGCGGTATTCCATCGCGCAAAGCTATCTCGATCGATACGGCTCTTTGGTACCCCTTTTCCAATGATGATATTTTTGAAAATTCCACATCTTTTTTCAATGTTTTATTTATACCGGGATTATTTAAAAACTCTCCCTTTTTTTTGTGAAAACTATCATAAGCCTCATTAAGCTTTGCTCGCACGGTAATAAGACGTGGATCATCATCTGCAATGTCTTGTTTTTCAAGCTGGGTAAGCAGCTTATGAGTATCTCGTATCTGTATAAAAAGTTTTACTCGCGTAAGATCTGTTTTAGGAGCCTTGACCTTTTCTATATATAAAATTTCCGATTTTTGAGCATGGCGCTTTATGAAAATTTGGTCTCTATAAATTAATAGATTGTCTTCGCGCAGGCCGTCAAAATATCTTTTATTGCTTCGATATTCCGAGTCGCTTTCGCTTAAAACAAGAAAATCTTGGTTTATGGCGGGCTCGTGCCATTTATAAATATGCTTAGGCAGGGTTGCTATAAACTCATCGATTTTTTGTTCCAAATTTAAGCTAGGATCTTCCAGGCAGGCTATATCTAAAATTCCTCCCTGTCCTACGACGGGGGTAAGTTTTCCTAAAATATTCTGCGGGCTATTCTTAAAATATTGGTTTACGCTAAATTTTTTGTCTATGTTTTGAAAGGCGGTTTCTTCCGATAAAAGCCAGTTTTTTTCTATTTCAGGATGTCTGCCCTCTTGAAAAAATACTATATCCGCAGTAACTTTAGTTCCCGCGTTTTTGAAAGTAGAATCGGGCAGGCGCAAGGCCCCGAGAAAGGTTGCTTCTTTGCTTATAATTTCTCGGATTGAGGCGTCCTTAGCGTCCATAAATTTGCTTGAAATTACAAATGCAGTAATGCCGTCTTTTTTCAGTAAACGAATAGACTTCGCGACAAAAAAATTATGGATACTGGCGCCCGTAAGGTCTGAATTGTAGGGATCACTATAGGCCCGTATGTTTCCGTATGGAGGATTTCCGATCACGGCATCAAATTTTTGTATGGGGATAAATTTTTCAAATTTAATATTATAATGATCTTGCGAAGGATAAAGCAGTTCAAGAGCGTTAAAACTTAAATTATCGACCTCGACGGTAGTATAATTATTTTTTTGCTTGTCGCCGAACATGAGAAAAGCGCCGTTTCCCGCAGATGGTTCTAAAACCTCTTTTTTACGGTCATCTTCATACAATCCGAAATTTTCTAACGCTTTATATATGGCGTTAATTACAAATCTTGGAGTATAGTATGCGCTTAAAGATGATTCGGCCGCAAGAGTATATTCATAATGGGTAAGGAGATTGCTAAGATCTTCGCGCTCTTTTTGCCATTCCTCATTTTTAGGGTTGAAAAGCCCGTTTGCTAAACGGCCATCGCCCCAACCGCTAAATTGTGAGATGGTTTTTTGTTCTTCCTCGGTAATAGTAAAATTTTTTTCTTCGGCCTTTGCCTTTTTTTTAATCTGTATCAGCTCTTTTACAAGCTTTAAGGCCTCATAATTCTTTTTAAATTTATCTTTAGCTCCAGCTATTAAGATTTCGCTCTTAGCGGTAAAATCGTTATTTTGCCCTAGCGATATAATTTTGTTTCCCAATACTTGGGATCGTCGAAGTTCATGATATCCTCTAGTACCCTCTCCGGAGTTGCCTCGTAATTCATCCAAGCCCCCATCAGTTTCTCTCGGGCTTTGATTTTGTTTCTCTTGTATATCTCGTAATCCTTCTCGGATAGTAGCCTCCAAGGATACTCCATTTTTACGTATCTCATCAGATACTCGAACACCGCTTTGGTCTCTTTGTTCTCCTTGCTCTCCCGGAAATAACTGCTCTTTAAAAGTATTGTCCAATATTTCATTAGCGGCTCCTCCTGGTAATCTCCCATCCAAAACATCGCTATCATTTTCAGTCCGGTGTGATAAGGAACCCCCAGCATCGATAGAATTTCGTTCGGAGTATTGCCCGCTTCCATTAGTTCCAGAGCCAGGGGTTGCAAAAAGGCTTTGAGCTCCAAATCCTCCTGAATTGCCGCCGCCCAATTGAGTTCCGGTTGAGCTATCTGCTTCGCCATGTCGCGCAGTCCCGCTATTTTCAAAGCTTTGAGCCATCTCTCCGACAGTTTGCGTTGGTAGAATCCCTTTGGCAACATTCGATAAACGTTCGGCTGAAGCATCCGCTCTATAAAGGACTCGTCTATCTTCATTGTCTCGTCCATGCTCATTAGGTAATGCGTTATCTTGTTGTTCGGCATCGCGGATATTTTTTCCCAAAGTGGATTGTATTCCCCCCTTTGATACCATTCGCCGATCATCGGAGGCAGAGGACTGATTGTATTCATCGATTTCTCCTTCTATGCTATCGATTTTTGTTTCGATTAAATTCGCGGCATCTTCCCAAAAGCCATCGCCGAACAGGCTTTTTTGAGTATATTTTTTTGCCATTTTTTTACCCCAAGTAAAGAAATAGCATAATGATAGCAAAAAATTACAGAAAAAACATTTTTAATATTAAAGTAATATTAAAATATATTGTAAAGATTTTTTCTTTGCCGCAATTATATCCTACGATAACTTAATGTAAGTTAAAGCAGAATAATGTAACTTAAGATAAGTTATTTTTGTTCTTTGTTTTCGGAATAAAATTCCTCTTTGTGTTCTATCCAATCGTTTTCTATCATAGCTTCTCTTATCAATCGCCTGATGTAGGCGGCGCGAGTGTCATAAAAGCGCTTTTGTGTGATATATCGTATAAAATCTATCTCTTCTTGTTCAAGGCATATAGTAATTTGAATTTTCTTTTCAAGTGCCAATTTATTTTACCCTCTTTCAAAAGTTTGCTCCTTACTTTTTCCCTCATGAGCAGTAGCGCACAAAAAGTCCGTAAAATCGAATTTATCAAACAATTTGTTTGCTATACCGGCTTTTTTAGCTATGCGCTGCCAATCTATGATTTCAATACTTGAGGCAATTCCCGTAAGCTGTTGTGCTAGCTCCTGCGCGCCTTGATGTCCGGCATCGTCATAATCATAAGCTATCACTATTTTAGCGCCTTTAAATTCGTTTATAAATTTCTCCCCTAATTTAGTAGAGGCGGAACCTAACGAAACTGCTCTTAAGCCACTTGCAATCATATTTAGGCAATCTTTTTCGCCCTCCGCAAAAAAGATCGGCTCATTTAAATTTAGCTTATAAACCTCACTAAAGTCTTTATAATTAAAAATAAAATTTTTGCGAGGCCTATTTTTAGTGAAAGTATACTTACTCAAGTTTAATATATTCCCATCAGGCATAAGCATAGGGGTGGGCTTAGGATTGTATTTCCAAAGCGTGCGGCAAAGTCCTGTCTCGTCTTTTATAGGCATAATAAGCCTATCTGCTTGCTTTGAGTAGCCTATTTCAAATTTTTCAGCAATAGCTTTTTTTGTATCTGCGTCGAACGTAGGTAAAGTTTTAGATAAAAGTTCCCAATATCTCGAGAAATTCTCCTTTCTTTCCCGTTTGAACTTATCAACATATGATTGCGTAATCGGCATCGGAAGCTTGTTTTCTTTTTGACCTTCCTGGTTTTGGCTAAATTTATCATTACTATGAGTCGAGCTTTTAGTTGATTGTATGTTAATATTAAGCTCTTTAGATATCGCAGCAATATCTTTAAAAGCTTGTTTGGGTGAACAATTTTTTACGTATTGGTAAAAGTTCACTATATCGCCGCCCCAGCCGCTGCCAAAGTCTTTAATCATTCCATTTTTAGGGTTTATGGACGCGGAGGCTGTATGCTCGCTAGCACGCATTTTAAATTTATAAGCCCTATCCACTTTAAATCCTAGATACTCCAAAATAGCTCTAGTATCGTCTTTATGAAGCTCCATTTCAACTCCTTTAAAATTTTATCAAAACTCGCTTTTTCTTTTTACTTCTATTATCTCTGATATTTTTTAGAACCTTTTTGTTATAAGGATTGTTTGCAATCTTACCGTTATAGCAATTGAGGGCTTTGTAGTTAAAACCATGCATATCGATACAGCTTCGTAGAATTTTGGCTCCAAATCTAATATTGGTTTCCGGCTCATATAGGTCATCCAGATCTAAATTTTGCTCTAACAGCCCTGCTTTATGGACGGAGTTTATCTGCATAAGCCCTATATCAAAAGTGCCGTTTTTATTCTTATTGTATGCTTTGGCGTTAAAATTTGACTCCGTCTTTGCTATACCCCATAACAACTCCGCCGGAATATCGTATAATTTACCGTATTTTATAAAAAGCCTATTATATGTTGTTGTGGCAAAAGCCGAACCCATAAATAGGTTTGATAATAAAAAAAAGCAGAGTAGTGATTTCATGTTAATCCTCAAAAGAACGTCCCTCGTCGGTCTTTTCTTGCCCCATCTCTTTTTCTCTGTCCGGGCCGGTCTTAAAAGGCCGTATCTTTGAGATGCGCTTCATTACGGAGATCTGCGCCTTTTCCATATCGCTTAGTTTGCGACTTTTACCGGCTATAATACAGTCGATCGTTTCTTTTATTTTAGTAGCATCGTACCCCAGGCTTTTATCAAAGACTATATCTTGCTCGAAAAATTTATCGCGACGCACGATCTTGAAATTTTTGATTTTGTCTTTATAGGTATCGGATAGTTTTTGAGCGGTCTCCCCCAGTTTTTCGCAGCACAGATCGTGAAATTCACGCGGGATCTTTCGTGGAGGCGGATACTTTTTTGGGTTTTGCTCGTATAAATTTCTATCTGTTCGAAATCTATATTCTGCCGCACTCATAGAGAGATCTTTGTCGCAAGTAACGACGAATAAGTTAACTTCATAACCGCTTTTAAGCGCAAGATCGATATGTTTTTTTACCTTGTTTGATTTGAGCGTTTTTTCTAAAATAACGTTATAACCGTTTTCAAAAGCCCTTTTTAAGACCTTGTCGCCCACCTGCTTCATAAATTCGTTCGTAAAATGTGAATATAAGCCTTCGTCTTTATCGTCTAGAGTGTAAATTGCAGCAGCATTGGGATGGTCTTTTCTAAATTCGTCATAATTGAGGAATAAACAGTTGCCGTTAAAGTTTTTCTTTAAATTTCTAATAGTACCGCTTTTTCCCGCGCCGGGTTGTCCGCCAACAATGATCAGTTGTGGCTTTTTAACGCTTTCCAAAGCATCCGAAACTTCTTTTAAAAATTTGCTAGTGACTCGATTTACGTCCTGCTCGCTAAATTGCGACAACTTCTCTATGTCCGTCAAGCCCTGTTCTCCAATTTAGCTTCTACTTTATCGGATAGTCTCTCCACTTCAGCCATCCAATAGTCCATAGTCTTATCCTTTTCTTCAAAAATTCTATCTTCAAGATTTTTTAGCGCCAAATAATTCTCGTCATGGGATAAATCCGGACCGCCGCTTTCCGCTAAGTCATAAATTCTTGAATACATGCAACTCGCGCATCCTCTCGCAATGCCTATCATAGCCTCAAATTCGTTCCCGTTCATAGTGTAATCCCACTCTTTTGTTTCAAAGTCTAACATCTCTTGCTCCTTTCTTTGAAATTAATATATTATATCCTAAGATACCTTAATGTAACTTAATATACGTTAAATTATACCACATTAGCGTAATATACTAACGCTCTTGCTCCAAAGATCTGCTGCGGATTTTGGAGCGCTCTTGTTTCTCTTCGGAAATAGTAAATCCAGGCAAAGCAGCTTTTACCTTTTTTGAAACTATCTTTTGCGCCTTTTGTAGTTCCGCCTCGATCTCTTTAGAGGCGGCAAATCCAGGCAAAACACTTTTCGGCTTTTCTAAAACGGTTTGAACGAGATCATCTACTTTTTGATCTTTTTCGTTAGTGGCGGCATTAGGAGTAATTTTTATATTAAAATTTATAGTTTGAAATGTTTTTCTAAAATTGCTTAAAAATGCAGATAAGCTTTCATCGCCTATCGAATTTCCCAAGCTTTCCGTAATAGATATGCTATTGTTAAAAAAGCTATTTAGTTTATCGTACTCTTCGCCCCTTCTTTGTTTTGTGGGGTTTTTGTTGCCTATCTCTTCAATCTCTTCAACAAAATTTTCTTTTGCTGCTTTTGATGTTTGAGAACGCTTAAGGTCATTATTCGATAACGCTATTAGATTATCCAAGCCCTTATCAAAGCTTCCTTCACCTAATCTAACGCGCAATTTTTTCTCACTTTTATCGTTATCCGTAAATACTAAATTTACAAATTCTTGTGAAAATTTATTGAGTTCTTTACACTGCTTGGCTATATGTTGATCAAGAGCTCTCATGGAGCTTAAAAATATCGCTTTATCGTCGCCTTTAAAATCGGTATTTAATCGGAAAATCTCGCCTATCCCTTTATTGCGCTCATCTAATTCGAAAGAGGCAATTTTAAAGGCGCTAAAATCTTCCTTTTTTAAATTCGTTTTTTCTTCAGCCGCTTCTTTTATACTCATAGTAGATCCTTCGTTTTATATTGCACGTTATATTAAAGTAGTGTAAGATAACTTAAGTCATCTTACACTATGCTAAGGCATATTTATTGATTGCCAGAATCCAAAGGGGTTCCGCTTGCGTTTGGTTCCGCCTTAGGCTTACTATCAAGCATGATCATATCTGCAACATCCACGCAATGCTTAGATCTATTTGCCCCGTTGTTATCCGTCCAGGTTTCATATTTCAAATTTCCCGAGACGTAGATCTTCGACCCCTTTCTGAGATATTGATTAGCGACTTCCGCCATACGTCCCCAAAAAGTAATGTCAATAAAACAAGTCTCTTCGACTTTTTCCCCATTCGAGTTGGTATAACTCTTGTTAGAGGCAATACCGGTTTTCGCGCAAGCCGTACCGCTTGGTAGATACCTAAGCTCTATGTCCCTGGTTAAAAACCCAATGATTTTAGCTTCTGCTAACATTTTTGCTCCTTGTAATAAAAGTGTGTTCATAGTTTTTTTGTTTTGCAAATAATGGACTTTGGCCGCATCATCTTTCAAGTTCCCTTTCCTTACTTTGCTGCTTCTGTCTTTTCTTAAATTTTGGCGCAACCTTTTTAATTTTTGAGAAAAGTCGGCTTTTAGCCTTTTCCATTTCGCTATAATTTTGTTCGGACGCTCTTGCTTCGGCCAACATATCACCCGTTACGTTAAAACCTCTGCTGTCGTTTATGGCGAAAAAAGTATGTCTAATATGGCTATTTCCCTCTTCGTCCGTAACTATCTCTTCACCTATTCGATCTTTATTCTTTAGGTAATAATCGATTATCTCTTTTTTATTACCTGAATATCGCTCAACATATCGATCGCCGCCTTCGCTTTCTAAAATGAGATCAATTTTATAAATTTCGTTCTCATCGAGATAGTACTTTTTGCTTTTTTTCTCGAGTTCGTCTCTTAAAACTGCCTCTTCATTAGTCATTTGTTTATCCTTTCAAAATTTTGGATTGCCCCTAGAGTCCGCAAAACATTTGAAGTTACAGCCGTTCTTGTACTCGGAACATCCGAACCAGGTATAGGGTTTGCCATCTTTTTTACTTTTATTCTTGTAGGAAATAAGGATACCTTTGCCGCACTTCGGGCATTTTATGGCAGATTTAGGTTGTGGCTTCGGCGTATTTTGCAAGACGGGTTTTCCTTTGTTATCAGCCAGGAAGCCCAAATCACAATTTTTATAGTTGCTGCAACCCCACCAAAATACTCCCTTTTTACCTTTATTTTCGTGTCTGACGAGAGGGCTACCACATTTTGGGCATTTAGGTGCATTGCTCATGAGCTTCGTTACGTCTACGCCGTTAAATTTAATTTTTGAAATTTCTTCGGCTATAATTTGGTTTATGCCTTGCAAAAATTCCTCACGACTCCTTCTTCCAGACACGATCTCTTTTTGTTCCTCAAACCAAAGCGCCGTCATATCGGGCTTTGTTAAAATTTGTGGCGCTAGAGCGAAAAAGTTTCTACCAAGTTCGGTGGAGACTATATTTTTGCCTTTTTCCGCTACAAAGCCTCTATCAAATAACTTTTTAATATGCTCCGATCGGGTAGCCGGCGTTCCTATCCCGCCATTTTCGCCTTTCTTATCTTTATCTTTTTCTTGTAACAACTTCTTTATGCGTTCGTCTTTGACATATTTTGAGACGGCTGTCAAATCCTTAAGTAGCATAGCCATAGTGTAATATGGTTTAGGCTTAGTCTGTTGCTTAGAGATTTTTACCTCTTTGCATATCGCTTCCCGCCCTTGTTCCAAGGCGGTAAGATCCATTGCCACCTCTTCTTCGGGCTTTATCTCATCATCCGCCGCCTCATCTTTATCAAAGACCGTCTTATAGCCCTGTTTAATGACTTTTTTAGCGCTAGCGATAAATTTTTCGCCATCCACGGTGGCCTCCAAATCCGTTTGAATAAATTCTTGCGGCGGATAGAATATGGCCGTAAAACGTTTTGCGATGAGCTCATAAACGTTTTGTTCCTCCGGGCTAAGGTTTGTAACTTTTGTAGCCGTAGGAATGATTGCGTAGTGAGCCGTTATGTTTTTATCGTTAAAAGCACTCGATTTAATGCCGGGATCTGCCCCATTAGTAAGTTGAGCAAGCGAGGGCAGATTTTGTCCTACATAATTTAAAATTTCAGAACATTGCTCGAATAGGTTTTCCGGTAGATATTGGCAATCGCTCCTGTTATAGGTTATTGCCTTATGCTTTTCGCGCAGGCTTTGCGTGATTTGTAGCGTTTTATCTGGCTTGTAGCCGAATTTTTTTGAACAGTCCGCTTGCAAAAGAAGCAAATTATATGGAAGCGGCGGAAACTCATTTCGTGTTTCATGCGTAGCTTTGGTAATTAAGCCGTTTTTGTTTTGTACCTTAGCTCCAATCGCATTTGCAAAGCTTTCATCAATGATTTTCTCATCGCTTTTGTATCGCATAGGAACAGCAAGTCCTTGCGTAGAAACGACGGCACTAATCGTATAATAAAAACTGGCCTTATGGTTCTCGTGTTCTACATCTCTATTAACTATAAGTCCTAAGATGGGAGTTTGCACGCGCCCGACGCTTAAAACATCGTTATAGCCCTTTTCCTGCGCGATTTTAGTATAGGCTCGCGTTAAATTTATACCGACCAGCCAATCTGCTTGAGCGCGTGAAAATCCGCACTCGCTTAGTCCTTTAAAATCGCTATTTGGACGGATATTTTTTAGTTGTGCGCGAATGCCCTTTTCCGTTAGATCTTGCAACATCAAGCGATAGATCTTCTTATCGGTTTTGGAGTAGTTTAGTATCTCGTCGATTAAAATTTGCCCCTCTTCGTCCGCATCGCCGCAATTTATTATCTGTGTTATTTTATCGCTGTTAATCAGGGCGCAGATGATTTTTAACTGCTTCTTTGAGCCCTCGATAGGTTTATATTTGAATTCATCAATTTTAATAGGTAGGGCAGTAAAATCCCAACGCCTAAGGCTTTCATCATAGTCCTCCGGCTTATATAGCTCTAAAATATGCCCAAAAGCCCACGTAACGATATCATTGCCCTTTATAAAATAGCCGTCGCCATTTTTTTGTGTGCCGTCTAGACTAGCGCCGATGGCTTTAGCCAGGTCCGGCTTTTCCGCAATAAAAAGCCTCATTATATTACCTTTTAACACTGTAAATAGCCGCCTCTTAAGAGGCGGCGTATGACGGATTAAATTTCGCGCTCCATATCTTTGATGCCACCTTTTGCTAAATCTACAAGCTTACTTTCGCCCTCTTTTTGTGTTCCGTCCTTGTCTACACTAATCGGAGCGATTGATTTAACTATGGTTCCTTGCTGTTTTATATAGCCGATTTCTACATTGGCAAATTTTTCTATCCCATCGATCAGCTGCATGAGCTTAGGGTATTTTTGCAACGTGCTATTATTATGAGCGCTTAGATTGTATGAAACTCCTTTGGCGCACATTGCGCCAAATTTATTTATGAGGCTGGTGTCATTATTTTTATCGAATGCGTATCCACCCTCCCTTTTTGTTGCGTATAGAACTTGAGCGTCTTGCATTAGTTCCCCGGCCTTGTTTCGGATTTCCGGTTGCAACTCTATCTTCATTTTATAATCTCTATAGGCTAATCCCCTTGAGCTAATCCTGGATTGTGACCAAAGATCTGCCTTAAGATAAACATCCTTATCGTTTTCGTCTTTTGCGTTTACGGTGATAGGAATTTTTGATTCCACTGCGCTTAAAAGAGCGTTAATCTGTGCTAGTTTCGACATCACGGATCTAGCGGTAGGCTTTACAGTCTTTCCCGCTTCATTTACATATTCCTCGTCTATCCCAAATCCCACTAGGGTTTTGTTTTTGTCAGGAAGCTCCGTTTTTGACACGAAAACCTTGCTAGTCTTGAACTCTTGATCATCGGCCATAGATTTTATAGGTGCCATTATTTTTTCCTTTCAAAGTTATTTCTGTTTTTTTAAGATTATCATCTTAGTATCGCCGTCATCTACAAATTTGGCGTCTGAATGGAACTCGAATACGAATTCGTTTCTTTTTTCTATCAGATCCACTCCGCCTAATCGTTGAATATCGGCTTTCATACTTGTAAGCGTTTGGTTCTCAAAGTATATAAACGCACCAAGACCTACCCCTGCTAATAAAAGCAAAACTAAAGCTATTGCCGCCCCTCTCACCCCCCAATTAATAAATTTTTTTGATCTTTCGATTGCTTCTTTTTGCTTGGTCAGTTTATTGTGATATAGCTCCAGCTGCTCGTCTACGCCTTGTAGATGCTTTTGCTGGTTTTCGATAATATTTTTGCCGAAAATATCGTATTGAGAGGCGATATTTTCGAGCCTTTTTTCTATAGTATTATTAAAATTTTGAATCGTATTTAAATTTTCATTGAGCTCTTTTTCCTGGTTCTCAAACCTGGTTTTTAAATTTAACTTTTCGTAACTCTCTACGAAATCTTTAATATTGGCATAAACGCTTTTTATCAGTAAATTTTGATTGGTTAATTGCAAAAACTCCTTAGACGGAGCCTGTATAAAGAAGTTCATAATGGTATCAAAATAGTTTTTAATTGCAATATTGGTATCTTTTAGCGATTTTAGAACCGCGCATAGCTCTTCGTTATTTTTAAATCGCACCTGTAGGCCTTCGCAAATATTCTCTGATTCTTGCACTAAAAGTCTAAATTCGCCTACCGTTTTGCTATAATCTACGATATCGCGCCTATTTTCGCCGCGCTCTATAACTATTCCGATTTTTTTGAATTGCGCTAATATCTTATCCGTTTCACCTTTTATATATGTTTTTAATTCGGGGGTTTCGGCCTGTAAAATAGGCATAGAGGCAAACAAATCGGGCTGCGTCTTTAATTTATCTTCACTTTCTTGTGGCTGAATATCATCCGTTTCGGCTAAATTTTGAATTATTTCGTTTTCTGCGTCGCTCATATCATCCGGTAGCTCTTCTATGCCTTTAATCAATATGGGCTCGTCCATCCCCTCGGGGATGAACGGCTCTTGCTCTTGCGTCTGCATTACTGTAAAACCCAGCAATCTTTTTTGATAGGCTCTTTGGCGTAGTACCTAACTTTAGGCTGATGATTTTTTAACTTATCGCCGCCGCTTAGCTCATCCTTCTCGATTATCATCTCGACTAGGCTAGGATTTTTGGCCTTCATCGCATCGTAGATATTTTTATCTACGAGTCTTAGGCTATATCCTCTGTTCCAATCCGCTATCGGCCAAAACGTTTGATCGCACACGTACTTCGGCCTTATGTTGGTGTAGGCCGAGCTTGCTAGGGCTGCGCAAGCGCCCTCCAGTTTCGGACTTACCCTGGCAAATTTAGCCGTAATATTCTTCTGATTAAGGTATTTGCCTTTATCGTTTGTATACTCGATATTGGAATTTAGGTTATTAACATCGCAAGGGTTGTTGAGATTGGTTAGAATTTCATCTCTTAGCTTCGTAAATTGCTCGTCTTTCTCCCCCTCTTGCCCCATCGGGCAAAGCTTTAAAAAGTTGTTTCTTGCCTTTAGCGTATTTTTCCACTTTTTAGCTTTGATGCTAAAATACCTATGCAAGCTAGGCTTACATTCGGCCGGCTTTTCGGAACTACTTAGGCACAAAATAGCTTCGCATGCGAGCCTCTTATCGCCCTGCAGCAACTCGAGTTGATCCGCTGCTTCGGCAAATACAGAAACCGCCGAAAACATGCAACCGACTAAAAACAAATTTAGCTTTTTCATCTTTTATCCTTTCGTCTTTTTATGAAAAAAAAGCACGTTAACTGTCTCTTTTGAATGATTGACCATGTAGATAGGATGAAGCTCTATATCGGCCTCCACCCCGTTTCTCAAAAAATACTCTTTATATTGCCCGGTAATGTCGGAATTTCCTATAATGATCATTCTGTCTGCATTATGCGCCAGGTAAAATGCTTTTACGACATCATCGTCCGCAATAAATCTATCGCCCTGCTTATGGAAATACATATTGTAAGTCCAATCGACCTGCTTCAAAAAAGGATCTTTGGGCACGCTTTTAGAATGCTCCGCTATAAGCTCCTGATTTATCGTAACGGCTTCCGTTCCGTCTAAAACCACCGGCTCCGGCGGTTTGGAACAACCGCTTAATAAAACCAAACCGGCTATTAATGATATAACACCATTTTTCAAATTTACTCCTTTATGCAAATTCTTCATCATAATCTTCCTCTTCATCGTCATAAACAACTCCTTTTGCCTTGTCTTCTTGGATAATTCTCTCAAAAGTTGCTGCGATACGCGCATCGCGATCTTTTTTGTTTTGTTCCAAACTTTGCTCAGGGATCTCGATACTCGTTTCTCTTAGCTGTGCGGCAAGCTTATAATCATCTTCACTAGGCTGTTTTGATTTTCTTAACGTAGGCGAAATGCTTTTAAATTTATCGATGAAATACGGATCATTATAATAAAAGGCCTTTTTACATTTTATAAAGCGGCCGCCGCCCGCAATACGAATAAGCTCGTCTTCAAAAGGCATATCCATAAGCTCTTGCGGCAACATAAGGGCTCTGCTGGCGTCACTTTCGCTACCGCCACCGCTTCCTTTACCGAATGATTTTGATCTGTTGCGAACAGTCTTGGTTCCAAGCGATTCACTTATGGCCTTCGCATCTTCTTGAGTATCCGGAGTAAAATAAATTCGACAAGCATGGTTTGATAGCAGGGTTTTTGCGCCATGTTGCCCATATCCATCGGGTTGGGCCATCTCTAGCTGCGAAGTGTTTTGATAGATCATAACGCTGCGCAGATTATACCCAGCTATAAATGCAATGGATTTGAGATAAATCGGCAGATACCCTATAGCAGAAAATTCATCCATAACTAACAATACTTTATATTTTAAATCTCGATTCGCTTGCGGTAGCTCCGTTGTATTGACGGTAAAAAGCTGTTGCCAAAAAGCATTTAAAATAGGTCTCGCAATAGGAAGATTGTTGGGCGTGACGCCTACATAAATCGTCATTTTCTTTTTGCGTAGATCTCTAAAATCAAAGTCGTTTCCGCTGGTAGCAAATCTCATATAATCTGATTGAAACATCTTAAGAGGGCCTTGAAAAGATTTTAAAACGCTATTTTTCATCTTACGTTCGGTTTCAACATAGGCTTTCATACGAATTCTTACCTTATCACTAATAAGGCCGCATTGTTCCAGAAATGTATAACTGCTATCAAGAGTATCAAGCTTGACACTGATGACCTCCCCGTCGCTACCTTCCTCCTCTATTTGAGTATCTAAACCTAAAATAGAGAATCTTAAAATATCGTAAAATGTCAGATCCAAATCGATTTTCTTCGAATTTAAAAAAGCGATCCCCAATCTTGTAGAGATAAGCTCTCCTAGTAGATAGGCGATACCGACAAATAGATCTTGAGATAGCTGCGACCACAGCGGATCGCCCGATACCGGAGGCGGAAAGAATATATTGGCAAGGCTATTTAACGTGTTATCGGCCTCGGGGGAATTTATATCAAAATAGGTCAAGGGGTTATAGCGATGAGTTCTACTAGAAAAAGGGTTGAATAGATAAACATCCTGGCCCAGAACCTCTTTGCGGTACCTGCTCGTAAAATCGAAGCACTCCTGTTTGATATCCTGCACGACGGCGCTTTGCTGCCAATCCATTAAATTAGGAATTACGACGCTGACACCCTTTCCTCCTCGCGTAGCGGCGGCAAGGGATACGAATTGCTGGCCCGGGAAGCGAAGCAACTTGCCATTGTATTTTCCGATTATGATCCCATCGTTGCCGTAAAGTTTTCTTTTTGCAATATCGGCAGAGGTAGCGAACCTAGCGTCTCCATATAATTTTTCTTTTTTAGGCAATAACAAAAGGATCGCTATAAAAGCTACGCAGATTGCAAAGCTTATCGCAAGCGACTCATAAATTTTAGGATAGCCGTTTATCAGCCCTTTAAAGGTAAAGCTGGCGTTATAGTATTTGCTTAGCTTAAGGATCTTGCCATTTAAAGCTATATCTACTACTCCGGTTAAAAAATAGGTGCCTATAAGCACGTAGATAGACAATAAAATGATCAAGGGCTTTGATAATTTCATAGCGCGTCTTCCTTAAAATTTCCATCTTTATCGCGCCTATAGAGCTTGCCGTCATGCAGCATCTCTACGATATGTCGCACCTTTTTATCGGGCGTTAGATCTTCGCGCTTAAACACCACTACCGTATCGATTACATCCTTTGCGATCTGCATGATTAGATCCTTGCCGGCAGAGCGAGCCTGTAAATTTTGCATAGCCATCATCACCAATCTATTAAAGCAACTAGCTACGCTTCCTGCATGACAAGAGGTCATAGTTCCATTATGACCGCTGGAGATAACGTTGAGAAAATCATAAGTCTCGCCGCCCCTTAGCTCGGCCAATATTATGCGGTTTGGTTTCATACGCAAGCATGCTTTTAGAAGCGTAGCCGAAGTTACGGCGTCTCCGTCTTTGGCGTCGCTGTCGTAAAACATCTGTTCTACGTCCTTGTGCTTCGTAAAGGTGATCTCGGAGGTATCTTCGATCGTTATAATACGCTCGCTAAGTGGTATAAAATCGATTAAAGTCTTCATAAAAGTAGTCTTACCGCTACCCGTTTCGCCGCAGATGACTAAATTTTTACCCTCTCTAACCGCCTCTTTTAATAGCTCTGCGGTATGTTGATCTAAGGCCTGATTGGCCACGTAATCATCGAGGCTATAATGCACTTTGCTAGGCTTTCTGATTACAATAGAGACCTGATTATCCTTTACTACGGGCGGGATATTGATATGAACGCGCTCTCCGGTATGAAGTGTCGCATCAAGCATCGGCTCGGACTTATTTATATCCGTATTGTTGAATGCTCCTAAGGCCTTTGCAAAAGAGATCCCTTCATCATAACTAATAGATTTTTTCTCTTGCGTCCAATTTCCGAATATATCCTCACAAAAAAGCGTCCCATTGCCGTTTAGGCAAATTTCATTTATGGAGTCGTCCTTAAGATATTTTCCAAAAAGCTCGCTCGTAACGATGTCTAGCATCTGCGATTTTGCTATAAACTCCTCTTCCTCTTGCTCCTTGCTTACCGCTACTTCATGTTCTTGCGGAGAGGAGTGGGCGGCAGCGGTTTCTTCTATTGGCGGCACAGGGGCATCAGGCAGAAGCTCGGTCTCTTTTTTTTGCTCGCCAGAATCCGGAGTTGCGGCAATATCGGTATCGACTTCTTTTGCCGCGGTAAGACCGAATTCGGCCATGGTAGCATTTACGATAGCTCTAGCTTTTTCCGTTTCGTTAGCGTATTGCTCTTTTTCGCCCATTTTTTCTTACTCTGAGTTCGTATACCTTGCTAAAATCGATATCTCGATTGACATAAACACCTACCAAATCGCCCTGGTTTTTATATAATGTAGGTTCGATATTGATAAATTTCTCAAGTGCGGTATTGGCCATTTGTTGAGTGGCTTCGCGAGTGTTTTCCGTATAATCTCTATTTTCGTTGCTTCTAGTGCCGCTGCCGCCATTTAGGCCTACATTTACGGCATCGTCTATTACGCTAAGCAGTATGGCCGCACCAAATCTTTCAAGCCAATGATGATCGACATATCCCTCTATACCGCTACCGCCTAAAGAATCGCTGGCGCCGCTATAAACCGGGATAATAACTCCGTTCGGCGTACGGATCTCTTGCCAAACTACGAAAATCCTATTTAGCCCGTCATTCATTTGGCCGCTATTGAAATATCCGGTAATATGCGAGCCTTTTTCGATCAAAAGGGTAACTCCGTTGGCTGAGTAAACGTCTTCGCTAACGGTACAAGCTACGCCGCCTTGGATACTCGATACTAAACGCGTATCGAGCGAGCAGCCTATATAGGTACCTTTAAGCAGAAGCAGGTTCGGATCGAATTTACTTTTCTTAGCGGCCTTCGCCTCGAAAGTACCTTCCGAATAGCCCTCTTCCGTTATATCAAATTCCGTCTTTTTGACAAGTTTTCCTTTAGCGTCGAGCGTATATTCGCCGCTGCTTAACGGATCAGGCTCGGACTCGCTTTGATTAGCTTCGAAAGAGGGTTCGGAGCTTGTAGGCACTAAAATAGCGCCGGAATTTTTATAAACTTTAGGCTTAATTTGGCTTCTAGCGGCAGCCGGAGCGAAAGGACTTGAATTTTCGTTTGCTCCGGTGTTTTCATTGATAAAGTCGCGCACGCTAGTGGTATCGGTTGATTCGGGAAGTTTAGGCAGCTCTTTTATGTCTTGCTTATTATTGCTATATTGCAGATCGCCCTTTTGCACGTTAGTAGCGATAGTTTTTTTCTCGGTTTCGTCGCTTGAAAAGCCGTTTATAAAGCCGCTTAGGGCTCTAAAACCTAAAAATATAGCTATTACGACCGCCATAAATATTACGGCGTAAATTTGCATACGCCTGGTTTTAAACTGCTCGTCTTTGAGCTCTACCGCCTCGCGCTGTAGATCTTCGTTTTGAGTGTTGTGCTCTTCGCTCATTCTAAAATCTCCCTCTTTACGCTTTGTTTGGTAGTATCGTAAGTTCTATCGAGCGGATTTTTGCCATATCCTTGATTTACGATACCTACAAGCTTATTCCCGCTTCGAAGCAATATCTTTTCGGCGGTTTTATGGATCACCAAAACATCATATCTGCCATTTTTGTTTTGATGGGTATTTAGTATGCTTTCTTTATTCGCCTCGTCGAAAAGAAATACACTAGGAATAGTCTTGGTGGAATTAAAGCCCAAATAGGTAAAAATACCGTCGTCATATGCGAAATCGGGCGCTATAGTATCGCTTCCTTTGTTTACGTGCATTACGAAATTCCAATTTCTAGGCACGTTTACCTTTTGAATTTCGTCATTTAGCGCGGCTTTTTCGATCGCTTGTTGATCCGCTAAAATTTGAGCTATCTTCTTCGCCTCTTTCTCTCTTTTTATCTCGCTAGGATAAACAAAATCAACCTTATAATTCACGTTGGTTTTGGAGTTTTCTTCCTCCAGCTGCAGATCGAATACGTAAACGCGCTTTGTGGTAGTTACGATTAAATTCGTCTTCCAGTCTTCGGGATTTGGTTGAATGACGGAAACTCCTTCAAATTCTACCGCTTCGCCGCTTTCGTCAAGCATCGTTTGCTGCTCTTTTGCATCTACGGCATAAGGTTTCGCCTTTATAAAAAGAAAGTTATCTTTCTCGGCCAGATCCCAGCCGTTTGAAAAGCCGCTTGCGATATTTACTATGCGCTCGTCCTCGCTAAATTTTAGCATCGAAACGTAGCCGCTGCGAACCTTAATCAAAAATACGTCATCGGCGTTATAGCTTGCGTAGGTTATTCTCTTGTCGAATTTCGACGATTTGGGTATTTCTAGGGCGCCTAAGCTAAGCGCTAATGCCGATAAAACTAACGCGGGTAAAATTTTCATATGCTTCCTTATCTAATTATTTCATCGTCTATTCGGTAGGTCGTGACTTTAAAACCCAATGGATTTTTAAGCCGTTCCTCTTCGCTTTGCGGATTATCCGGGTAATAATCATAGCTTAACGTGACTATTTTGGCTGCGGTACCTAAAATTTGAGGCTGAGCTCCAGTTTTTCTCGTCGTCGCATCAAAACGGATAGTAGCCGTCTTGGCGCCGGCGCTCTCGCCCAAAACTACGCTTTTAATATCGATAGAGACCTCATTATCGTTCTTTAAAGCTTCTTGGCGCGCGCTCTTACCCTCGTAAATTTTACGATAAAGCTCCGCGATCTCCGGCGTAGATAGCATCTGCACTAGCAAATAATCCTGATTTAGGATATTGTAGTAATACCCCTCTCTAGCTTTTACGTATTGGGAGATGAAATATTTATCCAGCGCTTCGTTTTGAGTGAGATCTTCTGTTTTTACAGTCGTAATGATGTCTACCATTCCAGCATTATCTACCCTAATCACATAAGGCTCTACGGTCTTTAGGGGGGTTAACATTATAACCGCGACTACTGCGATAATGGCTATAGCCGCAAATATGAAAGCTACCGTCCAGGCGCGCCTGTTAGACTTTTCTACCAGGTATCTTATGGATGCTTCATAGCTTATTGCCGAGGCCTCGTCATTGTTTTCAATCTTAGGATTTTTCACAAATATTTACCTTTTTTCAAATTACCAATTTGTTTACGTCTGAGCTGTTATTGACGGGCTGCCATTCGTCGCTGTCGAACAACTCGCTCCATTTCTTATTGTTTTTTACCTCGGCCCTATTAGCTCTATCCTGAGAACTGAAAAAAGCTTCGTTGCCTTTTAAATTCGCATTCTTGCGGTTGGCGCAACCGCAAAGAAGCAAGCCGGCTAGTATCAATACTGCGTAAAATTTAAGAGTTTTGAGCATAGTTTATCCTTCTGATTGCTTTTTTCATTTTCTACCTATTAATTTGCCAATTCTATTTTTGGCGGCCTTAGCACCTTTGATACCCATAGAACCTGCCTTAATGACACCTTTGCCCGCCCCGACAGCGCCTCTTCCTGCACCAAGAGTTCCTCTAGCTGCTAAAGCGGCACTACCGCCTGCAACACCAGCAGCACTACCGGCAAGCCCCATAGCGCGGCCAAAGGTAGAGTTAGCTATACCTTCCATTGAAACAGCTGTCAATTTCTCTGCAATAGCAGTAGCAAAAGATGTAAAAACATTAATCATAATTCCACATATAATAACCTTAAAGGCAGATAAAAAAGGGCTACTAGAAAGTCCTTCTACTGTTTTTGCCGCCTCTGCGTATCCACCAGAATAATTATGCAATTGTGCAAAAGGTCTGAGTTCCAAGCCCACATAGGGCAAGACAATCATTCCAACAAACGTTGTTAAACATAGTAGAGTAATCAAATTTGATAAAACCATATTGAACCATTGCGAAAAAGTCTGCTTAGTTATACTAAATATCAAAAAAAAGAAAGCTATAGGCATTAAAAGCATCAATAAGATGAAAGACATAAGATTCGTAACCATCGCTTTTAGAACCGAGAAAATACCGGTCCCTATGCCGATAATAACAAATATCGTGCATAGTAAATATATTATATTTTGTATCGGAGACGTAGCTTCTAAAGAATTAATAAAACTGGAAAATAAATTCCCAGACGGTTGTACAAAAACATTCAATTGTCGAAAAATATCGATTTCTGAATTCGACATAGAATCACGTACCATTTTGAAATCGTTAAAAACTAATTTTACCCAATCTTCTGCATTTAAAGCGAGCAAAATAAATATTAATTTTATAAAAGCGGTAAATAAAAAACCGGAGAAGCTTTGATCTCCTTTTCCGTAAAGCATTTTTATTGTCTCGTATATAAGAAATACACCTAAATAAAGAGCCAAAAAATTTCCCGAATTGTTGATAACGTCGATAAAAGTATCATAGTGCACTGAATACTGTTTATCAAAAAATTCCGTTACCTTTTTTGATAATTCTTCTATAAAAAGGCTTAAATCAGCGCCCATATTCATTTTGATGCTCTCTAACTCTTTTTATTTTGTTCCGCTAAAAAATTTTTTATCAATTTCGAATCGCTTTTCAGATATTATTTCTTTTTGCCTATTCATATTTGCCAAAGCCAGCTCTATTTGAGTCTTCTCCGCCTGAATTTGGGCCGTAATCAAAGCTATGGAATTGGCATAATCTGCAGATGATTTGATATCGCTACTATTTGCAGTGCTCTTCATCTGCTTGGCAATCCTATTTAGCTGATCCGAGTAAGTAGAAATTCTAGCACTGCTGCTTTCTATAGCGATAGTATCTTTAAATACCTGCCTAGACTGACTTACGCATAGGTTCTTTTCAACGTTGTCTTTAATATCACTGCACGGATCGGTCTTAAAGTATTTTTTAAAGAGCTTATCCGCTTGCTTATCGAGCTTCGAAACATTAGAAAAATCCTCGCCGATACTATCTATCGATGTGCCAAGATCCTTTGCATTTTTGTATATATCTTGAATCTCATTGATGAAATTTATAGCGTCTCTTGCGCCGGTTTTAGTGGCTATATCGTCTGAATAGGCCTTTAACTCTGCCTTATAGTGCGACGTGGTATCTACCCAACGTTTTGCTTCTTTGGCAAATTCCATTGCCTGCTGTATAGTCTGGTTGGTAATTTGTGCATTTGCAGCTCCGTCGGCAACAGGAATTCCCGTTGCGAACATATTAGCGCATAGCGCTGCCGAGGCAATAAAGCCCGATACTACTTTACCGATTGAAACTCTCATTTCTTACTCCTTAAATTTTAGTTACTTACTAAAGAGCGGCATGCCGCCCTCACAGCGTGCTTATGATCTTTCATAGATAGCTTTGATGGCCTCAAACCTACCTTTGTAATCTAAATTCGGATCATCGTTAATCTCTTCGATCTTTTCTACATAGGCGCTACCCGTCGATAAAATCTTAAGATAGGTTTTACCTATGGAGCTTAGATCGATCGATGCGATAGCTCGTTCGCCAACCCCTTTTTTAATGATAAATCTATATAGAGTAGGGCTGGTAGTCTTTACAAACGCAAATTCCTCTTCCGTAACGCTTAGTTTTTCATAATCATCAAAAGAAGCTTTAGGATTTGAGAGCAATAATACGGTCTCGCTTTGCTCTACTATTCCCGCCGCATACTTAGACTTGGCCAGATCTTCAACAGATTGCGTGCCCAACACCAAAAGGCCGTTTTGTTTACGAATGGTCTTTTCTTTATTGTAAACCTCTTTGGCCACAGTCTCGTTTTTGATCCAGCTCCAGGCCTCGTCTACAAAAAGAACAAAGCGGCGGCCATCCGTTAAATCCAATATTCGCCATAGCATGTAATAGGCTACGAAAGAGTTGATCTCATCATCCTTTAATAGATCCGTTCCGTCGATCCCGTAAAGTATGGTACTGTCGTCGTTAAAATTTAACTCGTCGTATTCGTTGTCGAATACCCAATCGTATTCCCCTCCTCGAGCCCAAGCTTTAAGAATAGACTTTACGGAGTTTGTATCGCTGCTGCTCTCGGTCAAGCTTTGAAGCATAAGCGACATACCGTAACGCCTTTTTTTCGGGTCAGGTATCCGGTCTAATACGCTATCGATCGCGATGAATAAATTTTCCTCCTCCATAGTGGTAAGAATTTTACCGGTTCTTGTGGCCAGCATCTTCATCAACACCTTCAATCTTCGCCTATTTTCAGGCGTAGCCTCGCACATAAACGGATTAAATCCCGTAGATTTTCCGGCGTTGATGGTAATATATTTTCCGCCTGCGCAGATGATATTTCCCATCGCTCCTTTATCTTTATCGAGATAGACGAAAAATGCCTTTTTACGATTATCCGGAATGTCGCTAGGAAATGTGCTTTTATTATTAAATTTATGAAGTTGATCCAGCAGAAAATTCATAAGCACCGTCTTACCGCCGCTTGATTGACCAAGAACTAACGTATTGCCGAGTAAAAAATCTCCGAACGTACTGCGATCATAATCGGTTTGATGAAAATTCATATAAAAAGGCTGCTTATTAGGCGTCTTAAAGATAGTGATAGCCTCGCCCCATTGATTTTCGTTACGTTTGCCTATAGGAAAATTATGAAAAGCTATCAGGCTAGCATAATTTGCCGAGGATATGGTATGAATTCTAGGCCTAATACCGAAATTGGCAGGAAATTGTGCAAAATATGTTGCAGGAAGTGCAATACTAGCCTCCTGGCAGATAAAACCCTGTTCATTAAGACGAGTAGAGATTAAATTAGCATCTTTAGCAATTTTATCCTTATCATCATTCAATACAAGCAACGAAAAATGATAGTCTCCAAATATTATCTCGCCGCTGGAAAGCTCGTCCCTGGCTAGCGCCAGATCCTCTATTTGACTTATGGCGTCGTCCTCGGCCGTGATAAGCCTTTTTTCTTGGAGCTTGATCTTGGCGCTGGCAAGCTTTTTATTGATTGGAACAAAACTTTGAGTGATGATATAATTGACGTCCTCATACATCAATTTATCGATAATGCCGGTAGAACTTACGCTAGGAAAGTCTTTGATTTCTATGGCTTTGGCAAAAGTGGATTCCCCGGTATTATGCTTTAGCTGGATCGTATGGGCGGAAAATATCACTTCGTTTAAATTTCCGCTGATATACGAATAGATAGGGGCTTTTGGAACTCTAACGGGATGAAATTTGCCGCTTATCAAAAAATTATAAAACTCGAGCTATGATGAAAATTTAGCCCCGTCTTTTTCATATGTAGTTAGACGAGTAGGCTTAAAAGCGCCCAGGCGCTGATCTATGTTTTGGCAGATACGACGAAAGCTAGATATAACGGCATTTAATTGTTTGATTTTGTCTTCTAGCTTAGCACCCTTTAGCGTTACTTTATCCGCCCTTACGATCGGCGAATAGATTACCGTGATAAAAAGCTTATTTTGCTTTAAACTACTCCCCTCAAAACTCTCGTAATATTTGTCGTTTAAACTTTGTAAAAACTCATTGTCAAATTTGCTATCAAAGCGTTCGGATATATTCATCCTGCAGTTGTGAAAGTAAAACGATACGTTTTCTTCTGCAAACTGCTGAAAGAAATTGTTTAGATTATCCTTGTTTACGCCTATGTCTATTTCATTTTCAAGCTCAAACGGCACGCCGGCAACCTGCCAAGTTGCCATAAAATCAAAATCCTTAGTAATTACTATATCCTTTACTAAAGTCTGATACGGAAGGTATCCGCCGATATGCGGAATTTGATTTAGCCCATTAAGTGGAGTAAGTTTAGGATAGCCGAAATTTACAAGGTTTTTATTTTTCTCATAGGCACTGGCATTATAAGCTTTTGCTCCATAAAATGACCTGCTAAGAGGGTTAGAGAAAAACCTAATCTTGAGCATAATAAGCCTAAAAGCGTTATCATCTTTTTTGGTCACCTCTTTCATAACCCAAATTATGACCGGGATAAAAATCAGCAAATAGCGATTTGTAGCAAAAAAGATTAGCGTCAGAGGCACTACGGTAAAAATAAGAGGCAATATAGGCACACCCGCAATAGTCGCGGGTCTGGTCATCGCCTTATAGACGAGCTCCTCGTTCATATTCTACCTTTTATTTGTGCATAAAGTAGTTGACGATCTCCGTAATTGAAATAAGTGCTATAAGTGCTATTGCGGGCTTTGTGAACTCTTGTTTCCAATCTGCACCGCCCGAAGCTACCTTGATAGTTGCAAAAATAGCCCATACCGCGATTGCAATGCCGCCGAAGGTATAAGCCCACGTTCTAACTTCTGTTAGAGCGCTAGTTGCCTTGTTGAGACCTCCGATAGCAAATGCACTATCCGGAATTACGGAAAAAAGTAAAGCTATCAAAAATAGCTTAACCATCTGAGACGATAGTTTACTAGCGCTCTCGTTAGTAAACACATTTGAAAAGCCTAAGCGCATTTAGACTCCTTTTTTTAGAAGTAAAGCGTAAATTTTAATTTACCTTATAATTTTAATACAAAGTAAATTAAAATGAACTTAAGCATATAAGATAATAGAAATTTTAATATTGAAATAATATTAAAATTTCTTTAAAATGTTTTATTATTTTACATCTAGATTAATCTTTCAGCCCCCTCTCGGCTCTTTGTTGTTTTACAAATTCTTTACCCATCATTTTCTGTTAATCAGCATAAAATTCTACGATTTCCTTAGCGTTCAAGCAATTCTTATAAGAGTTGTTTCCATCTTTTAAAGTATTGAAATCGCACTACGCAATGTTAATTATTATTTAGTTCCCGAAAAAAACTTTTTATCCTCATTGAACTTATAAATTTCTTTAGCATTTTTGCAATTTTTATAAGCATTACTGTTCTCATTTAATTTATCAAAATCGCATTGTTTAAATACTTTTTCTGCCTCATCAGGATGATTTTGATAATATTCTAAAGATTTTACCTCTGTATTGTCGCAACCTACCAAAAAAGCAGCCAATGCAAGTGCACCTAAAAGCGTCTTAGTGTTTTTCATTTCATTCTCCTTGTTGAAATTTATTGGTATTTTACTATCCGTTTACTTTAAAAAATTTGAAGTATTATAGCCTACTTTGACTTAATATAACTTAAACTAATGTGCTTTACGTTACATTAAGATATTTTACATCTTTATTATTGAAAATTTTATACCTCTCATCTGCATATCAATGGCTATTCGATTAGATTTAGCAATTCGCTCATAGGGCGAGAGTTATTCAACGATTTAATAGGGGCCTGTCGCCGCTCATGATTGTATGATTGAAACAAGGCTAAATCTTTTACCCCGAACCAACCAATAATAGCGGAATTATTTAAACTTGGCACCGTTGTTCTTGGTGCACTGCCGCTTGGATTAAGTTCTAACCAAAAATAAACTTGAACGTTAACATCTCGTATCTCTTTTGGTGTCGTAGCCAATTTAAATTCCTTTAATATTCCATCAATCCCCTTTTTAAAGGATAACGATGATTTAACTGAGCATTTTATAATCTCTTTAGTATCTTTGCGTTTTAATTCGATATCGTGCCCCGGATCAGGCGCTCCTAATTCTTTGTTTACACTTGATTTTGCATACTTTCCTTGGCTGTTAAGCCATTTAATTATCATATATTCGGCAATCTCGCCCATTAGGATATCATTAAAACGCTCCAAGTCGTCTCTCTCATGAAGATCTTTTCTATCGACTAAATTCCTTAATACCAGCTTGGCATTATCGATACATCTATTTAATTCATCACGAGATAATAAGACTTTGACAACATCATTTACAGTTACCATACAAACACCTTAGAAGGATATATGCCTAATAAATATTCTTTTATAGATTTTATTTCCATCGAGTAAAGGCTGTGCCACTTTACTTGTCGGAAGCCATAATCCATTCGAAAAACCACGCCCTTCGCTTTCCGTTGCTCCAACAATATTAAACTGTTGAGGATTATATTTATCCAAAAAACTAATAGGCACGCCCATTGTGCCATTAAAATCACTCGGAATAGCTTGAACAAACGGCACTTCAATAGCATCGTAATTATCATACTGCTCATAAGCATTCCTACCGATAATTCGAACATTGTGCCGCTTATTATCTTCCATTGTCATCAATTGCAGCGGTTTATGTCTCCTGCCGTGTTCAATATTTGTTATCCAAATTGAAGGTATATTTTTCATATTGATGCCGTTTACCACCTTATCAACATCATCGTACCTCGTTTCGAACCACATACCGCCAGACCATTCTGTCCGCCCAGACCATAGCCTATTTTCCTTTATTAATGGAAATACCTCTTTGTAGGTAACGCAATTCTTATTGGCAATAATAGCAAACTTTTTTTGACCTTCCATAATCCATGCAATAAATTCGCGAAATAAGGAAAATGGTGGATTTGTTATTATAACATCTGCACTATCGCGCAAGTTCTTGACTTCATCGCTACGAAAATCACCATCCCCCTTTAAATATCGCCACTTAATGTTTTGAATATCGACAGTACTGTCTTTGCCTATATCGTTTTTTAACTCAAAGAATTTACCGCATTCTTTAGACTTATTTTTCTCAAATTGAGGACTACTTTTTTCAAACAAAGATGGGCGGTAGGCACATCCCAAGCGCTTACTCGTATGCGCGTAGCTGGTACTAATCAGCTTTTTTAAACCTAATCGACTGAAATTCTGAGCAAAATAAAGAGTGAAGTTGCTCCACTCGGGATCGTCACATGGGAGCAGAACCACCTTATCCCTAAATACGTCCGGATCATAATCTAAATAAGCTTCTATTTCTTTTTCAATATCAACATATTGAGTATAAAATTCATCATTTCTTGCCGTTTTAGCTTTTGTTAGATTGTCGTTTTTTGTAATGTTCCCCATATAAATACCCATTGTTAATGTACCTTAAGAAAAGTTACATTAGATTACATTATAATTCTCTAGTTTTTAGTTCAGCATTGTTATCGATGCTAAGATCTGTTTCGTCGGATTTTCCACTTTTTATACTTGAAAGATACCTTTTGCTGCGATTTTTCAATAAATTCTCCGCATTCTTTAAAACGTTCTGGGCGTGTGGATCTTTAATTTTGATCTCGCTTTTTACACTCTTAAAGCCTTTTTCGTTTTCAAATTTAATCCTCAAGGTCTCTTCTAAAATCAAAGTTTTTCTGGATTTTATCATAGTCTTTAGAAAATTTTTATGATTATTCGAGATATAAGGCGTATTGTCCACTATCTCATTTATCTTTTTAATGTCTACTCTCTGTGTTATTCTTTTCAAAGCCTCGATACAATCGTTATCAGTAGTAGTTTTTAAAAAATTAAACGGATTTACCTTAACGCCGTTTTCTCGTATGGCAGAATTTGGAAAAACGTAAATTCTTTTTTCTATCTCCTCTTTACTATTCATAACGTTCTTAAAGCCCTCCTCGCCCATTTGCGGATACAGACATGAGCCGCAATCAAAAATAGGAGCCGGCTTGCAATTCGCGTTAGTAGGATCAACTAAAAACCCCCAATTACCATTATGTCTATCGAAATTTCCAAGCAAAGTGTCGCCTATAAACATATCCCAAAAAAATCGCTTGACTTCGGCCTGGTCTATATTAAATTGAACCTGATTGTCTATGGTATATAAAATATCGTTAAGCTCGGTACCGTATCCATTGCCGGAACTATCTATAACGCTATTTTTTAGCGAAGCGAAATCAAAAAAATCAAATCCGCCCTGCGTAAAATCCTTGCAGGCCACAACCACTTTATCGTTAAATTTTCCAAGGATCGTGTCTTGAGCGTCTAAACCTAAGCTTTTAAAAATATGACAAGATATGTATTCGCTAAAGCAGCTATTGGTGTATGAGATCGCACTGTTTTTTGAAGGCTTGGGCGGAAATTTAAGCATATAAAGCTCGTCATTATAAAATATGGAAATTTTACTTCCGTTTGCACCGCCGTAGGCTTTATAGTGCCTTTTGCAATTCGTAAAATCTATCTCTTGCATCTATATTCCTAAATATTTCTCTCTAAGAAAGTCGGCGAGCTCTTTTGAAATTTCTCCGCCGTGCTGCGAGGCGTTTATAGAGCCGTAAAGCTCGCCCCAATATATATCCAAGTGCAAAGTATCATTTTTAGATTCGCACTCCAACAGATCCTTTATTCTTTCTTGGATATCAAGAGGTAATGTTCGTTCATCTAAAACCGCCTTTTCCAAAATTTACCCTTTCTTTTTAGTTGATGCTTAAAAGTAATTTTATCTTGCTTTACCTTAATATAAGATAATGTAAGATATATTAAGTTACTTTACGCTTTCATCCCTTAAAAACTTTTCAAACTGTTCATAACAATCAAAAAATTGTTTATCCATAAACTCGCCGCCATTTTCAACTCTGCTGTCCTGGATCGAAAATATTACCATAAACTTTTCGTCCTTTTCATCAAATTTTACGCTCTTGACCCGGTAATTGTAAAATCCTCTTCTAAAAGCGAAACCTACGGAGCCCAGAACCCTCTCTTTCATAAATTTTCGCTGCTTTATGATCCCGATTTCTTTCATGATGCGTTCATATCCCCCGTTTGAAAACAGTAGCCTAATCACTTTAGCAAATCTTCTACTAGGAAAAAATTCTCTAAAATTATTTTCCCTGTCTACAAATTTTCCCGTGCTAGTGATGACTATATCGCAGCTCTCCTCTTCTAAACCTAAAATTTTAGCTATTTTCGTTTTGTCTTGGCCGAAAAACAAAGATCTGTTGGCATAGTATTTTCTTAACTCTTGCATAAATTTTAGATAGCTCTCATACTCTGCTATCTTTTTTACCTTGTAGTGCACTTCGCTGGCTAGCTTCTCTTTATCAAAGATCTCAACCTCCGGTGCGCCGTTAAGCTCAAGGAATTTATTACTTTCACTAAACGAGCGCAGCGCTAGTTCCATATCGGTTTCGCTCCTGGTTTTAAATTTTTCCACAAAATCAGACGCAAACCCCTTAAACGCTATTCGCATATCTTTTGAAAAAATTTCGACATCCTCGAAGTTTAAAACGCCTTTTAGCTCGGGTAGAACGATTTTATTAAACATTATGCTTTTCGTTAGGAATTTTTTAAAGCCATCCGGCAACTCTTTTTTTTCAAGATCAAATTCAAATATGGCCGAAAGCTCTTTGACATCTAGTTCTATGCGCTCAATATAAAAATCATTGCTTGAGGCGGAATTTGCAAAATTTTGAATATGGCTAATGATATGCTCGTAAAAATGTAGCGAATATTTGCTATTGAAGGCGTTTATACTTTGAATTTCTAACAAAGTGTAATCGGATCTTTTAAGCCCGGCAGTTACAAATTCGCGCGTAAAACCAACTTTAGCCATTCCATCCTTTCCTATAGTAGGTGTTAGAATAAAATTTATAACTTTGAAAGAGATCCATTTGCCGGTAAATTCATCCTGATAGTCGCGCAAAACGTATTGAATTTGGGATAATTTTTGTAATGATTTCTCAAAGCGCTTTCGCCAATTTGGATCATCGTTGGGATAAAAAAGCTTAAAATTTAAGGAGTCAAATTCCGTGATAATATAATCTGTCGTAGGAGCGACGTCGCTTGTCTTAATCAGCCAACGAAGCATCTTTATCAAAAAATTTATTACCTTTAGATCGTAAACGCTTAATTTCTTAATGTTACTCTCCGAAGGCATCCCCAATATTAGCGGGTTGGCTTTTCTGATATGGGTATTTTTATCGTTATTATCCATAGGCTCCTCCCTGCCGTTATTTCTGTTATTTTATTTAAATTTCATTAAATCTTTAATTAACGATCATAATTTTATTATAGAGATCATTAATAGAAACTTAAGTTTTCATAAAATTATATATTTTTTAATATTAATCCAATATTAAAAAATAAAATACCTAATGCCCTTGATTTTTAGAGTTTCGGGGGTGTTTTCGGGGGTTATGGGTGAGCCC
>ERZ773035.370-NODE-370-length-37773-cov-37.062596_pt1 | contig 37773 bp, 24 predicted proteins | sample MGYA00511487_ERZ773035 | MGnify/ENA primary metagenome ERZ773035 (study PRJEB29015, sample SAMEA2737985) | human oral metagenome | biome: human oral; feature: human-associated habitat; material: dental | place: China | collected 2024 ...
GGCCCCGATCCGGGAGACGAGGGCGTCGACTCGGGGGTCGGAGGAGGACAGCGGGTCCTGCAGGGACAGCGGCCCGGACGACTGGTCGTCGAGACGGACGTGCACCCAGTCGACCGTGACGTCGGCGCGCGCGTCCTCGGCCGCGGCGATGATCGCGCCGCGCAGCCGGGCGCGCGTCGTGGCCGGCGGGGCCGTGAGGGCCCGCGAGGCGCCGCCGGGGCTGGTGAGGCGCTTCATGAGCCCCGCGGCCTCCATCCGGTCGCGCAGCCCCTGGGCGGTGATGTCGTGGTAGCCCAGTTCCAGGCGGGCGACGCGCGGATCGGTGTAGTCGGCCCCGGTCCGGGCCGTGTAGGAGTCGAGGAGCCTGCGCTTGATCGCGATGTCCAGTTCCGTCTCGACCCCGCTCCAGTCCCCCGACTCGATGGCGTCGAGGCCGCGGCCCCACAGGTCCGCGACGTAGCGGTGCGCCTCGTCGAGGGAGTCGGGGCCGATGGCACCCAGGACCCGGGAGCGGATCTCCCTTTGGAGGGCGACGGGGGTGGTGCGCGCCCCCGACGCGAGTTCGATGGGGGCGGCCCCCGACAGGTCCGCGTTGATCTGGCGGATCGCGCGCATCGGATCGGCCAGGGCGAGGTCCTCGATGCGCAGGCCGTCCTCGACGGCGTCGAGCAGCATCCACGTCATCCCGACCTTGAGCGCGGTCGTGGGCTCGGCGACGTTGGTGTCGCCGACTATGACGTGCATGCGCCTGTAGGAGCCGGAGTCGGCCAGCGGCTCGTCGCGCGTGTTGATGATGGGGCGCGAGCGCGTGGTGGCGGAGGAGACCGCGTCCCACATCTGGTTGGCGCGCTGGGAGAACTCCAGGCGGGGCCGGGCGCCCGACAGGTTGATCCACCCGTTGCCCACCAGGACCAGGCGGGTGATGAAGAAGGACACCAGCGCGTCGGCGACCTGCCGGAAGTCGCGCCTGCGGTGCAGCATGTAGTTCTCGTGGCAGCCGTAGGAGTTGCCCTGCGAGTCGAGGTTGTTGCGGAAGAGGTGCACCCGCAGGTCCTCGCCCAGGGCCGCCATCGCCTCGTCCGCCTGGGACGCCAGGTCCGCCAGCATGAGGGACCCGGCCCGGTCCTGCTCGAGCAGGTCCTCCAGGCGGTCGCACTCGGCCGTCGCGTACTCGGGGTGGGAGCCGACGTCGAGGTAGAGCCGCCCCCCGTTGCGCAGGAAGAGGTTCGAGGAGCGCCCCCGCCGCAGCAGCGGCTCGAAGAGCTGGCGGGCGGCGTGCTCCGCGTCCATGCACGGCCCGTCCCCCGAGGCGGGGGCGGCGAGCAGCCCGTGCTCCGTTTCGATCCCGACGACGCGGCGCCTCACGTTATTGGCCGCCCTTCTGGACGAAGCCCTGGACGAAGGCCTCGGCGTTGGTCTCGAGCACCGAGTCGATCTGGTCGAGCAGCTCGTCCACCGACTGCGTGCGGGCCCGCACCTGGCCGGCCTGCTCCTCGCCGCCCTCGGGGGCGGGGGATCCGGCGTGGATCTGGGATTGGGACATGGTTTCCTTCCTTCTTTCGGCGTCAGGCGCCGCGGGCGTCGGGGATCGGGTACCGCAGCAGGTCCCCCTGGCCGGGGTCGAAGACCAGCGAGGTCCACGACGCCTTGACCAGGTCCGGGCGGTTCGCCACCGCCTCGCCGCGCGCCCGTGCCCGGGTGTTGTGCGGCGGCTCGTCCGCGGCTGCCTCCACCCGCTCGGGGGCGAAGAGGCGTTTGACCGCTCCCGCCCGGTCGAGGCGGTGGACGAGGCCGTGGCTGGGCCGCAGGTCCGCCCACTGCAAGTCGATGGCCGCCAGGCGGGGGTCGGACCACTGGAGGCCCGCGCGCTCGCGCTGGCGGAGCAGCAGCTGGTACTTGCATACCCATTCGACTTCCGCGGCCACTGAGAACAGGTCCGCGCGCATCCGGTCGAGCACCGACTGCCACTGCTCCAGGACCAGCCTATCGTCCCCGCTCGGCTGTGCCCCCGCCTCGTCGAAGGCGTCGAGGACGAGGTCGAGGTAGACCTGTTGGAGCTCGGCGGCCGTGTAGGACCCGCCGCCCGCGGTGGAGAGCCGGTAGTCGAGGTCCGGGTGGTGTGAGACGTTCCATGTCTCCTGGACCGGGTCGTCGAGGACGAGCGAGTCCCACCTCAGGTCCGTGCCCTGCTCGATGGCCCACAGCACCAGGGAGGTCGTCCCCAGGCGCAGGAGCGCGGAGTAGTCGAACATGTTCGCGTCGCCCCCGATGACGTGGAGGCGGCGCCACCGCGCCGGGTCGGCGTGGGGCTCGTCGCGGGTGTTGATGATCGGCCTGTTGAAGGTGGTCTCCAGGCCCACCTCGTTCTCCACGAAGTCGGCGCGCTGGGACATCTGGAAGCCGGGCGCCTCACTGCGCTGCCCGATGCCGACGCGCCCCGCCCCGCACACGACGGGGCGGGTCACCATGAAGGGCGTGAGGGCGCGCACGAGGGCGTCGAAGTCCGTGGCCCGGGGGACCTGGTAGTTCTCGTGGGCGCCGTAGGCGGCGCCCTTGCCGTCGGTGTTGTTCTTCACCAGCACGACGGGGCCCCGGCCCGACGCCTCGACCGCCTCCATGGCGCGGCGGGCCACGACCTCGCCGGCGCGGTCCCACAGCACGGCGTCCACGGGGCCCAGGGCCTCCGGGGCCGAGTACTCGGGGTGGGCGTGGTCCACGTAGAGGCGGGCGCCGTTGGCCAGCACCGCCGTCGTCGCGGCGGGCAGCGCCAGCTCCTCGGGGGTGGGGCGGGCGACCCGCTCGTGGCCGCCCGAGGGCGCCAGGTGGTACGGGTCGTCGGTGAGCAACGACGGGTCGGCCGCCGCCCGCGACATGCGCATGCCCCGCAAGTCGTTGAGGGGGTCCTCCCCCGTGTAGTCCCACCGCACGGGCGGCGCCCCCCGCGCGGGCGTGCGCTCCCGCGACACCTGGGCGTAGGCGTCGACCACGGCGGCCGACAGGGCGATCGGGTTCGCCCACGGGTCGCCGGGCCGGTACACCCCGTACTCGGTCTCCGTTCCGATGACGCGCCCGCCGCTCATTCCCTCGCCCCTATCGGTTTGACGCCCACGATCTCCGCCCCCAGGCCCGACGTGCGCGCCCAGTCCTGCGGGGAGGCGGTCGCCGCCAGCTCCAGGGACTCGCGCATCTCCTCGGCCAGGCCCTCCATGAGGTGGTCCATGCCCAGCCCGGGGGCGCCGCCGCCCAGCGCGTCCTTGATCGCGTGCTTCTTCGCCCGTTCGACGACCCCGGCGATCAGGGCGCCGGACACCAGGTCGGACAGGTAGATGCGCCTCGTGCCGCCCGAGGCCAAAGTGGCGACGAACAGCGCCGTCGTCTCGTCGTCGACGTAGAGGCGCTCGACGGCGGCCTCCCGCATCCTCTCGACGGCGGCCCCCACTCCCCCGTGGCGCTCGACCTCGTCGCGCCTGATCGGCACGGAGGGGGTGAGGTACTTGGAGAAGATGTCGAGGGCCCCGGCGCGGTCGGGCCGGTCCACGCGGATGCGCACGTCGAGGCGCCCGGGCCGCAGCACCGCCGGGTCGATCATGTCGGCGCGGTTCGACGCGCCGATGATGACGACGTTGTCCAGGGACTCCACCCCGTCCATCTCGGCCAGCAGCTGCGGCACGATCATCGTCTCGACATCGCTGGACACGCCCGTGCCCCGCGTGCGGAACAGCGCCTCCATCTCGTCGAAGAAGACCACGACCGGCGTGTCGGAGGCGGCCAGGGCGCGCGCCCTGGCGAAGATCGCGCGGATCTGGCGCTCCGTCTCGCCCACGAACTTGTTGAGCAGCTCCGGCCCCTTGATGGACAGGAAGTACGTCTGAGCCCCGTCGCGCCCGCGCGACAGGGAGTTCGCGACGGCCTTGGCGATCAGGGTCTTGCCCGAGCCGGGGGGCCCGTACAGCAGGATGCCCTTGGGCGGGCGCAGCCCGTAGTCGCGGAAGAGCTCGGGGTGCGTGAAGGGCAGTTCCACCGCGTCGCGCACCTGCTGGATCTGGGCGTCGAGGCCACCGATGTCGTCGTAGGAGGTGTCGGGCACCTCCGGGGCGAGCAGCTGCTCGACGTCCTCGCGCACGATCCGCTCCAGGGCGGTGCCCGTGCGGGTGTCGGCCACCAGGGAGTCGCCTGGGCGCAGGTTCCCGTGGCGCAGCGGGCCCGCCAGGACCAGCATCTGCTCGGCACCGCCCTCGGAGGAGACCAGGACCCTGTCGTCGCCGACCATTTCCAGGACGGACACGACCGTGCCAGAGCGCGGGTAGTCCGAGGCGGCCACGGCGACCATCTGGTCGTCCAGGCGCACCCTCTGCCCGTGGGACAGGCCCGTGACGTCGAGGCGGGGGGAGGCCGCGACCCGCATGACCCTGCCGCCCGTGAACACCTCGATCTGGCGCTCGCGCTCGTCGGCGCGCAGGAAGGTGGCCAGCGACTGGGGCGGGCGGTTCACGTCCGCCAGTTCCGCCTTGATGCGGACCAGTTCGGAGCGCGTGCGGGTCAGGGCCTCGGTGAGGCGGGCGTTCTTCTCCGTCAGGGACACGACCTGGCGCTGCAGGCGCGCGGTGTCGGCGCCGTCAGTCATCGCGGGCCCCTTCCCCGTCGCGGGATCCGTCGTCCACCCACGTGGCCGCTTGGGCGGCGAGGCCGCGGCGGACCTTGCGGACTTTCTTGTCGGAGTTCACGCGCTGCCCGACTCCCTCCGGCGTCCAGCCCTCCTCCTGGTCCCAGGCGCCGCCCTTGCCCTCGGCGGCCTTCGCCGGGCGCTTGGCGCGCTCCTGCGGGAGGACCCCGGGCGCCAGGAGGCGCGCCACCACCAGGAAGCCCGTGTGGGCGACCATGCGGTGCGCGGGGCGCACCGCCAGCCCGTCCAGGTGCCACTCGCGGCGCATGTCCTCCCAGGCGACGGGGTCGGTGAAGCGCCCGGAGGCGCGCAGGTCCTCGACCAGGCGCGACATCTGCGTGACTGTGGCGACGTAGCAGGTGAGCACGCCGCCGGGGACGAGGGCGCGGGTGAGGGGGCCGATGTTCTCCCACGGGGCCAGCATGTCCAGGACCACCCGGTCCACGCTGGCCTCCTCGAGGGAGTCGAGGACATCGGCCACGTCGCCGACGCGGAGGTCCCACGCGGGGTGGCGCCGCCCGAACCACAGGTCCACGTTCGCCGCGGCGATCTGGGCGAAGTCCTCCCGCCTCTCCACGGAGACCAGGCGCCCGCCCTCGCCGACGGCGTCGAGCAGCGCCATCGACAGGGCGCCGGACCCGGCGCCCGCCTCGACCACTGTGGCGCCGGGGAACACGTCCCCCATGTGGGTGATGACGCCCGCGTCCTTGGGGTAGACGACGGCGGCGCCGCGCGGCATCGCCATCACGTAGTCGGCCCGCAGGGGCCGCAGGATCTGGAACTGGCGGCCCTCCTCGGTGGTGACGACCTGCCCGTCGGGGCGCCCGATGACGTCGTCGTGGTCGAATCCCCCGCGGTTCGACTGGAACCGTCCGCCCTCGACCAGGACGACCTGGTGGTAGCGGCCCTTGGGGTCGCGCACTTGGACGCGGTCGCCGTGCGCGAGCGCCCCCCTGCGGCCGGACTGGCCGAGGGGTGCCCGGGCCCCTCCCGTATTTCGTTGAGTGTCCATCGGGTGAAGTCTATCGCGTGGGGGCCGGGCCGCCATTGCGGCGCCGCACACGCCCGTGCGGCGCAGTATTCGCGGCGACGGCTCCACTGACGGCGCCGCACACGCGCGTGCGGCGCGGTAGCGTGTCACCCATGACGGAAGTGATCGCCCCCCGCCCCGGGCCCCGCTCGTGGGAGCCCGCCCTGTCCGCCTCGCGCGCCAAGGAGTACGAGCGCTGCCCCCTGCAGTACCGCCTCCACGTCATCGACGGGTACCGCGAGCCGGCGACGCGCGCCACGGCGATGGGCACGCTCATCCACGCCGTCCTGGAGGACCTGTACGGGCTGGAGGCCCCGGGGCGCACGGAGGAGGCCGCCCAGGAGATGGTCGGGGACCGTTTCGAGGCGCTGCTCCGCCGGGATCCCACCGTGGGCGCCCTCTTCGACGACGACGGGGACCGCCAGCGGTGGCTGGGCGAGGTCCGGGCCGTGCTCGGCCAGTACTTCGCCATCGAGGACCCGAAGTGGATCGCCCCGTGGGCGCGCGAGAAGAACGTCGAGGCGTCGACGCGGGCGGGCGTGCGCCTGCGCGGTTTCATCGACCGCATCGACCGCGCCCCCGACGGGAGGCTGCGTGTCGTCGACTACAAGACCGGGAAGGCCCCCTCTCCGCGCTTCACGGAGGAGGCGCTCTTCCAGATGCGCTTCTACGCCCTCCTGCTCATGCGCACCGCGGTCCTGCCCGCCCGCATGCAGTTGGTGTACCTCAAGTCCGGGCGGGTCCTCACCCTGGATCCCTTCCCCGGCGACATCGAGCGCTTCGAGGAGCGCGTGGAGGAGCTGTGGGGCCGCATCGAGGCGGATGTGCGCGGCGACGGCTTCGCGCCCCGCAAGAACCCCCTGTGCAACTGGTGCGGGGTGCGCTCCCTGTGCCCCGTCTTCGGCGGTCAGGCGCCGCCGATGCCCGCCGAGCACGCTCAGTGGGTGCTCGGCACCCGCAAGGGCGCCTGAGGGGCCGGGTCGGCGCGGGGGCGCCTCTCCAAGGGCTCACAAGGGACGCCGCGCCCGGGGTCACGAGCGGCGCCGCCCCCGGGGCTCACGGGCGCGGCCCCGCCCTCATCGGCCGGTCCCTCCGGTCCCGCGCAGCGCCGTGGTGATCCGGCGCACCTCCGCCTCGTCCGTCCCATCGGATCCGGGGGCGCGCATGTGGACTTCGCGCGCGCCCGAGGCCGCCACGACCCCGGCGACGTTGTGGGCGCGCAGGCCGCCGGAGACCAGGACGATGATGTCCTCCCCCGCCCGGGCAACGAGGCGGGCCAGGGCCCCGGGCCTGGCCACCGCGGGGTCTCCCCCCGTGGTGAGAACCCGGTCGTAGCCCAGCTCCATGAGGATGTCGAGTCCGCGGTCCTGGTCCTCCGCCTGGTCGAAGCCGCGGTGGAAGGTCAGGGGCGCTCCCCCCGCCTCGTCGCGCAGGCGCGCGGCCGCGTCCACGTCGATCTGCCCGTCGCGAGTGAGAACACCAACGACGAAGCCGAGGCGCACGGGCGCTCCCCGACCAAGCGCCGACAGGGCCACGATGTCGGAGGCGATACGATCAACTTCCGCGCGCGTGTGGACGAAGTCCCCGGGGCGTGGGCGCACGAGCACCTGGACGCCACCGGTGGGCGCCACCTCAAGGGCGGCCGCCACCTCATCGAAGGCGGGGGTCAGGCCACCGCAGGACAGGTCCCGGCAGATCTCGATGCGGTCGGCGCCCCCGTCGCGGGCCCGGCGGGCGCCCAGTGCGTCCTCGACGCAGATCTCGACGACGGTCACGGCTGCCACTTCTCGTAGCTGGTCGAGCCGCCCACCCTGGCGGCCAGGACCGCCGCGCCCCAGCGCCCGCCCGCCCCGCCCAGGCGGGCCCGCACGATCTCGGGGGCGTCGCGGAAGGTCAGCATCGACGCGAACTCCTGGCGCAGGGGCGCCAGCAGGTGCTCTCCGGCGTGGGACAGCCCTCCGCCGATGATGATGCGCTCGGCGTCGACGGTGAGCGTCATGTGGGTGAGCGAGAGGGCGAGGGCCCGCACTGCGGTCCCCCACACCTCACTCGCCACCGGGTCGGAGCCGATCCCCGCCTCGACGGCCTTGGCGCCGATGTCCTCCCCGGTGGCCTGCTCGTAGCGGCGCGCGATGCCCTTGGCTGAGGCGTAGACCTCCAGGCACCCCCGCGAGCCGCAGCGGCAGGGCTCCCCGCCGGGGAAGACGGGGGCGTGCCCGACCTCCCCGGCGCTGAAGGCCGCTCCGCTCCACAGAACGTCTCCGAGCATCAGCGCCACGGAGATGCCCGTGCCGATCGGCATCATGAGGAAGGAAAAGGCCCCCCGCCCCGCGCCGAGGAGCCCCTCGGCCAGGCCGGCGGCGCGCCCATCGTGCATGAGGGCGGCGGGCACGCCCGTGGCCTCCTCGACTGCGCGCGCCAGCCGCGCCCCGCGCAACTCGAGGTTGGCGGCGTAGACGACGGTCCCGGTCTTCTCGTCCACGAGGCCGGGGCAGATCAGGCCGAAGCCGGCCAGTCCCGGGCGGCTGCGGGCGAGGCGCTGGCCGATGCCCCCCACCTGGGAGGCGACGGCCTCCCGGTCCGTGGGCTCGGCGCCCTCGTCGAGGACGTCTCCGGCCTCGTCCACGACCATCCATTTGATGGAGGTCCCCCCGATGTCGATGCCCGCGAAAACGGGTCCGGACGAGCCGTCGCCGCCGCTCACGGCTCTACGACCTGTGCCCGCAGACCGGGGTCGGCCATGTCCGGGTCGAAGGGGAACATCGGGCGGTCGATCCGGTGGTGGCCCAGCCGAACCAGGTCCTGGTCGACGCCGCCGGGGGTGAGGGCCATGAGCCAGCCCTTCTGCGTGTTGTACAGGTCGGGCTCCAGGTATCCGATCTTGACGACGACGACATCCGCTGTGGTGATGTCGACGCCGAGGAGGGCGAACTGGCTGAACATCGTGTACTGGTTGCGTTTCGTCGTGACGATGAAGCGCAGGCCACCCGTGCGCAGCAGGGCCGTGCGCCCGCCCACGGGGTCGTCGGCGAGCGCCTCGACGGTGGCGTGGACGCGGATGGGGCCGGGTTCGCGTGTGTCGATGCGGCCACCCACCTGGGTGTCGACCTCGGCGCCCACACCGGCCTCCCACGCGACGCCGGCCGCGTCGGGGTCGATGATCGAGGCGTGGACGACGTCGAGCGTGGCCTCCTGGACGGGCTTCCAGGCGAGGAGCGCGGCGAGTGCGACGGTCACGTCGTCGGCTCCCCCCGCGCCCGGGTTGTCGCCGGAGTCGGAGACGAAGAAGGGCTTGGGGCCCTCCTCTGCGGCAGCCAGGCACTCCTCCATGGTGGCGACGGGGGCGACGAACTCGAAGCGCTCGCGCACGTCCCAGAAGTAGCGGCCGATGCGCTCGGCCTGTTCTTTCACGAGGTCGGCGTCGTCGCCGGTGACGACGACCGCTCCCTTGCAGCGGGGCTGGTCGGCCCAGGCGAATCCGATCCAGATGGCAGCGTCCAGGATCCCGACCATCGCCTCGACGGGGTCGATCATCTTGTAGAGGGACTTGGCGGGCTCGATGCGTGTGGAGGTCTTCTCCCCGGGGAGCAGGATGGGGACGTGCACCAGGGCCTTGACGGGCTTGGGGGCGCCGTCCAGCAGGCGCCGGCCCAGGTTGTGGGCGGCGCGGCGGCGCGATTCGAGGGCGTCCTCGTGGGGGGCCAGGCGGTAGCAGGTGAGCAGGTCGCAGCCGTCGAAGAGGTCCTGGGAGACGTTGCCGTGCAGGTCCATGGAGGCGCTCACCATGGGGTCGGGGCCGATGACCCCCCGGATGGCGGTGATGAGATCCCCCTCGGCGTCGTCCATGCCCTGCACGCTCATGGCGCCGTGGATGTCGAAGAAGAGGCCGTCGAGGGGGCCCGCCGCCGCCAGGCCCTGGAGGATCTCCTCCTTCCAGGCGTCGTAGGCGCCGCGCTGGACGACGCCACCGGGCAGGGCTCGGGCGTGGAGGACGGGGATCCACTCGATCTGGCGGGCCCAGTCCTCGTCGATCCAGTAGAAGCGGTCGAGCAGGTCGGCCCCCCGGGTGACGATGAAGTCGTCGGCGGTGGAGGTGTAGGGGGTGAAGGTCGAGGACTCGATGTGGATGCCGGCCACGGCGACGCGGGGTCTGGTCATGGGCGATTCTCCTTCGGGAGCGTGGGTGTTGATGTTGTGAGCCCCCACAGCGCCGCGGCGCGCCCCGTCCGGGAGGACTCGATCACCAGGGAGTCCATGATCGAGGGGAGGCACGATTGGTGGAGGGCCTGGCGCACTCCGGCGACGTGGGCGTCCACGGCGGAGAGCGCGCCGCCGATGATGACGGCGCGGGGGTTGAGGAAGGACACGATGTGGGCGAGGGACTCGCCCAGGAGGATGCCGGCGGAGCGTATGGCCGTGGCCACTTCGGGTATGCCGTCGCGGGCGGCGTTGAGCAGGGAGGCGTTGGAGTCGAAGGAGACGCCGGAGGCGGCCAGGTCGGCGCGGATGGCGTCGGCGGAGGCGATGGTCTCCAGGCATCCGACGTTGCCGCATTTGCAGGGCCGCGAGGCGGCGGCGGGGACGGGGATGTGGGAGATGTCGCCGGCCAGTCCGTCGGCGCCCTCCACCGGGGAGCCGTCGATGAGGAGGGCGCCCCCGATGGCGCTTCCGGCTTTGACGTAGATGAGGGGGTCGGCGCCGTCTGCCCCGGCGCCCTCCCTCCTGCGGTAGACGAGTTCGCCCATGGCCCCCGCCCGGGCGTCGTTCTCGATGGAGGCCGCCATGCCCGTCTCCTGGCGGATGAGCGCGGCGAAGTCGACGCCGTCCCAGCCGGGCATGCGCGCGGGCCTGATGACCCGTGAGCGGGGGGCGTCGACGGGGCCGGGCACGGCGACGGCGATGCGGGTGGCGGTGCGGCCGTGGGCCTCCTCCTGCCGGGTGATGGCGTCGCGCAGGGCGGTCAGGACGCGGCGCGGCCCGTCGGCGATGTTGATGGGGGTGCTGGTGGGCTCGGTGATCCCGGTGTCCGGGTCGGTGAGCGCCAGGAGCGCGTGGTGGGCGCCGAGTTCGATGAGGGCGCCCACTCCCCCGGCGTCGGCGGGGGCGAGCATGCGGGCGCGGCGGCCCCCGGTGGACACGGACTCCTCGGTCTCGTTGATGGCGCCGGAGTCGACGAGGCGGGAGACGGCCGCGGAGATGGTGGAGGCCGCCAGTCCGGTGCGCTTGACGATGTCGGCGCGGGTGCGCGCCTGGCCCGAGCTTATGAGCGCGATGATCGCGTCCTCGACGCTTTGAGCGGCCATGGCCCCTCCTCACCTGGGTTCTTGGACCTCTTCAACATACGGCATTCACCTATGAACGCGGAACCATTATTACGCATCATCCGGAATTTGGGGCTTTTTTCGCCAAACTTGATGTTACATGACCGTAATATTCTCAATCTTTCGCCATTTCTGCACGAACTGGACGCGAGATGTCCTAATATTGGACCGTCTGAGGGGTCTCCCCCTCGGAGCCCACCCGATCAATGTTGATGTGGAGTAGTCATGAACCTCAGAAAGAAGCGGCTGGTCAGCGGGGTCCTCGCCCTCGCGATGACCGCCGCGCTCGGCTTGACCGCCTGCGGCGGCGGGAACCGGGCCGCCACCTCGGAAACCGGGAAGAACGAGGTCACCATGGCCTCGCGCACCCCGAACTGGATCTTCCCCGTCTCCGCCAAGGGCTACACCCAGGGCGAGAACGGGAACTTCATCCAAGCGATGTACCGCCCCCTCTTCGCCTACAAGTCGACCTCCGACACCCCCTACAGGATCAACCTCCCCAAGTCCCTGGGCACCGTGCCCGAGGTGTCCGAGGACGGCCTCACCTACACCATCGCCCTGCGCGAGGACGCCAAGTGGTCCGACGGGACGCCCGTGACCACGCGCGACATCGAGTTCTGGTGGAACCTGGTCACCAACAACAAGGAGGAGTGGGCCTCCTACAAGGAGGGCTTCTTCCCCGACGGCGCCACCCTGGACGTCAAGGACGAGCACACCTTCTCCATCACCACCGAGGAGAAGTTCGCCCCCGACTGGTTCATCGACAACCAGATCAACAAGGTGGCGCTGCTGCCCCAGCACGCCTGGGACAAGGACTCGGCCGACGCCGCCGTGAGCGACATGGACCGCACCCCCGAGGGCGCCCAGAAGGTCTTCGCCTTCCTCACCGCCGAGGCCAAGAACCTGTCCACCTACGCCACCAACCCCCTGTGGCAGACCGTGAACGGCCCGTGGAAGCTCTCCACCTTCACGCCCGACCAGGGCCTGGAACTGGTCCCCAACGAGAACTACTGGGGCGAGGACAAGCCCAAGATCGACAAACTCATCTACAAGGCGTTCACCGGTGACGACGCCGAGTTCAACACGGTGCGCTCGGGCGGCATCGACTTCGGCTACATCCCCGCCGCCCAGTACGGCCAGAAGAGCGCCGTCGAGGCCAAGGGGTACACGGTCTTCCTGTGGCCCGGCAACTCCATCACCTACCTCGCACTGAACTTCGCCCCCCAGGCCTCCGGCTCGAAGTTCATCAACCAGAAGTACATCCGCCAGGCCATGCAGCAGCTCATCGACCAGAAGACCCTGTCCGACAAGGTCTGGAACGGCACGGCCTCGCCCACCTGCGGGCCCGTCCCCATGTCCCCTGAGAAGGTCGGCACGATGGAGGGCTGCGCCTACCAGTTCGACCCCGCGGCCGCCCAGAAGCTCCTGGAGGACCACGGCTGGAAGATCGTCCCCGACGGCGCCTCCACCTGCGAGAACCCGGGCACCGGGGACAACCAGTGCGGCGAGGGCATCGAGGCCGGGGACTCCATGAACTTCAAGCTCAACTCCCAGTCCGGTTTCGCCTCGACCCACCAGATGTTCGAGGAGATCATCTCCCAGTTCCGCAAGCTCGGCATCGGCATCGACATGCAGGAGCTGCCCGACTCCGTGGGCGCCTCGCAGGTGTGCGACGACGAGACCCCCTGCACGTGGGACCTGTCGTTCTTCGGATCCCAGACCTCGTGGGGCTACCCGATCTACGCCTCCGGCGAGCGCCTCTTCGCCACCAAGGCGCCCGTCAACCTGGGCCAGTACTCCTCCGAGAAGGCCGACGAGCTGTTCACCGCCTCGACGAAGTCGTCCGACCCGAACGCCCTGGCCGAGTACAACGACTACCTGGCTGAGGACCTGCCGGTCCTGTGGATGCCCAACCCCTACTACCAGATCACAGCCGTCAAGAGCGGCCTCGACCTCGGGGACATCGACGCCACGGGCGACACCTGGCCCGAGGACTGGTCCTGGAAGCAGCAGTGATCCTCCCACCACCCCGGATCATGGAGGAAGGGCGGGCCCGCCGGGGACCCACTGCCCCTGACGGGCCCGCCCAGCCCACACCTCGGAGCCCGCAATGCTGAAATACCTCCTCAAACGGTTGGGCCAGGCGGTCGTCGTCGTCTTCCTGGTCACCATCGTCACCTTCGCACTCCTCCAGTCGCAGCCCGGCGGCGCGGCCCGGGCGGCACTGGGCAAGGACGCCACCCAAGAGCAGCTCGACGCCTTTGACCACGAGAACGGCTACGACCGGCCCATCGTCGAGCAGTACGTCACCTACATCGGCAAGATCGCGCACGGCGACTTCGGCTACTCGTACCAGCACAACCAGTCCGTCAAAACGCTGCTGGCCGTGCGCCTGCCCCGCACGATCTTCCTCTCCCTGCTCTCCACCGTCCTCGCCCTGCTCATCGCCGTGCCGCTCGGCGTGTTCCAAGCGGTCAAGCGCAACAAGGCCCCCGACTACGTCATCACCATCGGCTGCCTGCTGGCCTACTCGACGCCGATCTTCTTCGCGGGCCTGCTCCTCATCGTCCTCTTCTCGCAGGTGTGGCCGATCCTGCCGGGCGAGGCCCCCCAGGGCCAGGACCTCGCCGTCATGTGGGAGCAGTGGGACCACCTGGTCCTGCCCGTGTGCGCCCTGTCGATCGGCACCATCGCCGCCTACGCCCGCTACGTGCGCTCCTCCATGGTGGACAACCTCAACGAGCAGTACGTGCGGACCGCCCGCGCCAAGGGCCTGTCCGAGGTGCGCGTCGTCTTCGTCCACACGCTGCGCAACGCGATGTTCCCCGTCATCACGATGATCGGCCTGTACATACCCGCGATGTTCTGCGGCGCCCTGGTCATCGAGACCCTCTTCAACTTCAACGGCATGGGCTACCTCTACTGGCAGGCCACCGGCCGGCGCGACTACCCGATCCTGCTGGGCGTCACCCTGATCGTCGCCCTCGCCACGGTCGTCGGCGCCCTGCTGGCGGACTTCCTCTACGCCGCAGCCGACCCACGTATCCGATTGGCAGGTCGCAGCAAATGAGCGCAGTACCCGCACAGGCCCCCGCGGGGGCGGTCCCCCGGCAGCGCGCCAGGCGCGCGTCCACGAAGCTCCAGGGCCTCCAGGTGTTCATGGAGAACAGGCTGGCCGTCTTCGGAGTGGTCCTCCTGGCGCTGCTCGTCCTCTTCTCCTTCGCGGGCCCCCTGCTGTGGCGCACCGACCAGATCCACACGGACCTGATGAACTCGGTGCTCCCCCCGTCCGCCGAGCACCCCCTGGGCACCGACAAGGTCGGCTACGACCAGCTGGGGCGCCTCATGGAGGGCGGCAAGACCTCGATCGTCGTCGGCATCTTCGCCGGCACCTTCGCCACGGCCATCGGCACCGCCTACGGGGCGATCGCCGGGTTCGTGGGCGGCTGGGTCGACGCGCTCATGATGCGCGTCGTGGACTCGATGATGTCGATCCCCGTCCTCTTCCTGTTCATGCTCATCGCCACGATGATCCCCCCGACGGTCCCCGTCCTCATCGCGATCATGGCGGCCCTGTCCTGGCTGGGCACGTCCCGCCTGATCCGCGGCGAGGCACTGTCCCTGCGCACCCGCGAGTACGTGATGGCGATGCGCGGCATGGGAGGGTCGATGCCCCGCGCGATCCGCACCCACATCGTGCGCAACACGATCGGCACGGTCATCGTCAACGCCACCTTCCAGGTCGCCGACGCCATCCTGTACGTGGCCTACCTTTCGTTCCTGGGCCTGGGGGCTCCCCCGCCGGCCACGGACTGGGGCGCGATGCTCTCCAACGGCCAGTCCGACGTGTACTCGGGCAACTGGTGGCTGATCTTCCCACCCGGCATCGCGATCATCCTGCTGGTCCTGTCGTTCAATTTCATCGGGGACGGCCTTCGCGACGCCTTCGAAGTCCGCCTGCGCAAGAGGTGACCATGTCCACTCCAACTCCGCTCCTAGAAATCAAGGACCTCCACACCGACATCGAGATCCGCTCCGGCGTGGTCCGGGCGCTGTCGGGCGTCGACCTGGTCGTCAACGCCGGGGAGACCCTGGGCGTCGTGGGCGAGTCCGGCTCCGGCAAGACCATGACGGCCCTGTCCCTGATGGGCCTGCTGCCCCAGGGCGGGCGCGTGTCCTCGGGGTCGATGCTCCTGGAGGGCGAGGACCTCACCTCGATGCCCCCCGCGTCGGTGCGCAAACTGCGCGGCACGAAGGTCGGCATGATCTTCCAGGACCCGCTCACCAGCCTGAATCCGACCATGAGGATCGGGCTGCAGGTGTGCGAGCCGTTGCGCGTGCACGAGAAGATGCCGAAGAAGGAGGCCCTGGCCCGCGCCGTCGAGATCCTCAAGCGCGTGGGGATGCCCCGCCCCGAGTCGGTCATCAACTCCTACCCGCACCAGCTGTCGGGCGGCATGCGCCAGCGCGTCATGATCGCCATGGCGCTGGTGTGCCAGCCGCGCATCCTCATCGCCGACGAGCCGACCACGGCCCTGGACGTGACGACGCAGATGCAGATCCTCGACCTCATCGACGAGCTGCGCGACGAGTACCAGATGGGCGTCATCCTCATCACCCACGACCTGGGCGTCGTCGCCGGGCACACCGATCGCGTGTCCGTCATGTACGCGGGGCGCATCGTGGAGACGGCCCCGACGAAGACCCTGTTCACCGAGCCCCGCCACCGGTACACGAGCTCGCTGATGGCGGCCCTGCCCGAGCGGGCCCTGGCCGAGCGCACCAGGCTGTTCTCGATCCCCGGCGCCCCGCCCTCGCTGACGGACCTGCCGGTGGGCTGCCGTTTCGCGGCGCGCTGCCTGTGGGCCACGGACCAGTGCCGTGCGCGCTACCCCGGCCTCGGCGGCGAGGGCGCGCACACCTACGCGTGCTTCCACCCCGTCCTCGAGGGCGATGAGTCCCCCGCGGCCCTCCAGGCCAGGCTCGACGCCGAGCGCGCGGTCGACGAGGCGGGGGCCGGCTCCGCTGACTGGGCCGGTGCGGACTGTGCGGAAGGCACCGGGGCTGGCACCGCCGACCAAGCCGGGGCGGGCGTCGCGCAGGGCGCCAGTGCCGGGAACGCCTCCCCGGTCGGAGCCAACGGCGCGAAGGGCCCAGCCGCCCCGCCGACGGAACCCGCGCCCCGTGGGGCCCTGCTCGATGTCAAAGAGGCCTCCCGTGAGTACGAGTCGGCCGGGTCGGGCTTCTTCAAGCGCGACAAGGGTGTTGTCTCCGCCGTCGACCGCGTCTCCATCACGGTCCGCAAGGGCGAGACCTACGGCCTCGTGGGCGAGTCGGGCTGCGGCAAGTCCACCGTGGGCCGCCTCATCGCGGGCCTCGAGCCGCCCTCGGGCGGGGCCATCGAACTGGACGGGCGCGACCTGGCCACGTTGAAGGGCCGCGACGCCGTCAGGATCCACCGGGATGTCCAGATGATGTTCCAGGACTCCTACGCCGCCATGGACCCGCGCATGCGCATCGACCAGATCCTGGCCGAGCCCATGAGCATCCAGAAGACGGGCAACACCCAGCAGATCGCCGAGCGCATCATGGAGATCCTGGAGCAGGTGGGCCTGACCGAGGAGATCCTGGACCGCTACCCGCACGAGTTCTCGGGCGGCCAGCTCCAGCGCATCGGCTTCGCCCGCTCGCTCACCCTGGCGCCCGACCTCATCGTCGCCGACGAGCCCGTGTCCGCCCTGGACGTGTCCGTCCAGGCGCAGGTCCTCAACCTCATGAAGGACCTGCAGGAGGAGCTGGGCCTGTCCTACCTGTTCATCAGCCACGACCTGGCCGTCGTGCAGTACATGGCCGACCGGATCGGCGTCATGTACCTGGGCAGGATCGTGGAGGAGGGGCCCGCCGAGGAGGTCGTGGCGAACCCGAAGCACCCGTACACGAAGGCGCTCATCGACTCCATCCCCGTGCCCGACCCGGCCTTCGAGCACGCCGACGACACCATCAAGCTCACGGGCGAGCCGCCCAGCGCCATCAACCCGCCCGAGGGCTGTCGATTCCGGCCCCGCTGCCCCTTCGCCACCGACGAGTGCCTGGCCCAGCCGCCGCTGTCCGGCGGCGGGCACCGCGTGGCCTGCCACCACCCGCTCGCCTGGGCGGCGGCCGGAGCAGTGGCCGAGGAGGCACCGGTCGGCTAGCGCCCGCGCCCGCTGCTCCCCCATCGGGGTAGGCAACGACTCATTGGGGTAGGCAATTTGCCTACCCCAATGGGCGGCTTCCTGCCCCAATGCCGATTTCCCCGCCCCAATACGGTGAGCCGCATCCGGGTACGCGGTCGAGTCGTCAGATCGGACTCGCTTTCACAGCGATGCCACACTTTGCAAGTGTTATAACGCTTTGGAAGTGACGGTTTTCCTTTGAAAACTCCACTTCGCTTGCAAGTTTCCCAGGACAACAGGCCAAGACCACTCAGAACAGCCCCCACAAGACAGATGGTCCGAAATACCCAGCCCCTTCCACGCACACAACGGCCGGAATTACGCAACACGCCTGCGCACACAAGGGCGGAATCAAGCCGATGTGTGCGGTGCGTGTTGTCTAATTCGGGGCCCTTGTGTGCGTAACAGGAAGACGGATGTGCCCGCAGACGATGAGGCTGGGCGCCCTGCTCCCGGCTTCCTCATCGGGGTAGGCAACAAGTCATTGGGGTAGGCGAATTGCCTACCCCAATGGGCGGTTTCCTACCCCAATGCTGATCTCCCCGCCCCAATGCGGAGCGTCGCACGCGCGGGCGCACTACGGCTCGCCCAACGCGGGCCGCTCTTGCAGTGAAACCTCCACCTGTACGGCGGTCTCCCACACAAAAGCGGTGCCCTTTCCGCGTTGACACGAATCGGATTCAGTTCGTCTTCGTGTTCGTCAAGTGGGGACCAATGTAACCGATGTAGACCTTGTGGGTATTCCTAGTGTCCGCGTAGTAGTGCATGCGCGGCGCGTTGTGATCACGATGAGTCGGCGCGAAGTGTGCTCTCATGAACACCCTGCCACTCGGATCCACCGACTTAGGGACGAGGAACGTGCGCTCTTTGCGGCGATCCGGATTTGACTTTGTCGTTTCTGATTCGTCGGGGCGATGCCGCTGCTGCGAACACGTTCGGTACTGCCCCCGGCTTTCCGCTAGGTACTTGTGGACGTCACCGTCTTTGAAATCACCGGCCTCGCGCGCGCGCATGTAGTCGCGCAGGACCAGGATGTACTCCCAGAAAACGGCGGCATAACGCCCCAGGGGATCGTACGAATCAATATCCAGCATATCATCCTCCATCGCACAAGGATCGGAGAACACGACATAACGACGCACAGTCTCAAACGATTCGCCTGTCATCCAGTCGTAAAGCTGGGACATCGACGCCGGGGATTCATCGAGCTGATCCTCGGCCTGTTTTGCTGCATAGTCCCGACCTGCGGCGCTCGGATTGTCCTTCTCCCACACGAGTTGGCGGATCTTCTGCTTGAGCGCGCGCTGCTCTTCAGCCTCTTCGGCGAGCTGAAGCTCCTTCAGTTCCTCTACTTTGCGCAATTCTACCAGCTTGCTATTCTGATCCTCCTCCACCCTCTTGGCCTCTTCCAGGAGCTCCCGATGGGTTTCCAACTCATCGCGCAGGCACTCGTACTTCTTATCCAACTCATCGTACCGAATGTTCATTTCATCCAGGCCCCTGCTCACTGCGTCGATTCCGCTCTGGAGGTCGCGCGGCGAAGTCGGTGCGAAGCTTGGGAGGAAACGGCGGATAAGCGACCGCAGCGGAAGAAACCAGGTTCTGTGTTCGCGCCTTTTCTTCTCTTGATTGCCACTCGTCTCGACACAGGTTTCCCCAGCTGTTTCTTCCCGAACACCTATCGACATGGACTCGGTCATAGGCGCAGGAGAAACGGGTAAGTCCGTGTCCCGGCCCCGCACTTCTTCGACCAGGTCGACCGGATTGCGGTCATGCGAGCCCGATCGGTGGGTGGGAACGGAAAGACGGCGTTCGTCCAAGACCCGGGCAGCGCGTTGGAGCTCACTGTCCAACCCGTTCTCCCACAAGTAGGTGCGCGGTGTGCGCGCGATCAATGCGGCCAGGCGGGATTGGAACTTCTTAGCCTTCTCATCATAGCCGTCAAGGAGCCGATTCGCAGTGAGGACACGGTGCCGACGGTAGTCGAGAGGATCATTGGGGCATACGCGAGGCGCATAAGTGCGCAGACTGGCCCGGGGGATGCGCAAGTCCGCATCGATCCTCTCTTGGAAGAGGTGGTAGGAGGCCGGGGAGAGCGCAACGTAGGTGGCACATCCCAGGGACTCCTTGGTCAAGACAATGAGGGCGTCCCGCCAGTGGCGTTCATGCTGTGCGTCCTTGGGATTGTTTCCTTCGGTGAGCGGTGCGCCAACGACTATGGAGGCACGTCGATCTGGATCGTGGATCCACCTGATGAGCCGATCGACCCCCTCCTGGTCTCCGATTTCCTCGAGGTGGTCGGTCAACGGCATACTGCCGTCGTAGACCCCCTCATCGAGCAGTTTCCGAATCAAGCGCGGCGGCTTCGTCCTGTAGTCGAAATCCGACGGCGGGATGACTTCAACCCACAGGACGCCTCCTCGATTCCGGTAGCGTGATCCCTTGGCCGCCCGCATTGCGTACAGTCGCACTAACCAGCGGCCGTCGGGGCGTTCTTCCACCAGCTCCAGCAGCTGGCGCGCATAGTGCGCGTCCTGGCTGCGTTCGCGTAGCAAAGTGACGGTGAGAGTCGCCGCGTTGCCGCGCTTGTCGCGCCGTTCCCCCAGGCGGTAGATACCTTCGCCGTGCCAGTCAACATCCCCATTCCCGGCACTGCGCCCATACTTCTCATTCACCCAGGAGTGGAAGACTCTTTCGGCGGTCTCCAAGGCGTCACCGTCTCCGACTTCCAGAACTGCCCTGTATCCTCTGGCCATCGTTGGCTCTCCTTCCTACATTCATTACGCGGGCAACGGAGTGCCGGCGCTGTCTTCGGCACCCACACCTGCCCGGGGCGACCTGGCTCGACGGCTCCGGGCAGGCGGTCCTCACTCCTCGAAGCCGTAGCCGCTGAATCCCAGGTTCGCGGAGTTCTCGCCCACAGTGCGCCGCACGGCGTCGTCGAAGTCCCGGTCGGACTCGGCCTGGATCTCGAGGCGTACTGTGAGCCGGGCGCCGGCGCGGCGCAGGTGGTCCAGCACCTCCGTGTTGATGGAGATCAGCTGTTTGCTGAACCCGGAGGCCTCCAACTCGACGGACGCCCAGTAGCGGCGTGGCCCGGGCTGCGGCGGCGGGACCACCGCATTGTCGCCTGGACGCGTCTTCTTCATACCAAGCGGATCGGTCCCCCCACTGGTCCCAGCTTCCCTGGAATCGTCCGTGGTCGTGCCATCCGGCCTCGGCGCGACGCCCCCGCGGGCCGCCGCCCTTGCCGCCTCCTCGGCCTCCACCTGCTTCCGCGCCTTTTCCAGCGAGACCAGCAGCGTGTTGTCAGTGACGGTGAATTGCGCGTTGTTATCCGGCGGGATAATGAGCCCCGTGTAGGAGCCGTCGGGGCCCTTGCCCCTGGCCACGGCGAAGGCCGGTGACACGCTGAGCGGCGCACCGGCCACGGCGTCGTCCAGGACCTGCCGGTTCTTCAGGCGCAGCATGTAGGGGAACTTCGTGAACCACTCCCAGAGGGTCTTGACGCTCACCTCGCCGTCCCCCTCCCACACGCTGCTGAGCTCCTGGCTCAGCACGTCGCCGAGGTAGGAGGCGTCGAGGAGCGGGATCAGCGCCTCCTCCCTGCGCAGCTTCTCGGTGACCGCCGTGGCGATCGGCCCGGAGCCGGTGATCTTCGACGCCGACAGCGTCAGGGGCTCGCGCGGGTCGTTCTGCACGGGGAAAACGGCCCACACGTAGGCCTCTCGCAGCAGGGCCGCGGCCACCGCGTCCGCCTGGGCGGCTTTCTCCTTCGCCTGCCTGGCCTGCTGGGCGGACAAGTCCAGGGAGTCCGCGGAGTCGCTGACTCTGCGCCAGCCGAGGTACTGGCGTGTCGCGGCTTCCAGCCGGTCCATGGCGTCGTAGTCGGCGGCGGCGAACACCAGGGTGTTCTTGTGGATGCGCTGCGCGCCCGGTCCCGCCAGCGCTCCCATGATCCACTTGTGGGCGCTGCTCTTGTCGCGGTCGTTCCTGCGCCACGTGTGGCGCGGATGGACGACGACGAGGCGCGTCTCCATGGTGTCGGGCACGTCCGCCCCACTCTCCGGCGCCACGTGCACGGCTGTGAAGTCGCCCCGCTGGGAGGCGAACTCCCGCTGGAGCCGCCGTTGGACCTCGGCGTGCACCGTCTCCGGGTCGTCGCGCAGTTGCTCGGCGTACTCGTTGGCAGTCTTCTGGACAGAGGCCTGGGTGTCGAACCAGTACTGCCCGTTCTCCTCGTAGAAGTGGATGGAGCGCTGCGAGAGGAGTTCGAGTGCGGTGGGGAAGTTGCCGATGGTGTCCCCTGGAGCTGCGGTCCCCAGCCACACGTTCCTCTTGTCCAGACCCTTCGCCTTCGCACCGCTCCTGGGCGCCGAGCCGAAGAATACGGTACGCGCCAGGCGCTGCGTGATCAGCCGGTGCCCCAGGTTCGGCCTGTCCTCGTCGATAGCGAAGGGTGTCGAGCCGCGTCCGTCGATGTCGCTGTCAATGATCGTCTTCCACGAGTCGGGCAGGAATTGGGTGAGGTCGGGGTTGATGCGTGGAGCGCTCACCGGGACACAGCCGGGCTGGATGAGCGCCGATCGATCACCTCCCTGCCAGAGCTCGTGGACGATGTCGGACACCAGGTTGAGCACGCCCCTGGTGCGCTGGAAGCGGTCCAGGGAGGACCAGTCGTCGTAGAGGCGGTCGAGCAGTTCGGGGTGCAGCGGGTAGGAGTCGCGGATCCGCTGCTCGTAGTCGCTCGTCGCCGCTTCCTTGGGGAACGCGCCGGGGCTGTCGCGGTAGAGGCGCACGTACGCTTTCGCGATGGCGGCGATACGCCCGCGCGCCTCGGGGTCGGGGTCCTGGAAGACGCGACGGCGCACGATCTCGAAGGACTCGTTCTTCGTGGAGGGCCGCCACTGGTCGGCGATGCGCCCGATGACGTTGAGCAGGCGCTCCAGGGCGAGGCGCCCGTTGCGCCCTCCGACTTCGAGGTCGTTGGCCTGCTCCCCCGCTTCGGCGGCGTCCGAGGCGGGGATCGACACGAGGAGCATGCACCCGTCCACGGCGGCGACGGCTTCGGCCAGGGCCTGGGCGAAACTGAACTGCGTTTCGAAGTCTCCGGCGGGCACATCGCGGTCGACCAGTTGGCGCGCATAGGCGACCCATTCGTCGATGAGGATGAGGGCGGGGCCGTGGCGTTCGAGCAGGCGCCTGATGGCGTCGCCCGGGCTGGTTCCGGCGGCGTCGTCCGCCGCGATCATGTCGTAGGCCTCGCGCCCGCCCAGCTGCCACGCGAGTTCCCCCCAGATGGTGTTGACCTGGGTGCCGTCGTCTTTCTTGGAGCCCGAAGCCGGGGACAGGCTGGTGCCGACGATGGCGACGCGGCGCACGCCGAGGGCGTCGAAGGCGTCGGCTCCCACGCCCGACTGGTCGATGATGTCCTGGATCGCCTGGGGCAGGTGCGAGGCGGGCGTCCCTGAGAACAGGTGGTAGAGCGCCAGCATGGAGTGGGTTTTTCCGCCGCCGAAGTTGGTCTGCAGGTTGACGACGGGGCTGGCGCCCGCCTGGCCGGAGATCCTGCGCAGTGCCCGCCCCAGCAGGTCGGTGAGGCCGTCGGTGAGGTAGGTGCGTTGGAAGAAGGCGACGGGATCCGTGTATTCGCGGTTCGGGTTCTCACCGATGGCGACCGTGTGCAGGTCGGCGGCGAACTCGGCGGAGGCGAAGGAACCCCGCATGATCTCCTCGTGGGGGCGGATGAGGTCGCGCCAGGCGGTGAGCCCTTCCCCGGCCTCCAGTTTGACGGCGGCGCGCCTCCGGTACTCGCTGTCCGCCTGCTTGGACAGCATGGTGCGCTGCAGCTCCTGCTTGATCGCCTCTACGTCGGCGGCGGAGTCGGGGGCGTTCGCGGCGCGCAGCAGCAGCCCCATGGTGTCCAGGGCCCGCAGCACCTGCTCGCTCTTGAACTGCTCGCCGTGCGCCCACAGGTTGCGGACCTCGCGCAGTTCCGAGGCGTAGGCCTGCTGGGAGCGGCTGAGTGCCCCGGCGAAGGAGCGGCCCCACTCGGTGATGGCACGGAGCTGCACTTGGGGGTCTGTCTTCGCCAGGGTCCGCACTCTTCCACCGTGCTTGCGCGCGTCGGCCTCCGCCATGCGGGTCGGCCAGTCCTCCGAGTCGAAGGCATCCGCCATAATGGGGTCGACCAGGTCGAGGAGTCCTTCGGACAGGAGGGCGAAACCCCGGTCGATGCGCTCGCGGTTGGTGGGTGCCATGGGATCCTCCTGGGTCAGATGTCGAGTTCGGACTGGGTGCCGGTCGGCGCGGACGGGTGCTGCCGGGCTTTGAGGGTCACGTCGCCCCATGAGGTGACCAGGGCGTTGAGGGCCTGGGCGTCCGCGCCGTCGCCCTTCCTCTCGGCCTCGTGGAAGAGCAGGAAGCCGAGTTCCTTGATGGCGGGGAGGGGAATGTCGGCGGGCAGGTTGGCGACGAGTTCGGCGACCTTCTCGAGGCCCTTCGATTCCAGGAGTGCCGCGAGGCGGAGCGTCGCCTCCCATATCGACAGGCGGGAGTCGGACGCCGGATCCCACTCCGCGTCGAGTTCGCGGATGCTGAGCAGGCGCCCTTTCCCTCCCGCGGTGGTGAAGATGCCGCCGCGCTGTAGTTCCGCGATGGAGGTTTGTGTGGTCCTGGCCAGCTGGTCGGCGATGCCGGACTGTTCGGCCCGCCACCCGTATTGGCGGTACCAGCGCACGGCGAAGCGCGTGTCGGGGTCGAAGTCGGATTCTTGTTCCCCCAGGACCTCGTCGAGGGTGCGGTTGATGAGTTCCAGGGCTTCGCGCGCCCCGATGTCGCCGCCGCTGGCGGAGCGCACGCGCGCGTAGCTGGAGAACACGGCGATGCCCGGCCCGATGGCGGCCTGCGCCAGGTCGACGGGGGCGATGTCCCCCTGCATGAGTGTGCGCAGGGCGCCGGGGAGCTCGCACTTCATGCGCTGGACGAAGGCGCGCTGGGTGGTGGTGGGCGCGTCGCATGGGCGGGGGCGGCAGGCCAGGACGATCGACGAGGCCAGGGCGTTGGTCCCAACGCTGAGCATTCTTCCTCCGCGTTCGCTGCGCACCGGCCACGTGGCCGTGACCTCCCAGCCCGCGCCGATGAGGCCGTCGAGCAGAGTGTGCCAGCCCCTGGACGACGTGCCCTCCCGGCCCGCCTCCTGCTGCTTGTAGGCGTAGTACACGGTCATCGGCACATCCGGGTTGGCGCCGTGGCGTATCTGGTGGAAAACCGTGTTGAAGCCGTCCACGAAGAACTTGGCGGCGTTCTCCTTCCCGTCGTGGCGGTAGGGGTTCGCCACGAGCTCCTCGGCCTTCGGCGTGAGCATGGTGGAGACCACCGAGGGGTGGATGTCCAGCAAGCAGCGCCGCAGCCACACGTAGAAGAAGTCGGAGAGGTCAGAGTAGCCGATATTGTCGTAGTAGGGCGGATCCGTGGACACCACCAGGCCCGTATAGTCGCGCGCGTCGGCGCTCAGTTGCTTGGCGTCTCCCGCGCTGTCCGCAGGAAGACGCTCGACAACCTCCGCGATCCACTCCACCTGGCCGAAGAAATTACCGGACGATGACGAGAATGGGTTCGCCTCTGCGAAGTCCCACACCATAGGGATCGCTTGACGAGCGAAGACATTCCTAATCTTTTCGCCAATCGACTGCCAACTCGCAATCGACGATAAGCGATCAGTTTGCCGACTTACCGCGAGCGCCAGGTACGTGGCGATGGCGTCCGCGTAGGCGCGGGCGCCATCGCCCCCGGCCTCCAGGGACTCACCCTCCTCCAAGCCCGCGGCCAGCGCGTCCTCCAGGACCCGCTGGCGCGCCTCGCCCACCAAGTCGGAGAAGGTCGTCAGCGCCACCAGCTGCCGATTCGTGAAGAGATCGAACCACTTGTGAAAACCATAGTTTTGAACGCGGAAACCAAGCGCACGAACGGGTAACTTGGCTTCTTCCTCCGCCGAAGGACGCTCCACTGCCGCCGCTGCCGTATGTCTATCATCGGGAGACACGTAAGTCCTCCCACTCTTGCTTTCGCCGACAACAGCGAGCAAATGCGCGCCCATCCTGTGTGCCTGCGCCTCAGCTCTAATGTAGTCAAGAGGAATGGGCGTTCCATCGGCTATCGATACGGCCCCTCGCCGGTCAATCGATCCATCATCGGCCCCCTTCGGGCCGTTCGCGTCGTTGACGACCTCGTAGTGGACCCGGCCGTCGCGGACGGTGGCGCGCACCCACGCCTCTTTCCCCTTCTTCTTCGACAGCCACCAGGAGTTCACCAGGGGCACTTCGATGGGGTTGGCGGGGTTGGGGCTGGTGACGGTGCGCGCCCACTTCCAGGCGATCACCGTGTGCTCGGTGCCGCCCGGGGCCCTCACCTTCGGGTAGAGGTGCCCGATGCGGCGCTCCGCCTCGTCCCGCATCCACCGCCCGTAGAAGCGCACGTCCTCCGCCAACCCTTCGGCGCCCCGGTAGCCCGGCTGATCCGCAGCTCCCGGGTGGACGGGAGGTCGCCCCCGGAAGCGCGGGGGGATGTCGATAAGCGCCTTATTGATGAGGACCGCCAGGGGGTTGAGGTCCGACGCCTCAGCCCGGCACCCCAGCCTCTGGGCCTCCAGGGGGATGGACCCGCCCCCGGCGAAAGGATCGACGACGGCGGGGATGGCCCCGCCGTTGGAGCGGCGGATCTCCGCGCGCGCCTGCTCCAGCAGCGATGTGTCTGAGCTGTTCTCCCACACCACCAGGCGGCTCATCAGGTCGTGCAGGCGGGCGCGCTCGGCGTCCTGGGCCTCCACGGTGGGGAACTCCTCAGGACGGGAAGCGGGGTCGTCCACCAGCTGCGCGAATAGGATGGCGCGCGCCGTCGCGAGCGGCTTGCGCGACCAGTACAGGTGCAGCGTCGAGGGGTGCCCGTGGCGGATGGACTTCTCGCGCGCCGAAGCAGCGTTGATCGCCTCCAGGGGCAAGGAGGTCTCGATGAGTTTCTTGTTCATGAAAGGTGCTTTCCTCAATACTCGTGGTTCACACGGGGTCGGTCCCGCGTTGCCAGTACTTGTTCCACCGCTCATTGTACGAGAGCGTCGTCACTGTGGGATCGATGTGCGCGAAAGCATCGCGCACATAGCGGACCCGGTCGTGGGCCGCGCCCAGCGGGCTCACGCTCACCAGCGCCAAACGGTGGCGGCTCGCCTGAGTGCGCGCGAAAGCCACCTCGTTGGCCGTGACCGTGAACGTCGGCGCCCCCTTGATGCGGCCCTTCACCTCGATGAGGAAACGGTTGCCCGCCTCGTCCGTCGAAGAGATGTCAAAACCGGGATTCGAATGGGGCATCTCCCTGGGACTCCGGCCGAGTGCCCGCTCCGCCGCCATGACCGCGGCGACGGCTCGCCGATCGACTTCGGCGGTGTCGCGGGCGAAAACCCCCGGTTCCCCTCCCGCCAGGGCCTCGGGGACTATGAGGGCGCGGGCACGGATGCGCGGCGGCTTCGCGGACAGGGAAGTGGCGGCGTCGAGCTCCGCCAGCCTGCGCTCCAGGCGCTCCTCCAGCTCGCGGGCACGGCGCTGCGCCTGCGCCGAGCTGATGCGCGGAACCCGCTCCGCCAGCTCCTCATCGTGGGCCAGGGCGGCTCGGTCGTACCACAAGCGGATCTCGGCGCTCAGGCGCTCGTCCACCTGGGCCCTGGTCCGGGCAATCTCCACGTCGCGGCGCGCGTGGATCTCCTCCATGCGCGGGCGGACCCCCGCCTCGTACGCCGCGGCGCGCATCCGCTCCGTGCGGTCAATCCCATTCGGAGCCAGCTCCGCCAGGTCGGCGCCCGCCTCGTCGGGACGCGGAGCGTCGCAATCCAAGTACGGGGGGACCTCGCCCACCGTCTCCGCAGTCGATGAGAGCACGTAGTCGAAATGGCGGGACACCACCCGGCGCGCGCCGTCCGTGATGGTCTCCTCCGCGATCCCCAGCACCGATGGCTCGTCCACGATTCCGCTGCGGTCCACCAGCACCGTACCCCGCTCGAGTGTGTCAGCCAAATCCTCCAGAGTCACCGCGATGAGTGCTTCCAGCAGTGGATGGCCCAGGGCGATCAACGACGCCCGGCGGGCCGGGTCCGACACCCTTGCCGGGTCGAAAGCCACGCGCTCGTAGCCGCTCGGCAGCGGCGCACCTGGATTCACGGCCCGCGCAGCGCGCACCAGCCGCTGCGGCACACGGGTGATTTCGAAGCGGCCTGCCTCGCGCGCCTCCACACGCACCCCCAGCCTGGCCAGGGCCGCGCGGGTGAAAGCCTCGATGTACCCGGGCTGCAGGCGGCGCGCTCGGGCGTGCTCCATACGCAGCCTCACCGACTCGACATCCATCGCGGAGAACATGTCCGGGACCAGCGCCCGCTCCTCGACCAGCGCGTCCAGGCCCTGCGACACCGACTCGTCGATCACCTTGTCCAGGCTGGTCCTCACCCCGGGGTCGTCGCCGTAGCGGATCGCCTGCACCAGCAGCTCCCGCAGCGACTTGTTCTCGAAGGTCCTCCCCTCCCCCAGCACGTTGAACAGGTTCCCCCTGTACGCCAGGTCCATTTGCTCGATCTTACCCAGCAGTGTCCGGAATACGTCGCCCTCACGGGTGCCCTTCGCGACCAGGTTCCACAGGTGGCACACCTCCGTCTGGCCGATCCTGTGGATGCGCCCGAAACGCTGCTCGATCCGGTTCGGGTTCCACGGAAGGTCGTAGTTGACCATGAGGTGCGCGCGTTGCAGGTTCAGGCCCTCCCCGGCGGCGTCCGTGGCCAGAAGAACCCGCACGTCAGGATCGTGCGTGAACTGCTCGCGCGCCTCCTGGCGTGCCCGGCGCGGCGTGCCGCCGTGGATCACGACGACCGCCCCGGGCCGCCCCAAGTGCGTCGTGATCCTGCGCCGCAAATACTCCACGGTGTCCCTGTGCTCCGTGAACACGATGATCTTCCTGGGCGCTCCGCTGGGATCCACGAGGACCTGGTCGGCCAGTATCTGGCGCAGCTCGTTCCACTTGCGGTCCTCGCCCCGGCCCCGGACCTCCTTCGCCAGGGCAACAAGGCCGCCGAGGGCGTTGATCTCCTGGACGAGTTCCTCCTCGGTCAGCGCCGCCGTCGCGGAATCGACCACCTGCTCCATGTGCTCCTCGAAACGCGCCCGCTCCGCCTCCGACATGTCGCCCTCGGCGTCGTCGAATTCGTCCAGGTCCTCCAGGGTCGCGTCCGCCTGGTCCTCTGTCACCACCGCGTGGTCAAATGGGTGCCCGAAGCCCCGGCTTCCCTGAAACTCCGCCCTGCGCTGGCCGATGTCGCGCAGGCGCTGGCCCAAGCGCTCCGCCCTGCGCTCCAGGGAGCGCGTGATCGCCTCAGGGCTGGAGGCGAGGCGGCGCTGCAGGACTGTCAGCGCGAAACCCACCGAGTTGCTGCGCCGGGATTGGCCTTGCTCGCCAATGCGGTCGGCGCGCCCCATCTCCGTGCGCACGTACTCGGTGACACGGTCGTACAGTTCCTGCTCCGGCCCGGACAGGGCGTATCCCACCGTGTAGGCCTTGCGCTCCGGGAACAGTGGTTTGCCCTCGAAGGTCAGCAGGTCCTCCTTCACCATTCTGCGCATCAAGCCGCGGGTGTCGGTGGAGTGGCGGTCCCTGCTGAAACGGCCCTCGAAACGGTCCGCGTCCAGCAGGGTGAGAAACAGCTGGAAGTCCTCTTCCTTCCCGGCGTGCGGCGTGGCCGTCATCAGTAGCAGGTGCTGCGCCTGGTGGGACAACACCTTGCCCAGCGTGAAGCGCTTCGTGGTCTTCACCTCGGCGTTCCACGAGGTGTAGTGGGCGCTCATCCTATGGGCCTCATCGACCACGGCCACGTCCCAGCGCACGGCGCGCAGTTGGTCCATGAGGGCGTCGCTGCGCGACACCTGGTCCATGCGGACGATCAGGCGCGGGTGCTCCTCGAAGACATTGCCCTGTGCGGCGTCCGCCATCGACGCCGTCAGCACCTCGAAGGACAGGCCGAACTTCGTGTGGAGCTCGTCGTGCCACTGATCCACCAGCCCCCCGGGCGCCACGATCAGAGCGCGCTCGCAGTCGGAGCGGAGCATCATCTCCTTGAGGTAGAGGCCCGCCATGATCGTCTTGCCCGCGCCGGGGTCGTCCGCCAGTAGGAAACGCAGGGGCACCTGCGGCAGCATCTGCTCGTAAACGGCGCGGATCTGATGGGGAAGCGGCTCGATCTCGGAGGAGGACACGGCCGCCATCGGGTCGTACAGGGCCGCGTACTTGATGCGCAGCGCCTCCGCGGCCAGCATGAAATCGCGCGGGTCCGCGTCGTAGGGGGCGGTGCCGTCGTCACCGCGTTCCACCCGGACCGAGCGGAGGTCCTCGGCGGTCGCCATACGGGCGTCGATGCTGCCGGACCTCTCGCGGTAGACGACCTCGACCGCCTCACCGCCGACCGAGTTAACCGCGAGCACCTCGACCGCGTCGACACCGACGAAGCCGACCAGCCTCATGCCCGCCGTGAGGTCGCCCAGGCCCACCGGTTCCTCCCGAGTGTTCCCCACGACAGCCCCTTCAGCAGCGGTTAACAGATGTTCCGCAATCATACACCGGGAGCGCGGCCACAGGGCCGGAAGGGAGCGGATATTCCGAGCTCGTTGGCGACCGTATCCAGGCCGCTCCCCCCGCCCACGGGTTACGCACACAACGGCCGGAATTACGCAACACGCCTGCGCACACAAGGGCGGAATCAAGCCGATGTGTGCGGTGCGTGTTGTCTAATTCGGGGTCCTTGTGTGCGTAGCAGGGAGGCGGCGGAGCGCCCGCAGATGATGCGGCCGGGCGCCGGGCGCCGGGCGCCGGGCGCCAGGCGCCCTGCTCCGGCTCCCTCATCGGGGTAGGAAACAGGGCATTGGGGTAGGCAATTCGCCTACCCCAATGAGCGGTTTCCTACCCCAATGGGCGGTTCCCTACCCCAATGCCGATCTACCCGCCGTCGGACAGCACCACCTGCGCCCCCGCTCAGGCGCCCCGCGCCCGCAGGTCCTCGTCCACCAGGGCGAGCACGGCCCCGGTGACGCCCTCGACATCGAGGCCCGTGGAGTCCACCACCCGCACTCCGGGCGCGGGCTTCATGAACTCGGTGACGGCGGAGTCCGCGCGGTCGCGCCCCTGCACCTGCTCCCGCACCACCTCGAGGTGCTCGGGGGCGCAGTCGCCGTACAGTTCCAGGGTGCGCCTGCGCAGGCGCGCCTCCTCGTCCGCCAGCAGCAGGACCCGCACGTCGGCGTCCGGGCAGACGACGGTCGTGATGTCCCTGCCCTCGGCGATCATGCCCGACCCCTGGGCGCGGGCCTCCATCATGCGGCGCCGCTGCTCCTGCGCCATCCACGCGCGCACCCGCAGGTTCGTGGAGACGTGCCTGATGGCCAGGGCGATGCGCGGCTCGCGGATCGCGGCGGTCACCTCGGCGTCCCCCACCCACACGTGCGGGTCGTGGGGGTCCGAGTCGAGGCGCAGGCGCATCCGGTCGGCCAGGGAGGCGACGAGGCCGTCGGAGCCATCGGCACCGAAGTCCACGCCGGACTCCAGGGCGAACCACGTGAGCGCCCGGTACATGGCCCCCGTGTCCAGGTACCCGATGCCAGCGCGGGAGGCGACGGCTTTGGAAACCGTGGACTTGCCCGAGCCCGCGGGCCCGTCGATCGCTATCGTGATGCCGAGGCGGCCGATGGCGGCCCTGCGGGCGTCGTCGTTCATGGGTTCCTCCAGTTCCCCTTGCGCTCCGCAACGGAACGCGGCTGCGCCCATCGGGCGCGGGACTGTTCCCGCTCCGTGCGTTTCAGGGGTTTCGTGGGTATTGGTGCACCGCCCCGCGCGCGGCAGTTGGCCGGGGCCGGTCGGCCGCGCGGCGGGACGCCCCCATTGTAGCGGCGGGAGGACCACTGCCGCCGTGGCGCGGGGAGCCGGGCCATCAGGCCCCCTCGGGCAGGCGGAACGGCCACCGCGCACCGCTGCGGGAGGAGCCGGGGATCAGGCTCCTGACCGGCGGGAGCGGATGACGGCCCACTGCCGGTCGATCTCAGGAGCCGGGACGCCGAGGCGCTGCGCGTCGGCGCGTATGGACTCCAGCCCCTCGATCCACTCGTCCAGGCCGTGGCCCATGTGGCCCACCACCATCGCTTCTGTTTCGGCCTGCTGGAACATCCCTTGCAGTAGGCGCGCGACCAGGGGCCTGGGGAACTTGAACAATGGGGCTGGCCAAAGGCGCCACGTGCGGATGCCGCGGGCGCGGCACACGTCGAGGCCCTCCCGGAACGCCACGACCATGCGGGCTATGGCCGCCCGATCCGCGGCGAACGCGCGATAGCTCCCCGCCTCGATGAGCGGGGCGGCGGTGAGGGCCTGCTGCATGCTGTGCACCGCGAGCCAGTCGGGCATACGGCGCTGGCGGCGAATGATGAGTCCGCCCGAGGCCAACAGCGCCTCGGCCTTGTCCAACGCCGCTTTCTTGTTGGCAGTGCCGGCTTCCAGGACCGTGCCTCGGGGGAAGACGGTCACCGAGATCCGGTGGCCCTGCCTGCCGCCTCCGACCTGGGACGGGAAGCCGAGCAGGCGGTTCGAGCGCGGCTCCGAGGAGCCGCCCAGGGCCCCGGCCAGGTTCCAGTGGTTGAGCATGAGCACGACCGGAACGTCGGTACCGGCGCCGTCGAGCACGGGCAGCACGTCGGGGAGGCTCCCGCCCGGCACCATGACGAGGACGGCGTCGTACAGGTCCGGCGCGATACTGGTGACGAGCTTGAGGGAGACGGTGGCCGTCGTGTCCCGGCGGCCGGGGCGAAGATCGTGGACGCGGAGCTCGAAGGGCTCCCCGTAGAAGTCCGCCCTGTCCGCGCGGACCAGCCATGACACGTCGTGGTGCTGCGACAGCAGCCAGCCGTGGGTGATCCCCATGGTTCCCGCTCCCACGACCAGTACGCGCACACGCCGATCCTACGCCGTAAGCGCCGCCCGGGGCGGACGCGGGCGACGCCCGTGCGAGTGCGCGCTCAAGCGGGCCGGGGCGGACGCGGGCGGCACCCATCGGCGGATCCGCTACGCGTGCGCTCACACGGGCCGGGCCGTACGCGGTCGGCGACCATCGGCGGATCCGCTACGCGTGCGCTCACACGGGCCGGGAGGACGCGCGCGCTCACGCAGGAGGGCGCCGACGGCCCGGATGCCCCCGCAGCCCCCGCTCAGTGCGGGATGAGGCGCCACGAATGCGCCTCGAGGACCGCCACCGCCCGCTCCATGGCGGACGGGTCGATCATGATCCTGCCCACGCCGACCTGCTGCCCGGCGGAGTGCTCCAGAACGAAGTCCTCGATGCTGACCCCCGCCTCGCCGAGCTCGGAGAACAGGCGGCCCATCTCGCCGGGCGAGTCGGGAATGAGGACCTCCAGCTCGGCGTAGCGGCGCGGCGCCCCGCCGTGCTTGCCGGGAATGCGGGCCACTCCCCTGTTGCCCGCCTCCATAACGCGGTTGATGGCGCCCACGCTGCCCCCGCGCAGGGGCCCCAGCCTGGCCGCCGCGTCCAAGTGGGTCACCAGGTCGTCGAGGTCGCGCTGGATCCCGCGCAGCACCTCGGCCACGGGGCCGGCGTTGCCCGCCAGGATCGCGGTCCACAGCCTGGGGTCGGAGGCGGCGATGCGCGCCGTGTCCCTCAGCCCCTGGCCCGCCAGCGACAGGGCCTCGGGCGGGGCGTCCCCCAGGCGGGCCGCCAGCATCGACGACACGAGTTGCGGGACGTGGGACACCAGTGCCACGGAGCGGTCGTGCATGGGCGCCGTCATCTCCATGGGCACTCCGCCCACGTCGGAGGCGAGGGCCCGCACCGCGAGCACCGCCTCGGGGCTGGATCCCTCGTGGGCGACCACCACCCAGGGCCTGCCGTAGAACAGGTCGGCGTCCGCGGCGCCCGCGCCCGAGCGCTCGCGGCCCGCCATGGGGTGCGATCCGACGTAGCGGGCCCCCGCCTCCGCCATCCCCTGGCGCCCGAGCTCGGCCAGGGCGTCGGACATGACGGCGTCCTTCACGGAGGCGACGTCGGTGACGAAGGCGCGCGGGTAGGCGCGCAGGGCGTGCACGACGCAGCGGTCCGCCACGTCCGGCGGCGTCGCGACGACCACGAGGCCGGGGCCGGCCTCCCTCTGCTCCCCCGTATCCGCGGTCCACTCCGACAGCGGGCGGCCCGCGCCGATGTCCTGGGCGAGGCGCAGGGACGTGGGCGAGGCGTCCTCCAGGAGGACCTCCACGCCCCCGGCGCGCAGGGCGAGGCCCAGTGAGGCGCCCAGCAGCCCCGATCCGATCACCAGGACGGGCCCGCGCGTCGCCATGGCGCGCGGCCCCTGGACGGGGGCCTCCGCGCCGCTCACAGTCCGACTGCCCCGTACAGGGCAGTCAGCGCGTTGCCCTTCACGCGGCGGCTCGTCCCCGGCTGCAGGTGGTCGAGGCGGATGGGGCCGAAGCCCGTGCGCACGAGTTCGCGCACAGGGAAGCCGACGGCGTCCATCATGCGGCGCACCAGGCGGTTGCGCCCCTCGTGGACGACGATCTCCACGGTCGTGATGTCGCCGTAGGTGTCGACCACGCGGAAGCCGTCGACCGCGATGGGCCCGTCCTCCAACTCGATGCCCGCCATGAGGCGGCGCTTCACGCCGGGGCGCACCTCGCCGTGCAGGCGCGCCACGTAGGTCTTGCTGATCTCGTAGGAGGGGTGCGTGAGGCGGTTGGCCAGCTCGCCGTCGTTGGTGAGCAGCAGCAGCCCGGAGGTGTCGATGTCGAGGCGCCCCACGTGGTAGAGGCGCTCGGGGTAGCCCGCGACGATGTCGGCCACGGTGGGCCTGCCCTCGGGGTCGCTCATCGTGGAGACCACGCCGACGGGCTTGTTGATGGCGAGCACCACGTGCTTGGTCTCGTCGAGGATGAGCCTCTCGCCGTCGACGTGGATGACCTGCGCCGTGGGGTCCACGCGCATGCCCTGGCCGCGCACCACTTGCCCGTCGACGCTGACGCGCCCGTCGGCGATCATCTGCTCGGCGGCGCGGCGCGAGGCGACCCCCGCCTGGGCCAGCACCTTCTGCAGGCGCACGCCCCCGGCGGTGTAAAGGTCTTTTCTCATAATTGGTCCTCCAGGTCGTCCAGCTCCTCAGCGGCTGGTAGGTAGGGCGCCAGGGGCACCAGGTCCTCCAACGAGCCCAAACCCATCTTCTCAAGAAACTCGCTGGTAGTACCATACAGGCGCGCACCGGATTCCGTTTCCCCCACTTCGGCGATCAGGCCGCGGGCCATGAGGGTCCGCACGACGGCGTCGACGCCGACCCCGCGCACCCTGGAGACGCGGGCGCGCGTGATGGGCTGGCGGTAGGCGATGATCGCGAGCGTCTCCAGCGCCGCCTGGGACAGGCGGGCCTGCGCCGTGCCCACCACGAATCGGCCCACCACGTCGGCGAAGCGCGGGGAGGAGTAGACGCGCCAGCCGCCCGCGGCCTCCCGCAGTTCGAATCCGCGCCCCTCCTCCCGGTAGGAGCGCGCCAGGGCCCGCAGCGCCCCGTCGGCCTCCTCCTGGTCCACGCCGAGCGCGTCGGCGATGTCCGAGGCGGGCACCGGTTCGGCGGCCACCATCATGACCGCTTCGATCGGCGCCCGCAGGCCGTCGCCGCCCCCTGCGGTCCGCTCGTCCTCCACTGCTGCGCCTCCCGTCATCGTCCGCTCATCCTCCACTGCTGCGCCTCCCGCCGTCCTCCTCGTCCGACGCCGCCTCCGTGGGCGGCGCCGTCTCCCCACTCGCCATCGCCGCGTCTCCCGCCGTCGTCTCCCCACCCGGCACCGCAGCAGTGCCTCCGTCGCCGTCCCCCCACCCGGAACCGCCCTCGTAGGGGTCGTCGATGCCCGCGCAGGCCTCCGCTCCCCCGGTCCACACCATCGTGAGCTCGCCCAGGGGCTGGTCCTGCGCGAAGTCCACGGCGCCCCGCCTGTACAGCTCCAGCAGCGCGAGGAACCGGGCGACCACCACTGCCCGCGCGCAGGCGTCGGCCACGAGGGACTCGAAGGTGGCGGAGCCCTGCGCGGCCAGGCGCTCGGCGACGATGCGCCCCTGTTCGGCCACGGGCACCACAGGGTCGTGCAGGTGCGCCACCTCGACGGAGGGCTCGGTCCGCGTGAGGGCGTCGGCCGCCATGCGGGCCAGGTCCCCGGGAGTGGTCGTCCACACGAGTTCGGGCAGCAGCGCGGCGAAACGGGCCTCGAGCGGTGCCGCGCGCGGCGTGTACGCCCCGAAGCGCTCCAGGCGGGCGGCCACCTGGGCGGCGGCGGTCTTGAAGGCCCTGTACTGCAGCAGCCGGGAGAAGAGGAGATCCCTGGCCTCGAGGTCCTCCGCGGCCGCGTCCGGGCCGTCGTCGAGGCGGGGCAGCAGGTGGGCGGCCTTCATGTCGAGCAGGGTCGCGGCGACCACCAGGAACTCCGTGGCCCGCGACAGGTCGGGGAAGGCGCGCATGTGGGCGATGAACTCGTCCGTCACGCGCGCCAGCGCGACCTCGGAGATGTCCAGGCGCTTGCGCGCGATGAGCTGCAGGAGCAGGTCGAAGGGCCCTTCGAAGACGTCGAGGCGCACCTGGAAGCGGTCGTCCCGTTCCCCCTCGGGCGCGGTCCCGTCCGCCTCAGGCGGTGTCGCCACGGGCGACCACCTCGCGGGCGAGGCGCCGGTACGCCTCCGCCCCCGGGTGGCCCGGCGCGTAGGAGGTGATCGGCTCGGTGGCCACGGAGGCGTCGGGGAATTTGATGGTCCTGCCGATACGGGTGGTGAACACCAGGTCGCCGAAGGCCTCGTGGAGGCGCTCGAGCACCTCCCGCGCGTGCAGTGTGCGCAGGTCGACCATAGTCGCCACGATGCCGTCGATCTTGAGGCGCGGGTTGATGCGGTCGCGCACGGTCTCGATGGTCTCGACCAGCAGCGCCACGCCGCGCAGCGCGAAGAACTCCGCCTCGACGGGCACGATCACGCCGTGCGCTGCGGTGAGGGCGTTGACGGCCAGGAGCCCCAGGGAGGGCTGGCAGTCGACCAGGATCACGTCGTAGTCGGCCTCGACGCGGCGCAGCACCCGCGCCAGGGCGCTCTCGCGCGCCACCTCGTTGACCAGCTGCACCTCGGCGGCGGAAAGGTCGATGTTCGCGGGGATGATGTCGAGGTTCGGTGTGCGGGTGGTGCAGATGGCGGCCGCCGCGTCCGCCCTCGGGTCCATGAGCAGCGTGTAGATGGTCTGGTCCATGTCGAGCGTGTTGATGCCCAGGCCCACCGAGGCCGCGCCCTGGGGGTCGAAGTCCACGACCAGGACCCTGCGCCCGTACTCGGCCAGGGCGGCGCCCAGGTTGATGGTCGTCGTCGTCTTGCCGACCCCGCCCTTCTGGTTGCACATGGCGATAATGCGGGCTGGGCCGTGGCCGCTGAGGGGCTCGGGCACGGGATAGTCTGGTTGGAGCTCCTGCTCGGCTGGCGGCTCATACATCGTCACGCTCCGATTCTAGGCCATCGACCGGCGGATGCCCCGTTGCCACGCGCCAGGCCCACCGCTCCCTCCCCCACGCCCTCACCCGGGCGCCACCACCCCCTGTTACGCACACAAGGACCGGATTTACGCAACACGACAGCGCACACAAGGGCGGGATTCCGCCCTTGTGTGCGACCCATGTTGTCTAATTCAGGGCCCTTGTGTGCGTACCTGAGCAGCGCGCCCGGCAGCGCTCAGGTCCTTGGGGGCCTGCCCCTCCCCCGCGCACGGGGGTGCGCCGTCCAGTAGACCTCGCGCAGCGCGGCGACCGTGACCCTCGTGTAGATCTGCGTGGTCTGCACCGAGGCGTGTCCCAGCAGCTCCTGCACGTCGCGCACCGACGCCCCGCCCTCCAGCAGGTGGGTGGCGAAGGAGTGGCGCAGGGTGTGCGGGGAGACCCCGGCCTCCAGGCCCGCCGCGGAGGCGGCCCTGCGGATCGCCTCCCACGCGCTCTGCCGGCTCATGGCCGCCCCCCGCTTGTTGAGGAAGACCGCGTGGGAGCCCCGCCCCCGCGCCGCCAGTTCCGGGCGGCCGCGCACCAGGTAGGCGCCCAGGGCGTCCTTCGCGTAGGAGCCCAGCGGCACCAGGCGCTCCTTGCGGCCCTTGCCGAAGAGCCTCACGACGGGCGCCTCGTCGTCCAGGTCGATGTCGTCGACGGCCAGTCCCACGGCCTCGCTGACGCGGGCGCCCGTGGCGTAGAGCAGCTCGAGCAGGGCCGCGTCCCTGAGCCCCGCCGCGCCCGGGGCGGAGTGGGCAGCGTCAAGGAGTCGGGAGACCTGGTCGACGCTGAGCGCTTTGGGCAGGTGGGAGCCCTGTTTGGGCGCGCGCACCTCGGCTGCGGCGTCGGCGCCCACGCGCCCCTGGCGCAGCGCGTAGGCGTGCAGCCCGCGGATGGCGGCGCTGGCGCGGGCCACCGAGGCGGGGG
>ERZ773035.371-NODE-371-length-37672-cov-7.386182_pt1 | contig 37672 bp, 47 predicted proteins | sample MGYA00511487_ERZ773035 | MGnify/ENA primary metagenome ERZ773035 (study PRJEB29015, sample SAMEA2737985) | human oral metagenome | biome: human oral; feature: human-associated habitat; material: dental | place: China | collected 2024 ...
AGGATAACATATCACTTTATTTTACTTTATTTTTATTAGTTCCGATAATTTATACGAAATAGAAATACTGCGTAAATACTGATGTTAGAGGTGTTTTGTATCTTTTTTTGTTGCCGCAGGGAAACGATGGGCAACAAGGGGTTATAACACTTCGTCTAAGAGCTGGACAGTGTTGGACTTGCGACGGTCGAGGATGTGGGAATAGATTTGGGCGGTGATGTAGAGGGAGCTATGGCCAAGACGTTTAGAGACGATTTCTAAGGAGGCGCCCCCCTCGAGGAGCATCGTGGCGTGGGTATGGCGAAGCGAGTGAAAAGAGCCGACCCCCAGTTCTCTTTTGCAGAATTGGCCGAAGTGGCGCAGGTCGTCGGGACGCAGGATGGAGCCGTCTGGCCAAGAGCAGACGAGCTCACCGGCGGCGTAGTGTTTACCGTATCTAAGTTTATTGGAGGCCTGCCGGGCTTTTTCGGCTTTGAGAATTTTATAGAGTTTTTGGCCAAAAGGAATAGTGCGAATGGAGTGTTTGCTTTTTGGGATAGGCTGAATTTCTCCGGCACCGATGACAGTGGCGTGAATGTAGATTTCACGATTGTCCATGTCTATGTCTTGCCATGTGAGGGCGAGGCATTCGCCGAGGCGCATGCCGGTATGGTAAGCGAGAGCTACCGGCATATAGAATTGGTGGCCGGGCGGGAATTTTTCAAAGATTGCGGCGAGCTGGGCGGGGGTGAAGACGGCGGTTTCTTTGGGAGCCTGGTCGCGGTGAGGGACTTGGATGATGGCGGCGGGGTTGGCGCGAAGGTAGTTGTCCATGTCTTTTGCCCACGCGAAGGCTTTTTTGAGAATAGAGCAGAGGGAGATAAGGGTGCCATGGCTGTATTTTTCTTTCCGGGCATTGAGAAAGTTCTGAAGGAGCCGGGAGGATACGCGGCGCAGTTTTATTTCGCCAAGGGCGGGGGCGATGTGGTTGGCAATCATGGCCCGGTAAACGCGGATGGTATTGGGGCGGAGGTTGATTTCGACGTATTCGGCCAACCATTCGGTAAAGTATTCGGCGACGGTCATGTTGGTCGGCTCGGAAAATTCACCGGTCTGGTCGATTTCGGTCATAGCGGCGCGATAAGCGCGTTCACATTCTTGCTTGGTTACGCCGCCGACGCGCTCGATGCGTTTACGTTTGCCGGTTTCGTCTTTGATTTCGATGCGGTAGTACCATTTTTTCCCGCGCTTGTGGCAGTACATGGATATAGCTCCTTTCTGTTCGGTTGAAAGTGAAGGCCTGCGTGACACCCGTCAGCAGGCCCTTTTGATATGATAGTTGGTGTTGCAGGTCGATCAAAGTTCCTTTTGGTTACATAGGAACGATGGCTAACTTCTTGCCGAGGGGCGCGAGGAGTTTCATAACTGTGGCGATATTTGGGCTGGTTGTGCCGCGCTCGAGGCGCGCGATCACCGGCTGCGTGACGCCGCTCAGTTCTTCAAGCTTCTTTTGGGTGAGGCCGCGCTCTTGACGTGCTCGAATGAGTTCACTGATGAGGGCAACACGCAGGTCACTTTCAGCGATTTCTTCCGGAGTCATGAGGGATTCAATATAAGCGAGAGCGTCATCTTTGACTGGATGCTTTTTCTTGTCCATAGGTAACCTCCCTTCATGGGTTAGTCCCAGTTGATGGCGTCGTGGGAGATGGTTTCGCCTCGTTCGTATTCTTCCATGGCCAGCCGATGGGCTTTCAGGTCATCGGCGGTGGCGAAGGTATCATCTTCTTGGGGAATGAAGCGTTTTACCACTTCAAGAATGATGGGCAGTTCACGGTCGGGGATAAAGTTAATCATTTCTACAATTTGGGCTTTTACGGTCATCATAACAGGCCTCCTTTATAGGCGTCACCGCGCGGGGCAATCTTTACAATCAGGATGGTTTCTTTCGCAGGGTGGCTGAACACGATCCGCCAGCTACCGACGCGCAGCCGGTAGAGAGTATCGCTTCCTTTGAGCGGTTTTACATCGCCTTCCGGCAGTTCTTCAATCGCTTTTCTGATGCGCTGCTTGGTGGGTTTATCCATGGTGCCTATGCTTTTGGCAGCGCTTTTCGCATATTTTATTTCCATGTACCAAGCTCCTTTCTTCTATCCTTTCCGCCCGATGGGGGCGGCTTTTTATTTGGATTAGCTGTTCATTTTTCGGTCAGCAGTCGCCAAGTGCGATCAAACCAGCGTCCAACTTGCTTTTAGTGTCAAGGCCGAAGAAGTAGTCAAGTTGATGATCGATGGCGTCCCGGTGGTCTTCGTTGATGGCACGATATTTTTCGATGAGTGATTGTTCGGCCTTGGAAAGGGGCTGGAGTTCAAACGACTGTCGTTCCATCGGGACGTCATGCCCCATGAGCCATAATTCATTCACGTTTAAGGCAACAGCCATAAGATATATTCTATCTTGTTTGGGATTTACAAGGCCGGACATATATTGACTAATGGAAGATTTTCCAATGCCAGTTCGTTCATGCAAATCAACTGGCTTCATTCCCCTGAGTTTTAAGGCTGTGTTTAGCCTTTTGGCAGTAGTGTCCAATAACTTCACTCCTTTCATAAAGAGTGATTATATTGTACTATTTTTTGCAATAAAGTTCAAGAGGTTGAATAAAAAAGTTAAAAAAGATGGATTCCCCTCTTGACTGGGAAAATCCTCCATGTTATTATGTTCAAGAAGTTAAACAGAGAGGAGAGAGGATATGTTATTTAATTATGCAAAGCTTAAAGGCCGTATAGTTGAAAAGTATGAAACACAAAGTGAATTTGCAAAAGCGTTAGGTATGTCAGAACATACTCTATCGGGAAAACTCAACAACAAGGGGTACTTTAGGCAGGATCAGATCAATAAGGCGTTATCACTTTTGGAGATTGAGGACGAAAAGGCAACTGTCTATTTTTTTACCCTTGCGAGTTCAAGAAGTTAAATATCCGCCCGCGGGGACGAGAGGGGGTGAAGGGTGGCGTACATCATGAGAGTTTCGCGAAAAGAGGCGGAAAAGGTGCGGCTTATGTTGTCATTCAAAGACGATGCCAAGCACCGCAAGGAACGCCGTGAGGCGCTTCAGCAACGGGGCAACTGCAGAAGGGTCATGAAGTGATTCGGGAATTTCGGGGGGTGAGGGTGTGAAGGTTACTGTGGGGCAGAAGGATCGGCCGGTGATTGTTGTGCGTATTGGGGATCGCGAGCCGATGCGTGTGAAGGATGTGAAGCAGATTATTGCGGAAATGAATAAAGAGTATGGGGAGAGCCATACTCTTTATTTCAAGGTCAAGTTTTAGAGGTTGATTTTGGTGAAGGCCATGTAGGCAAGGAGTTTTCCGGGGACGGAGAAGATTTGCGTGTCGCTGCTAAAGACGTAGTGAAGACTGTCGGAAACGTAAAAGGTTTCTGGAGAGACGGGTTCACGATCGCCATTCGCGCGAAGTGCATGAATGGTGGCCAGCTTAGGAAAGTTAATGGTCGTCCCGTTGGACAAGTAGATTTTTGCGTCGTACATTTTAGCACCTCCTTTCTGTGGGTATTATACCACGGGGAGCAGGGCGAGAGGGGGTGAGGGTGTGAAGGTTACTTTAGAGGTTGAGGCAAAAGAAATTGCCGAGCTGCTGCTGGAGGCAGAAGTTCGGCAGGAGGCTATCGAGGCCAACAAAATGCAAGGCGCAATGGTACAAGCTGTCAAGACGCTCATGCGCAATGAACGGCTCAGTCGGGAAGAGAGAAGCCGATAATCTCGTCTACAAAGAGAAGAAAGTGAGGCAGATGACAAACTTCTCCCTGATGGGGCAGCACTTCCACATCGTTAAGGAGAAGAAAATCAGGCTGATTTTCTTGAGAGTCGAGGGAGTTCCAGGTGCCGGTTATGGTGCCGCCATGGGTCAAAAAGGAAAAGCGTCCTTGGTCGTTACTGCATGCGGCCATGAAAGTTTGTGTGAAAAGGGTTTTAGGGGAAGGGACGGTCCGTTGTCCCTTTGAGGACGATTTAGCAGCGGTGAGGATTTCGTGAATTTTTTGCAGATTGAGCATGAGTATACACCTCCTTTCTACTGGTATTATACCACGGCGTGAGGGGGAAAGAGAAAAGCCCGCCGATCCGGCGGCGGGAGGGGGTGAGGGTGTGCGGCTTCGGGAGTGGCGGGCGGCGCTTTGGAGGTTTGGAGATGAGCATTATGTGGAGTGTATCGCTCTCAATTTGGTGATCATCGCGGTGGGGATTGTGTGTACGGCGATTAACGTAAGAGTGCTAATAGGCCGGTAAGGGCGGCGATGATGCTGGCTAAGGAATATTTGTTTCAAAAGTTTGATTTACCATATCTTTTCCGTCGGGACGATCCGGCGGCATAAGAAAAGCCCGCGGGGCGGAAGGGGGTGAAAGGTATGCGGACGATTTTTCAGACGGAGAGTATCGGCGAGGAGCGGTTGAAAGGGACGGTTTCGATTATTTCCGATGGGGCGCTTGAGGAGGTATTTTCGCTTGGCGCGGGGCTTAATATGCGGCGCGTGATTGAGGCGGGACAGAGTGTTAGCGTCCTGATTGAGGTTCAGGACGCTAACAAGGTGGTTCATCGGTTCGTTGTCACGAGCAGGGGTTAGTCTCAAGGCTTTGGAGACAGGTGTTGACGCGGGCGGCGAGCCGTTCGTTATTGGCCAGAATAACGGCGGCGATGGCGTCCGGGGTGATGTTGTCATAGGATTTGAAGATGTTCATGATCTCTTCGTATGACAGTCCCGGGTTTGGCGTCAAGGTAAGTCTGACGGTGTTCATGAGCATGAGTGGTCACCTCCTTTCTGTGGGTATTATACCACGGGGAGCAGGGCGAGAGGGGGTGATGAGATGGATAAGACACAGGCGTATTTAGGGCTGGTTTCGGAGAAGGATAAGGAGACGGTCAAGGCGATTTATATACTACTTGCTGGGTATACGGTGAATGAAGCAACGCAGATTTTGAAGATTGTCGAGCTTGGGCTGAATGATTTGGTGGTTCTCCGTACGGTGGAGTGAGGGTTGGTTTAGCCGGAGGGGGTGAGAATATGACGGAAAAGGAGAACAAAGAAGAGCGGGAGGCGTTTTTGAACGATGATACGGATCGGTTGCTGTCACTGGATGAGGTGGCGGCACGGATGCGGACGAGCCGGGCTTTGGTTTCGGCGTTGGTGGAGGCGGGGGCGCTGCCGGTGCTGCGGTTCCGCCGCGATCGCCGGGTGCCGAAGTCGGTATTTAATCGTTTTTTGACAGAGCACATCGGAGAAGATTTGTATACGTTAGTGAACATGAAGGAGGAGGTGCAGAGATGCGGGGACGGATCCTGAAGATTAAGGCTAAGAAGGACAGGTGGTTTTTCGATTGGGAGGTATATCGAAAGGAGCGGTCAGGCGGAAAGGAGGAAGAACGATGACGAAGGAAGAGCGGGAGCGGCTTTTAGAGCGGGTAGAGGTTTTTTGCGATGCAGATCGCAGGGTGCGCGTTACACCGTATATGGCGGAAAAGTATGGTCTTACGATTGAGGAGGCTTTACTGCTTTTAGAGGATGAGGTCTGACAGGACATCAATGGCGACCGGGCGCAGATGTCTTTGAATTTTGACGGCCGGGAGGAACCGGCGGCATAGAGAGGAGCGAAAGATATGAGTTTTAAGGATCGGATGGCGGAGAAGGCGGCGCGGCGCCGGACGTTTTTATGGCTGGCATTGCTGTATATCGTGGCGTTTTTGCTGGGGGTTTTATCTGGAGAGTGGGTGTGGTTGTCATGCTGACGTATGAAGGATGGGGCGTTTTATGCACTTTAGGGATATTGTTGATTTTGCTTTTAGGATGAGGAGCGATGACGGGTGCGTATACCAAAAGCGCGGCGAGAGTTTTCCAATCAAGAGGCGGCGAAGATGGTCCGGAAGGGGTTCCAGGCGGCGCAGATTGGAGAGCGGCTGGGGTTAGATGAGATGGAAGTACGACGGTGGGCTAAACGGCATCGATTAGGTAAGCAGCTGGAGATGAACGAGGGGTGCGTGACACGCCAGGCGACGCCGGAAGAGCTTCGGGAAGCGGAGGCGATGTCCTTGTCAAAACGACGGAAAGAGATGGAGCCGGTGGCTATACAGCCCAAAGAGGCGAAAGAAGTGCCGGTGATTATGATGAAGGCAGCGAAGCCGGTGGGATTGGCCGCTTTCCCTTTTAAAAGACGAAATGAAAAAGCGGCAGAAGAGAAGGCGGCGGCGTATCGGATGGTCTTGGATGATGTGGGAGCGGAGGAAGAGGAGCTTCGCCGGCTGGGTGGGTTCCTGCGCCGTCGGATGGAACGGTACGAGAGGAGAAAGGAAGATGTTTGAGCGGTGCGCGGTGTGCGGCCGTGGAGTGTATACCGGGACGCGCTGCCCAAAGTACGAGGGGGTCGTCCATCAGGAGCATTGTCAAGGGTGCGAATATCACGTGGAGATGTTTTCCCATTGCCGATTCTGGGAGGATACGCTGGATCGGGCGCGGCTTTTGACGGCAAAGGAGCGGGAGAAGCTACGCCGGGAACGGATACACCGAGCCTTTATGGCGGCCGTAGACAAAGCAGACAAAAAAGAGGCCTCAGCGTGAATGCCGAGGCCAAGGAGTAAATTTATGTGGATTTACCTCAGTATAACCGAGTACGGGAAAAAGAACAAGAGGTGATTGATGTGGCTAAAGTGGATGATGCTTTAGAGCGGATTGAGAAACAGCGAGGCAGCGAGGCAGGCATCAATGAGGTTTTGGATTTTCTTGCGGCGTGGGTGACGGCGGAAGGAGAAGCTCCGGCGACGCTGATTTTAGACAAGAGTAAGACGGCGAAGGGGGCGTTTGACGCGCTGAAGAAATACGCGCAAAAGAACCAAAAGGGCGGGTATTATCGATATGAGGAGAAGTTGGCTTTCGCCAAGATCATGGCCTATTACGGCGTTCCGGAGAAAGAAGCGGACACGCGTCTGGAGCATGGGCTTTTGTATCAGGTGATGGCAGCCAAAATGGAAAAGTGGCGGCCCTATGGGGAAGCGCCGCAGGTAATGAAGACGGCTCCGGTTTCTGCTCCGGCGGGCCTGTCGCTGTCACTCTCGGATTTGGGACTGTAGGGGGCGGCGCTGATGAGATGGATGAAGGTTCATCGGTATCCGTTCCCGAAGGATGCCAAAGCGCTGGTGGCGCATTTTGCTGCGTCGCCTTATGAGTTTACGAAAGAAGAAGAGAATTTTTTATGGGCGGCGCAGCTCCAGCCGTATCTTTTCGTCATGAGCCGAGAGGATAAGGCGGCAGGCCGAGGCTGGTGCAGCGCATGCCGGAAATTTGGGGAATTTAGGCCGGGGCTTATTTATCATAAAGCCGAGGAAGTATGCCCTTATTGCAAGGCGATTTTGACGGTGGAGCATGTGTGGCGGATGTCGAAGTACCTTTATGATCGGTCGCTGCTCTATCAATGGCGAAAGAGTGAGGTCGAGCCGGGGGCGTTGGTGTGCCGGGCGGTGGATGTGAGACGGCCGTGGGGGATGTGGGGGAAAACTAATGGGCGGCCTGATTTGATGAAAGCCGAAGCTGACGTCATGAGTTTTTATGTGTACCGCCCAGGAGCTGGAGGGTGCCAGCTTAGACCGATATGCGGCGGGTACATGGTATCGAAGCGCCCAGGGCCTTTAGACTATAGATATAGAGCATCATTTATGAATTCCGTGCGCAAGTGCCGAATCGATGATGATTTTGCGTCGCTGATGCAAGCGGCAGAGGATTCGCCGTTTCGATACGGGATGAAGGAGTATTCTCCGTGGCAGCAGGACCATTTTCTACGATTCTTCGATTGGTCCGCTCGGTATCCTTCGGTGGAGAAGCTGGTGAAAATGGGACTCGCCCGGTTGGTGGCGGAGCGTATGAATGGCGGCGGGGGAAGTGCTGTCTATTGGGCTGGGAAGACGGTAGAGAAAATCTTCCGGGGGAAACTGACGAAGGAAGATAAGCGGTATTTGCTGGCTCATGGGGACGAGGTGACGCAGGATGATTTAAGCGTGTGGCAGTTTTTCCGGGGAAAGATGAGTATAAAAAAAGCTGCAGAAGAAAAAGATAATCAGACGCTGGGGGTATATAGCACGGATCTTAAGAAGATCGCCCGCCATGTAGACGGTTTCAAGGCGGCAGTGTATCTCAAAAAGCAGGGGACAGAAAAGGCTGACAAATGGCCGTGGAACGTTCGTACGTATGCAGATTATTTGGCCGATGCGGAGAAGCTGTCAATGGATTTTTCCGATAAGAACGTACTTTTCCCCAAAGACCTTTACCGGGCGCACCAGAATACGATCCGGCAAGTAGAGTACAAGAAGAACGAAGCTTTAGAAGTGATGTACGCGAAGAAGCGCCGGAGGAAGATGGAGCGGCAGTATAGTTTTTCGGCGCTGGGGATGCGGATCATCGTACCGGAACGCTTAGTGGATCTGATCGAAGAAGGAAAAGCCCAGCATAATTGCGTGGGAGGGTATATGGAACGGGTAGCCAAAGGGGAGACGGATGTGGTGTTCGTCCGCCGCACGGCGCATCCAGAGAAGTCGTATATTACGATGGAGATTAAAGACGATGTGATTTATCAGGCCAGGAGCAAGAATAACGGCGGACTGGATAAAAAGGGCCAGGCCTTTATTGAGGCTTTCCAGGCCGCAAAGTTGACGAAAAAAGAGGAGAAAGTGAGGGTAACGGCATGAGCGGCATGAGCGAGACGGTTACATATAATGAAGGAAACGAGGCAAAAAACATCACAGCAGAGGCCAATGAAGCGAAGCTGACGCAGTTAGCGACGGAGATCAATACGATCAAGCGATCTACGCAGCGGCTGATGATGGAGGCGGCGATAAGTATCGGTCAGCGCCTGGTGGAGGTCAAGACAGCGGTGGGGCATGGACACTGGGGCAAATGGCTTTTAGAAAATGTAGATTATTCGGAGCGGACGGCGCAGAATCTGATCCGACTTTATGAGGAATACGGCCGGGGCGAAAAAAGCCTCTTCGGAGGCGGCGGAGATCCGCAGCTGGTTTCGGATTTGACGGTGACGCAGGCGGTGGCGCTCTTAGGGATCAAGGACGCAGACGAGCGGGCGGAATTCATCGAGAAAAACGATGTGGCGGCGATGACGAAGCGGGAGCTTGAGGCGGCGATCAAAGAGCGCAACGAGGCACGCGAGGAATTAGCGGCGGCGCGGGAGGCGGCAGAGAACGGAGAGAAAGCGGAGAAGAAGATCGAAGCGCTAAAGAAGAAGCTCTCTAAGGCGGCCGAGGAGAAGGACGAAGCGCTGAAAGAGGGCGTGAAGGAGCTTGCCGCTCAGAAGGCACAGATGGAGGCCCTGCGGGCAGAGATTAAAGAGATGAAGGAGAAGGCCGGGGGCGGATCGGCGGAAGATAAGGCGCGAATTGAGGAGCTTGAGGCGGAGCTGAAGAAAGCCGGGGATACGTCGCGATGGGAGTTTGCGGCGGGAGTGAAAGGGATTCAGGATGGCTTTAACGGGCTTCTTAAGCTCATCAATAGGCAGGAGGAAGAGGCGAAGACGAAGTACCGCGAGGCGCTCCGAAAGCTTTTATCGGAGATGGAAAAGCTGTTGACATAAGAAAGTACCCCGCCGGAAAGTCCATCCGGCGGGGATATCCATGACGTTTTTCTCCCCGTTTTGGAGAAGCGGCGCGAAGCCGCGTCACTTCTCGATAAAGGAATTATTATTTAGACATTTCTCTGAAAAAATAAGAATTTTTTACGAGGTGTCAAGATGGCTTATATCCATTCCCACTGGACATCCAAAAACGGGAATTTCATGATAGATAAAAAGTATCACAGTTGGCGCTTTATGCCGAAGGCCCCTGCCGTTCGGGAACAGCGTCAACCGAAACGATGGGAAACGCCCATCGCCCAGGAGAAGATTAACCAAAAGCGGCGGATCGAGGAGACCACGCGGCTGATGATGGATAATTTTCATCCTGGAGATACGTATTTTACGCTGACCTTTCGGGAGAAGTTTCCGGCTAAGGAGATCAAGCGTTTGGTAGAGAAGTTTAAGCGGCAGATCCGAGATCGCTTAAAGCGGCATGGAAAGGCGTTTAAGTACCTGTCCGTGATTGAGAATATGGGATTATCAGCTAAGGGCCGGCCCCACGCCCACATCCTGACAAACCAGCTAACCGAGGAAGAGCTGCAGTTTGCGATTTCGATCTGGAAGATGGGGCGAGTGAAGGTGGAGCGCTATGGCGGTGCGGCCATGGACGCGGCCAAGCTCTCAGAGTATTTCTGCAAAGAAGAGATCGATAAGGAGACGGGGAGCGGCCGGATCGCACTGTCGCAGAATCTTCTCCGGCGGGAGCCGGTAAAGACGATTGTGACCCGATCGGAAACCTATCGGGAAGAAATCCGCGCCCCGAAAGGATACCGGGTTGTAGAGGCACTTTCGTACAATGTGCGGACGGAAGAGGGATATCCGATCCAGGTAGCGGTATTCGAGCGAATAGGGGGAATGCTATGAAACTGCGGGAGACGATTTGGGAACTGAAGCGGATGCGGGCGGGGCTGCCTTCGGGATCGCCCGGAGCTATGGCACTTTCTCGGGCAATCGCTATCGTGAAAAAAGAGAACGAGCGGCATGAAGCGGCGGTGAAAAATTTCCACGGGCGGCTCCATGGGCGAAAGAAGCCGTCTTGATTTAGCGTGGGAAAAAGGGATTTAGGCGGGGAGGCGGAGGATGAAACCAAAACGAGGGGAAAAAGTCAAAACGGCCTGCGTCCGCTGCGGGAAAATTTTTTCGTATGTGTTCTACTCCCGCCGGCGCAATATCTGCGATTCTTGCGTGGCCACGCCGCGCCAAAGGGAGAATGTAAGCCTGAAAACGCGCCGCCAGCGGCTGCGAAAGGAGCAGGCAGCACGCAAGAAAAAACAAAAAGGACGCTTGTCACTGGATGAAAAGATACGCGAAGCGACAAGGTTGCACCTCTCCTACGGAAAATATATGGTCCTTGTAAAAGCGCGTCAGCATTGAGCTGGCGCCTATTTTTTTATTCCAGAAGCCTTTTCACGCGATTTGTGGTAACTTTGGATTAGAGACATGAGACACACCCTACGCGCGCGGGGGCGCATGCGAGAAGAGGGGGCGAAAGAAGTGGCGGCGCGGGCCGGCAGGACGAAGAAACAAGGGACAAAAAAAGACACGGGAAAGGCAAAAACGAAAGTGGCCGTTATGGCTGCCACAAAAGCAAAAGCGGCGCAAAAGAAAGCCGCGAAAATCCCCGGGAAAAGAACAGCCGCGAGGAAGGGAAAAACTTCGGATCCCATTGTCCGGGAAGAAGAGACGGCCGCGAGAGAACGAACGTTGGATCGCGAGGCGAAGAAAACGCCTAAGGAACGGGTGTTTCGATTTGTCCGCGGGACAAAGCAGAACGCTTTTTTGAACGCGCTGGCGAAGACAGGGACGGTCAAAGGGGCGACGGAGCTTTCCGGGGTGAGTCGGGCCAGTCACTACCGATGGCTGGAAGATGATGCCTATCGGGTGGGACTGGAGCGGGCCCGGCGGATGGCAGCGGATATCTTGGAGGATGAGGCCTGGCGGCGGGCGGTGGATGGTGTCGATCGAGTGATTTTTAATAAAAAAGGGGTGGCGGTCGGAATTGAAACACGCTACTCCGACCGCTTGATGGAAAAGCTCCTGGCGGCCAATTTGCCGGAGAAATATAAGGAGCGCGTAGAAGAGACAATGATCGGCGGAGCGACAGCCGTCGGATGGGAAGAGGAGCGAGAGTATGAAGATAGCGGCAACGCGGCGGATCACGATCCCATACCAGCCGGAAACACTGTGGCGCACTGAAATTCATCCGGCGCTGGAACGTCATCGCTTTTCGGTCTTGGTAGCGCACCGCCGTTTTGGAAAAACGGTAGGCGTCATCAATCACATGATTAAAATGGCGGTAAAAAACGAAAAGCGTGCGCCGCGTTACGCATACATTGCGCCCTACCGGAACCAAGCCAAAAATATTGCCTGGGAATACCTGAAATATTATACGCACGTGATCCCTGGAGTTCGCACGAATGAGAGCGAACTTTTCGTAGAGATCCCGGCCAGACCAGAATTTCTCGGATCGGCGGGGGCGCGGATTTATATCGTAGGGGCGGACCACCCGGACGCATTGCGCGGTGGATATTGGGATGGGGTGATCATTGACGAGTACGCGCAGATCAAGAAGGAGCTGTGGGATGAGATCATCAATCCGTCTATCGCTGACCGATGCGGTTGGGTGATCTTTGTAGGAACGCCTAAGGGCCAGAACCAATTCTACGAGATTTACTTAAAGGCGCAGCACAATAAAGACTGGTACACCGCACTTTATCGGGCAGAGGAAAGCGGGGTATTCGCCCCCGGCGGCCGATTTGGTCCGGAAGAGCTGGCACGGATGAAAAAGGATATGACCAGCTTGGCGATTCGGCAGGAGTTAGAGTGCGATTTTACAGCCAGCGCATCGAATATCCTGATCCCTATTGATTTGGTCCTTCAGGCGGTGGGGAAGCAGTATCGTGAGGCAGAAATCTCTGGAGCGCCTTGTGTATTAGGGATCGATGTAGCCAGATTCGGAGACGATTCCTCGGTGATCGTAAGACGCCAGGGACTGGTAGCGTATCCGCCAACGGTGCTTTCCGATGTGGACAATATGACTTTGGCGGGGTGCGTGGCGGAGCAAATTAGAAAATTTCAGCCGGAAGCGGTGTTTATTGACTCAGGCAGGGGAGAAGGAGTGATCGACCGACTGCGCCAGCTCGGACACCGGGTGACAGAAGTGCCGTTTGGTGGCCGGGCAGATGAACCGGGACGGTATATCAACAAACGGACAGAGATGTGGGCGCGGCTCGCGAATTGGATGACAGAAGGCGGATCGATTCCGGATTTGCCAGAACTTAAAACGGAACTCTCAACGCCAGAATATTTCTTCTCCCGCTCCGGTCCTATGCAGCTGGAATCGAAAGAAGACATCAAGGATAAATTGGGAAAATCGCCGGATATCGCTGACGCGTTGGCCTTAACCTTTGCGTATCATGTGGGGCCGAGACGGGCATCGATTCCCAAAATGTGCAACACCGCGTATAAGTTTTAGCCATGAAGGGAGGTGAGAGTATGTGTATGGGCGGAGGAGGCGGCGGCAGTTATACCGCGCCGGTAGCGCCGAAGGTGGATCCTGTCCCCACGGCGGTGACAGACAGCGGGCAAAACAGCACGCAAAGAGTCAGTAAGGAACAAAGACGAAAGAAAGGCCAAAGTTCCAACGTCCTCTCGGCAGATCGAGATACGATCTTAGGATCTGCCGAGGGAACCGCAGGAACAAGCCGGACGACATTGGGGTGAGGTAAAGAATGGAGACGATCGCGGGGGCGGCGCGGATGCCGCCGGGAGAAAGCCGGACCATGGATATGGCCGTGAAGGCGGCGCTTTCGAAAAAACGCCTGCGCCAGACGGTCAAGGCAATGGAAGAGCTGCGGGAAGAGTACCGTCCGCGCTGGAAGGCCATCCGGGAGTATCAGCTGCCCTTTATCGGGGAATTTCCCGAGGAGGGAGATGCGGATAACCCTGGGAAACGCAAGGATACGAAAATTTGGAACAGCGCCGCCTGGGAGAGCTGCCAAGTGTTGGCGGCGGGAATCATGAGCGGGTTGACGCCGCAAAACCGCAGATGGTTTCGTCTTTCTTTTTCGGATCGAAGCCTGGCCGATGACGCAGAAGCGAGCCGGATCTTAGACGAGCGGATGGAAATCTTAAATGACGTCCTGGATAAGTCGAACTTCTACGATGCGATCCATACGGCCTACTTGGAACTTCCCTTCGGGCAGACCCCTTTGGGGGTGTTCCCTGATCGGGAGCGGGGCGTGTACTTTATTCCTTATACCATCGGCAGCTACATGCTGGCCACGGGCGCGGACGGCGAAGTGGAGGTGTTTTGCCAAAAACGGCGTCTGACGGCTCGCCAGCTGGTAGAAAAATTCGGGGCAGAGGTATTGCCGGAATCCATCCGCCGGGAGGCAAGGGAAACGGCCGGGATGAAGGCGAGTCATGCGGTGTATTGGCTGGTCCAGCCAAACCCGAACCACGAAGAAAAGCCGGGGCGGATGTATCTCCCCTATATTTCGGCTTACTGGCTGGAGAAGTCCCAAGAGGACGAATGGCTGTATGTGGGCGGTTTCCACGAATGGCCGGTGCCAGTGGGGCGCTACCTGGTGACAGGCTCGGATACTTACGGAAAAGGGCCGGGATGGTTTGCCGAAGGCGACGCCAAAGAGCTGCAAATGCTGGAGAAAGACAAGCTGGCCCTCGTCGAATTATCAGCGAAACCGGCGATGACAGCCGATCCGGAGACGGCCAAGGAAGGGGTAAATTTGACCCCCGGCGGGTTGACGATCCGCGCCCAAGGGGAAAGCTCCGGTGTCAAGCCCCTTTTCCAAGTGGCGGCGAACATCCAGCAAGTGGAATATACCATCGAGAAGGTGGAAAACCGAATTAAGCGGGCTTACGCGGCAGATCTCTTCCTCATGATGGACGCGCAGGATAGAACCATGACAGCCCGGGAAGTCGTGGAGCGGATGCAGGAAAAAATGCAGCAGCTTGGTCCCGTGGTACAGCGGATGCAATTTGAATTTTTGTCGAAGATCATCGAGCGGGTCTATAACATTTTAGATCGGGCGGGGGTATTCCCGCCGGTAGAGGATGAGGAGACGCTGGCCAATTTAGCGGAGCGAGAAATCCGCATCGAGTATATCAGCCCCTTGGCACAGGCGCAGAAGATGAGCGGATTGGTCAATATTGAGCAGGCGCTTGAATTCGTGGGACAGATCGCGCAGTTTGATCCGGCAGTCTTGGATAAGGTGAATTATCCAGAGGCGGCAGACCGCTACATCGATATGGTGGGAGCACCGGCGGCCATCAAACGCAGCGACGAGGAGTTCCAAGCGCTTCAGGAAGCGAAGCAGGCGAAGATGGAACAACAGGAACAAATGCAGCAGGCGGCGGCCGTGGCAGAGACGGCAGCTCCTGCTGCCGAAGCGGCCAAAAATATCAGCGAAGCGACAAAGGACGGCAATCCGGCCTTGGCGCAGCTTTTAGGAGTAAATACCATGGGCCTGCCACTGGGCGGAGGTGCAGGAAATGGCTGAACCAAGCTCACTGGCCGATATGATCAAAGAACAGGATCGAGACGCGCTGGCCGATCTCTTGGGATCGACGTCGGGGCGGTGGTTCATCGCCCGGCTCCTGGAAATCTGCGGCGTATGGCCACCAAAATATGGAGACTGGACGAGCGCGGAAGCGGCGGCGATCCAGGAAGGTGCGCGCCGGATTGGGATTCATTTAGCACAGCGGGCTGAGGAAGCACAGGGAGGGAGTGAGGCGTTTTGGAAGATGATGGCGGAGTACCATGAGAAATTGGCATGGATAAAAGAAATTACGAAGGAAGGGAAGGGGACGTGTCGGTATGAATGAGATGGGGTTTATTTTTGACTTGCAGCTTTTTGCCGATGGTGCCGAGGGCGGCACACCGCCGGAAGGAGCCGGAGCGAGTACCGAGGACGGCGCACCGCCAGAAGGAAAAGGAGGGATTGGCGCCGATAACAACACGATTTTAGGCGGCAAGCCGCCGGAAGGAGGTGACAGCGGGCAAGACGCCGCAGTGCCGGAGACCTACGATTTCAAAGGTGCGGTGCCGGAAGGGATGGACTACGACCAAGCAGCGGCGGAAGCGTTTTCCACCGTAGCGCGCTCCTGCGGCCTCACCCAGGATCAGGCGGCGAAGGTGGCGGCCTACGGGATGAATTACATGCAGTCGGAGGTAGCAGCCTTTGAAAACCAGGTGGCAGCTACCATCCAAAGCTGGGGAGAGGAGGCAAAAAAGGAATTAGGCGCGGATTTTGCGGCGACGACACAAAAAGCCGCGATCGGGATTGAAGCTATGGAAAAAACGATTCCGAATCTGCGGGCGGCGCTCAATGAAACGGGAGCGGGAAACCGCATCGAGATCATCCGGGCGCTGGCCATGGTAGGGGAACTTTTCGGGGAAGATAAAAATCGCCTGTCGGGGGCGGCGGCCACCGCGGCGAAAAATATCTATCCCAACACGGATTTTTCGGCGTATGTGAATTAAAGAGGAGGCAGAGAAATGGGAGTATTAGGAACAGAAGCGCTCACGATGAGCGACTATCGCAAACGGATGAACCCGGACGGATCGGTGGATTTTATCATCGAAGCACTGGAACGGGCCAATCCTATCATGAATCATGTGAAATGGATCCAGGGCAATCTCCCTACGGGGAATAAGACGACGCTTCGGACGAGTATCCCCCGGCCGTCGATCCGACGGATCAATCAGGGTATCGTATCTCACAAGAGTACGACGAAGCAGGTACAGGATACTTGCATGATGTTAGAGGACCGTTCGGAAGTGGACGTGAAGCTGCTTCGTCTTCAACCCAACGGGGAAGCGTTTCGCCGGAGCGAAGACGCGGCCTTTGTCGCGGGCTTCGGGGATGCAGTTTCGGACATGCTCTTTTACGGGGACACGCAAGAGAACCCGGATACCTTCAACGGTCTTTCCATCCGTTACAACGTCATCGGCGGGGACAAGCACACCGCTGGACATCAGGTAGTAGCTGGGGGCACGCCAGGAACGGATACGAACACGTCAGCCTTTTTTGTAGGTTGGGGCACCAAGGCGACGGTGGGAATCTATCCGAAGCATTCCCAGATGGGCCTCATGCAGAAGGATTTGGGCGAGCAGGACGCCCTGGACGATCAGGGCCACCCCTACCGGGCGCTGGTGACGCTTTTCGATATGGACTGCGGATTGGCAGTACAAGACATCGAAGCAAACGCGCTCGTCCGTAATATCAACGTGAAAGATCTGGAGAAGATGGACGCGAAGAAGAAGCTGGAGCTGATTGAAAAGTTCGTCCGGGCGAAGAACCGGATCCGCAATCTTCAGAACCGGGATAAAGACGTGCACTTGTACGTTTCCCCGGCACTCTATGATTTCTTCGAGATTTATCTTATCGATAAGACGAACGTCCATGTGACCAGGCAGGAGCTCATGGGAGCGATGCCGCAGCTCTATTTCTCGGGGATCCCGATTGAAAAGAGCGACAGCATTTTGGAGACGGAACCGGCGTTTCAAACGGTGTAAGAGAGGAGGAAGCAAGATGATTTTTGATCGGCAGAATATGTTTTTCGATAAGGCGGCGCTTTCGACGACGCCGGTGAGCGATGTCGTCAAAGTGGGCGAGGGGGAGGCTGCGGATCCATTAACGCTCCACGTAAGCGTCAAAAACGGGAAACCGGCGGCGACGTACTCGACAAAGATCAAGACAGCCAAGACGGTATCTTCGGCGGGGGCGCTGGAAAATCCCGTTGTCTTGGGCACGTATACGGCGATGCCGCTGAATGTGAAAGTACCCCGGGGGAATTTGGGTTACTTGCAGATTGAGGTGACGACGGACGACAAAGCAGGCACGATAACGGCCGGATTGGTCATGGAAGACGACGTGCGGTAAATGACGGGAGCGGGGTAAGACCCGCTCCTTTTGCTAAGGACCGAAATTCGCTTCGGTCTGTAGAAAAGGGAGCGGAAAAGGAGCGAAGAGAAATGACGAATACGGATATTTGCAATATGGCCTTGTCGTATCTGGCACGAACGAGAATTAAGAGCGTAGAAGAGAACAGCGAAGAGGCGCGTCAGTGCCAGATGTTTTACGAGCCGACGCGAAAGCTTCTCTTGCGATCGTATTCATGGGGCTTCGCCAATCGCTTGATCCGCTTGGCACTCTTAGATAGAGAATTGCCGGGATTTTCTTATATTTATAAGTACCCGCTGGCCTGCTTGGCAGTGCGTTACATCTACGATATGGCGGGATCGCGGCGGAGGATCAAAGAAAAGGCGCCGTTCGAAGTGATGACCACCGAGGGGGATGTAACGGTGATCGCGACGGATGTCAAAGACGCCTGGGCGGAATACACGGCGGACGTCAAGAACGTGGAGGACTTCTCCCCGGAATTTTCGGAGGCGTTGGCCCACTATTTGGCCAGTCAGATGGCCATGCCGCTCACAGGCAACGCGAACATTAAGGCGCTGGAGTATCAGCTTTTTCAGGCGCTGGCCGATCGGGCGAAAACTGAAGCAGCCGAAGAGCGGCAGCAGGACTTGGAGTTTGAGACGCCATACGCCCGGGCACGGTTCAGCTAACACCGAAAACGGGTACGAGAAAGGGGAGAGAAAATGGCGCAGCCGACAGAGTTTTATGTAATACAACCGGCCTTTACCGGTGGGGAGATATCGGAGGACGTGGCCAGCCGGGTGGATTTGGATAAGTATCAGCTGTCGCTTCTTTTGGCGGAGAACGCGATCATTCGACCTTATGGCGCGGTAAAAAAGCGGACGGGGACGCTCTTCTGCGGTGAGACGAAACATCCGGATCGTCAGGCGCGGTTAGTGCGCTTTGATTTTTCCGCCGAGATCGGATATCTTTTGGAATTTGGGGATTATTATCTCCGCGTGTGGCGCGGCGGAAAGTATTTGGGAATAGAGGTGGCGACGCCGTATCCGGCGGCCAGCTTGGCTAAACTGCGGTTTATCCAATCGGTGGATGTGATGTACATCACATCGGGAGATTATCCGGTACAAAAGCTCATGCGTTACAGCGAGCAGAATTGGATCCTGAAAGCCATCGACTGGACGATGCCGCCGTTTTTGGAGATCAATGATGATGAAACAGCGAAGATCCAACCATCCGGGAAGAGCGGCGAGGTGACACTCACGGCGACGAAGCCGGTCTTTACGACGGCGCGGGTGGGAGATTGGCTGAAACTGGATCAGCGGATCGGTTCGGTAACGGTAAAGCTGGCCGCAACGCCCGCGGCTATCACTCAGACCTACGAAGAAGAAGTCCCCTCGACGGCCGCGGGAGATATTGTTACTACAGAAGAAATACACGAAGAGGATCCGGAAAATCCAGATGGCGGTCATACCCGAACGATTTACCACGTCATCCGCTTAAATGCGAACCAAGCCTCTTCGGCCATCCCCGTGGGAAAAACGTGGAAGGTGATCAGCCACGGCACATGGTCGGGGCATTTCGCGGTACAGGTATCATATGACGGCGGTAAAACTTGGACGGACGAGAGAAAGTATACGTCCAGTAATGATTACAACCCTACGGAATCGGGGACGGTGGACAGCTATTGCCTCATGCGGATCGCAGCGCACATCACCGGGGGCGGCGTGAATATCGATCTTTCCGCTTACGCCTATACCCATGAGGGATACGTGAAGATCACGGCGGTGGAGAGCGAGACGAAGGCGCAGGGAACAGTAGTAGGGAACCGTCCCCTGGGTTCGACGTTTTCGACTGCGGATTGGTATTGGAGCGCCTGGACGAAAACCAGCGGCTATCCAACATGTGCGACGTTCTTTCAGGACCGCCTGTGTTTTGCCGGAACGAAGGCAAAGCCGCAGCGGGTATGGATGAGCAAGAACGGCGACTATGAGAATTTCGGCGTAGAAAAAGAAGATGGCACAGTGACAGACAGCTCGGCAGTGTCGGCGGATCTCCTGTCGCTGAAGAGCTATCGGATCACCCACATGGATGCCGGTACAGATCTGATCCTGCTAACGGATGGCAACAGTTGGACAATCAGCGGGTCAGAGACGGTGACACCGACGAACATCACGCCCCGGACACAGCAAAACTACGGGACGAATGATGTGACGCCGATCCGGGCGGGCGCACGCCTCGTCTACGTCCAACGCCGTGGTTCCGTGGTGCGGGATATGGGATATTCTTACGAGACGGATTCCTACGGCGGGTCTGATCTGACGCTTTTGGCTAAACATTTGGCAGATGGATACGCACTGACGGACAGCGCCTATGCGCAAGTGCCGGACAGTATCCTGTATTTCGTCCGCGACGACGGGGTTCTCCTTACCATGACCTACATCCCGGAACAAAAAGTATTTGGTTGGAGCCATATCGTGACGACGGAGGGACGGATTGAAGCGGTGGAGACTGCGGCCGAGGGGAATGAGGATGCCGTCTATGTGGTGGTGCGGCGAAAAATAAAGGGGCAGTTCGTTCGTTACATCGAACGGTTTTCTGCGCCGTCGGATTCCATTTCCCAACAAGACCATGTCTTCTTAGACGCAGCGCAGATATTTTCGTTTTCGGAGCCGCGCCTAAATATTGAGGGACTTTCCCATCTGGAGGGCCAAAAGGTATCCGTCATGGGGGACGGATACCTTTTCGAGCCGCTGACGGTAAAGGATGGAAAGATTACGCTGCCGGAGGCGGTACATCGGGCGACGGTGGGCATTCTTTACACGGAAAAGCTCCTTCAGCCGAATGTGGAAATTCAGGGGCAGGACGGGACGATTCAGGGCCGCTACAAGAAAGTGACGGGGTGTACGCTGCGGCTATCCAAAAGCTACGGCGGCGAGATCGGTGCGTCGGGCCGGGCAACAAACGAGATACGTTACGATCCGGATCTTTTCGAAACCGGTGGCGATGTTCTCTTTTCCGGAGACGTGAAGGCGACGCTGGCCATCGGCGGCTTCGATCGGGACGGCCGGGTGTATATCGTCCACGATAAACCTTACCCCTTCACGCTCTCGGCCATTATTCGTTCGGTGACAATGGGAGGATAACAAAATGAGGAAAGACTGGCACATGGAGGAGTTCACCGGAACCCTCAGCCGGGAGAAGTGGCGGGACATGGTGACCTTTGCCGCGCACCTTCGGGCGGCGGACGTGCGGGAGGTGGAGGCGTACGGGGACGGCGACGCGTCCCGGCAGGTAGTCTTGAGCCAGGAGAATTCAGAAGGATGCTGGATGGTCTATGATAAAGATCATCGTCCCATTGTCTTCTTTGGCCGGGTAAAGCCAAAGGATGGACGGGGGCGGCTTATCTGGTGCCTGGCGACGGATGGAATGAAAGCCTATGAAAGGGAGTTTGCCGTGGTATCGAAGAGGATACTTGCGAACTGGGCAGAGAGTTATGATGTGCTGTTTAATGCGGTAGGACGTTTTAACGTAGCGGCAATGCGCTGGCTTAGGTGGTGTGGCGCGATCTTTTATGATCCGTTCCTGGTGAACGGAGAAGAATTTATCCGGTTTTATATTGGACATGGGGAGGAATCAAGATGTGCGGAGTAATGCCGGTAATTGCCGGGGTGATGGGCCTTATACAATATCGACAGCAGCAGGAAGCGGCATCCCACCAAGCGAGCATGTACCGGGCGCAGGCAGAGGCGGCGGACCAGAACGCCCGGGTGGAGAATCGAAAACAGGAGCAGATCGCCGACCGCTACGCGCAGGAAGCGGAAAAACTCCGGGCAAGACAGCGGATTGCGGCGGGGCAGGCAAACGCGGCCGCGGGGGCGGCAGGGATCGCTTCAGGATCGGGAAGTGTACTGGATTTACTCTCCAGCAGTGATGACGCGTACCAATCCGATCAGGCGAATCTCCTTCTTAATCAGCGCAACGATAACTATGCCAGCCGGGTCACGCAGTCGAACTATGAACATCAGGCAGCCAGTCACCGGGCATCAGCGCGAAACGTGGAAGCCCAGGCGAAATGGAACGGGATCAATACAATTTTGGGAACAGCGGCGAGTATTGTAACTGGCGGAGGTTTCGGCGGCGGGAAAAGCAGCGGTGGATCTTCCGGAGGATTCGGTACGGTGACGGCACAAGCTTCGCCCAGCGCCGCTTGGAGCTACAATACAGGGGCAGGGATCGGATCGGTCGCCAATACAAGTCGCTACGGGATGAACGGGTTTGTACGAAACCGCTGGCGGTTTTAATAGGAGGGGCGTGTCATGAAGTTCGGGAGTTATCAGCCGGTGGTCGAACAGGGGACACTGCAAAATGTTCCTCTTTGGCGATCACGGGATATAAACGCCTACGGCGGAGAAGGGCAAGGCTTTGCGCCGCTGGCAAAGACGGTGCTGGAGGCTTGGCAGAAAGAGCGCGAGCAGCAGGACGCAGCGGATGTCATGGCGGCTCGGAACGAGATTATGACCCGCCTCACGGGAGATATTTACGGGGAAAACGGCCTCTACGCCACAGGCCAGGGGAAGAACGCTGCTGGTCTGATGAACCGGGTAACCCAAAGGATCCACGATGTAACGGCCGAGGTGGGAAAACAGTATAATCCCCGGGTGCGTCAAACGCTCCTCAAAAACCTTCGGGAGAACGTACTCAATATGCAGCGTAACGCCGGAGCGCGGGAATTTCAGGAATTTCAGCGTTACAAAAAGGACGCCTTCTTGGGTGATATTGCCAATAACAATCAAATGGCGGGGATGTCTTACGCGGATCGAGCCATGTTTGACGGTTACGTAAAGAGCAATGATACGGCGCTGGCGGCTTACGGAAATACGATGGGATGGAGCGGAGCAGAACTTTCCGCAGCCCGCAGCAAGTATACGGGAGAGGCAGTACAAAGAGGCGTGGCGGCGGCTCTGGCCGACGGCGACGACGAAACGGCGCTGTCTCTTTTAGAAGGGTATCGGAATCGACTGGATCCAGTGGAGTATCAACGTCTTTTAACACCAATCAAACGGCGCGAAGAGATCAAAAAAGATTATGCAGATATGGATGAGATTTACCGGGCATCCGGCGGGGATATGGCCAGGGCTCGGGCGCTGATCATGGAAAAGTACGGTCCAACGGCAAAACGACCGTCAGACGGGATGGGTGGGACCATAACACCTTATGAACTGCCGACCCAAGGCACGGATATCGATGAGCAAGTGAAAAATTTGAAAGAGGAATTTCGGGGAATCCTGCCGACCATCGGCGGGATTTTGCAGCAGTTAGGCGTAGGCGACGGGGCAAAGATCTCTTCCGGCGCGCGAAGTTATGAACACCAGATGGAGGTGAACCCTGACGCCCCGAACAGTTATCATGTGTCCCGGGACGCGGTGGATATTGTCCTGCCCGATGGCATTTCGGCGGAAAAGGCGGAAGAAGTCAAGGCCTTCTTTGAAAACTCCGGCGCCTTCGCCGAGGTGCTTTATCACGATGCGGGGAGCGGCTATCATCTGCACCTGGGGGGCTACCAAGGGGGACTCTCAGCTGGGCAGAAGAACGCGGCCGCGCGGGAAGTATCGGCTTATGATCCGGAAAAGATGGAGAAGGCGCTGAAGTATGTAGAGGGGAAGATCCGCGAGGAAAAGCACGCGGAGAGAGAAAGCCGCGCGGCGTACTTAAAAGAGATCGATGGCACGCTGGCGGGTATGGATTGGGAATCGGGGCAACGATATCTTGATGAGCAGAATCTGACATTATCAGAACGCAACCGCTTCGACAGCGCGCTGGCGACAGCGAACGGGATCAGCCGTCGGGCACAGAGCGGGAAGAAAGGTTCTTCGTCCGGTGTGACGGCGAAGGCGGCGAAGGCGGCAGATCAGAAGATCGCGGCCTTCGGAATCGACCTATCGAATGGGAATTGGATCCGAACGAACCAGTTTGTGGCGGCCCGGGAGGCTGGCTATACCCTGGAAGAAGCGGGGCTTCTGTCGGATGATGAGATAGAAGAGCTGGAAACATTCCAAAACAGCCCGGATGATATGCACATTCTCACGCTGTCTTTGGAAAAGGCTGGAAACAACATCGGCACGGCTTATGATGATTTGGTGGAACGAGGAATGGATCCGAAGGTGGCGGCGATCGTTATATCCAGGATTGCACCGACATATCTAAGCGAACATTATCAGGGCGGAGCACCGGGGGCAGAGTACGAGGATCAAGAGGAGGAAAACTAATGCCATTAGATAGAAAGGCTTGGAGCGATTACGGGGCAGAACTGGAACAACAAGCCGCAGATGCGAAAAAAGCAGCAGAAGCAAAACCGCAAGAAGACGGGGGCGGTTTCCTCACCGGTATTGCCGAACGGCAAGCGGAACAGGGGAGCGATCTTTCCGGGGAGATTGAAGCTGAAGAGAAGGATTATACCGATGAGGAAATAAAGGAGCAGGCATCCGCGTTTCAGCATCTGGCAAAAGCCACGGCGGACAATGTCATGGAGAAGCTGGAAAACAACCGGACGGCCGCAGTCTATCATGATATTTTAGAGGACGCGTGGCAGACGGAGCAGGATTTCGCCGAAGCGGGAATCGAAACGCACGGAACGGCCGTGACGGAGGAAGACGTAGCGAAGGCGAAAGCACGGGTAAATGAGGAACCGCTATGGAGCGCGGCCGCGAAGGAAGCCGGGCGGGAGTTTATCGCGGCCTACGCAGATAACCCGAACAGCGCTATGCAGAGCGCGGCGCAGGGACTTCGCCGGACAGATACAAATATCGCTTACTGGATGACGCCAGAGGAGCGGCTTTCTAAGGCAAAGGAGATCGAAGAGGCGACGGGGATAAATGCCATGGCGCTCCTTGGCGATAACGAAGCCTTCCGGAGCGCCCTGAATATTTACGATCATCAGCAAAAAATTCTGGCTCTGCGCCGCCAAAAAGGCGAAACAGAGAATACCTCGGCCGTGATGGCTGAAGTATACAAAGAATTTCCGGGATTAGAAAAACTCTCCTACGAGGATCCGGCGGCGGCCGCTTTAGCACTCCATGACATTCACCACGTCCGGGAGGCACGGGATACCATTACGGCGTGGAAAGAAGCGTGGAACTATGGCTGGCTGGAACAGGAATACGGAATATTAAAGGACAAGGAAGCCGACGGCAAGGCGTCGGAAAACGATAAGGCACGGATGGCCGCGCTCGAGGAGCAGCTTAAAACGGAGCCAGTGACACCGTCTTTTTTTGAAGCGCCGTGGCTGACAGCGATTTCTGGACTTGCGGGATCGATGCCGATGATGACTGACGCCCTCACGGAAGGGGCGCTCTGGGGCGTGGCGGGGGCGGCCGTGGGAGCGGCCGTTTCCGCTCCGGCGGGAGGTGTAGGCGCTGTCCCAGGATTTTTCACGGGCGGGGCGCGGGGAATGGTGCGCGCCCTGGGACGTCACGCGTTGGGGCGGGGCATTGCCAGCGGCTTCACCTGGGGGCGGCGTATTGGGGAATTAAACAGCATGTACAAAGCGCAGCGAGGACAGGACTTCGCCGAATACCAGAAAATGACGGATGAGTATGGCGAACGGCTCCTTTCCGATGAGGAAGCAGCCCGCTACAGCCAGGTGAGCGGCGCGGCCAAGGCGGCGGTGGAAGTGGCTCCGATGGAGCTTTTTCTGTCGAAATTCAAATCTTCGCCCCAGGCACAGAAGGTCTTTCAGCGTATCATCGAACAAGGGGAAATGGATCGGGCTTTTCGGCGGGACGTCCTGCGTACGGTAACCGGGCGGGGGAAAGACATCGCCGAAGTGACGCTGGCCGAAGCGGGGGAAGAAGGCGTTCAGCAGGCGATCGGGGATATAGCCCATAATCAGATCGAAATAGATACCGGCGACACGAACCAGGAAAATGGCGGTGTCTTCACGCCGGAAGAGATCATGGCACGTGGGGCGATGGCGACGATGGCGGCATTGCCCACGTCGTTTCTCTTCGGGCTCATTCCCGCGGCCGCTTCTACCGGCTGGGACGGGGTTCGCTTTTCCAAACTGGGCAGAGAGATGCAGAAATTCCGGCAGGGATACAGCGCCGAGGAACGGCAGACAATGGCGGGGACGGTAGTTTTAGCCGAGCTTCAGCAAGTGACGCAGGACAGCCGCCTCAAAGAGACATCCCCTGAGACGCAGAGAAAGCTCCTGCGCGAGGAATTAGCTGGAACGGGGCTGGAGGTCGCCTACATCGATACGGCACTGGCGCAGGAGCAGGAAAATGGGATTGAAGACATCAGAAAAGCAGGAAGGGCGGCAGGGCTCTCGGACGAGGCCATCGAGGATACGGTGGAGGCCGGGGGCATTTTGGCCGTGCCGGTGGAGTGCTACGCCCAATCGGCGGCCAGCCCGGAACTTTTGGACGCCGTTTCTTTTTCCGCCGAAGCGGAGCCTATGGGCCGCATGAAGGCGCGGGCCGAGGCGTTCTATGAGGAAGCCAAGGCGCGATTAAAAACAACGGTGGAGCGGCAAAAACGCCTTGAGGAAACGATCACGAAGGAGCTCTTCCCCAGCGAAGGGGAAGAGCGTGCCATGGCCGTGGAAGCGATGACCTTAAACCCGGAAAATCCGGCGCAGGGTTGGCGGGAGATAGAGAGAGAGCTTTCCCGGGCACGAGAGGATGAGCTAAAAGAAGCCGATGAGGCCATAAGAAAAGGCCTGCCCAAAGATGGGCAGACCGGGGCGGCGTGGTATGAGGCATGGAAAAAGGAACATGGCCGCGCTCCGAAGGAGGCGGAGATCGAAGAAATGATCTACGCGCTGGCCACGGGGGCGGAGGATACGCCAAAGGTCGAGGGATTTAACCAAAGCGCCAAGGCGGCCAATGTTCGAATGGCAGCTAAGGAACGCCTCACAGAGATCGATCACAAGAGAAAGGTCCTGGAATCCATCAAGGAGCGGATGATGTCTCTGACAGGAAAGGAAATGCAGGAGACCGAGACACTGACGGGGGAAGGGTTCCGGGTGTACCGGTCTATTCTCTCTGACCTAAAGAGCGCGGACAATCCGAGAGTAACCCGGGCGGCACGCATCGGGGCGCTTCTTTTCGCCCGCCATGCGGACATTTACGCGGCAGCCATGCGACGCCGGGGCGGAGAGTTCGAGAACTACACGGCCATGGACTACTATAACAAAGCGTTCGCTCTCGATGTGTCGGGGAGGGCGAAGGGCGACGGGGCATTTTATCAGGAAGCGGCAAATGCGCAGACGGCTGCGGAAAGGCTCAAAGAAGACGCGAAGGCGTGGAAGGAGACGCTGAAAGCAGCTTGGGCAGGAAGGCTGACAGAAACGCAGATGTTTCGCGTCATGGAAACGCCGCTGGTCTTGCAGCTCGTTGGAGCCAAAGCGCTTCCGATCTATATGTCTCAAGGAAAGCTCATGAAGATAAAAAAGGAGCATCCTGAAATCAAAAAGGCGCTCCTCAACAAACTGCCGGAACAGTTGGCCGATCCCATGATGATCTTCCAGTCGGAAACGGTGCCCGGACGGATTGTGGTTTGCCTCGAGTTAAAGGACGAAGCGGGCGTAAACGTCGTCGTGCCCGTAGAACTGAACGCGAAACAAGACCGTATGGAAATAAACGTCATCACGTCTATCTATGGGAAAGGGAAACCGACTACGGGGAGTAATTACGGGTGGTTTGCAGATAATGTTCTGAAAGGGAATACAATCTACATAAACAAAAAACAGGCCGCTAACTTCTACCGTGCCGCCGGGCTCCAATTGCCCATGGAGGGTAGAAAGTTTAACGACCTCTTTGGCTCCAGTATAAAGACGGAAACCGATCTTGTCAAGGAGAAAATGAAAAATCCGGCGCTTTATCAGGAGACGCACGGAGAGACGACGATGCTTGAGAATGGCCGACGCATCGTGTCCCTCTTTAAGAGCGCGGACGAATCCACCTTCCTTCACGAATTGGGGCATGTCTTCCTGGACGATCTGCGGCAGCTGGCGGCGTTCGACGAGGTGAGCCAAAAGGAGCTGGCCACGGTGGACGCGTGGACGGCGTGGTATGAGGGGGCGGCGAAGGAGTACCAGGATACGCCCTGGGCGGCGGAATTTAGAGGGTACGAGGCGGCCATTTTGAAGGCGCAGAAGGCAGGGGACAGCGCGGCTTTAGAGAAGGCCCTGACGGTGTGGCGTCATGAGCGGTTTGCCCGGGCTTTCGAACGCTACCTGAAGGAGGGAGAAGCTCCGGCCCGAGGATTGAAGCAAGTATTCCGTAAGTTCGCGGCCTTCCTGCGCGCCGTCTATCGGGCATTTACGTCAGATGGCGGACGGGCGTCGGCGGAGGTGGAGCAGATCATGGATCGGATGATCGCGACGGACGAGGAAATCGAGGCGGCAGCGCTCGATAAACGGTATCAGGACATCACCGAGGCGGGGGGAGAGACCCTCTTCAACGAGACGGAGAAGGAGACGTATCAAAGATGGTACGAGAAGGCAAAGGCCGAGGCAAAGGAGCGATTGGCGCGGGTAGTGGAGCGCAAGATGAAGGGGGACCTTCGCCGCAAAATGGAAGCAGAAATACAAAGCGAAGAAGAGCGCTATCAGGAGGCGATTTACCGGGATAGCATTCAGCAGGCGCGGCAGGCCGTCAAACTGGCCGGCGACGAAAAGGCGGCGCTCCTCTTTTATGAGAATATCGAGGCGTACCGGGAGGTAGACAAGAAAGTGCCGGCGATGGAAACTCTCCTGAAGGATCACATGGAGGCATACCGCCGGGAAAAGGAACAGGAACTCTTGGCGTCGGCCATCACGCCGGAGGAAGTGGAGCGGGCGATGGCATCCTCCGAGTATCATGACCGGCGCTTGGCTTTGGAAGCGGCCGCGTTCCAGCGTCAGGCGGAGGCGCTTCGCCGGGTGGGCGGCAGAACCCGGGCGGCCATGGATGAGGTGGAGGAGAAGATCGAGGGATTAGCGGAGGAGCCGGGGGCGGAGGAGATTGAGGCGCAGAAAGAGGCCGTGCGCCAAAAGTATCAGGGTACGGATATGTGGATGAAAGCGCCGAACGGTCAGCCGACGAAGCTGACAGAGGAGGATTGGCTGCTTGTTCGTACGCCTGCGTTTAAGGCGTGGTTTGGAGATTGGGAAGCGGAGTATAGGAAACAGGAAAATATCGAACGTGGGATACGGGCTGTAGAGGAGGTGTTGCATACACGGCAGGATGTTCAAAAGGCGATGTTTCGCAGCGAGACAGGTGGAATAGATTTTGTCTACGGGGAGGAAGGCGATCCATCAAAGAAGTATGCCGGTGGATATGGGATTGCGCATATTCTTGCAAAGCACGGACAGTCTGCCATTGATATGATTCCAACGGTAATAGCGAAAGGAAAAGCAACGCAGAAACATAATGACCGTATACATTTCAACTATGGAGGGTATACGGCTGTTGTTCGGCTTGACTTTGACGGGAACCAGAAAACATGGCTTGTCACGAACTTTGAAAAATATGCAAATAAAAAAGATTCCCCTACGGCAGAAGTCTTCGCACGCTCTGCCGATAATCCCGACGGTGCGCATTCTACCATCGGAGGGAATCTTTCTCTTGCTCCTACTATAGCACAGAAAAAGGTGGATGGTCAAGCTGTTTCCAAGGTCGTCGACGAGAACGGGGAGCCGCTGCTTTCCGGCGATAAGAAAGCCGCCGTGCGCGAGTTCAAAAAGCGCATCGGCGGCTCTAAAGAAGTCATATATTGGGAGGGGCAGTCCGGGCATTCGCGTCCCTCGTCCGAAACATGGGCTTCAACACTTAATGCCAAGCTCCACCCGTCCGGCAAGTTAAGTATAGCAGACGAGGGCGAAAAAAGCAAAGGGGCGGAAACGAACAGAAAAGGCAAGGCAGAGGAAGAGGCTGCTAAGGCGAAGGAGCCGGGAAGTTGGCGCGATCTCATGCGGGCGATTCATCGGCTGCGGGCGGCGCACCGCTGGGGGGCGGAGGAGCTTTCCGCCATCGACGCGGTGGCCAAAGCGGCGAATAAGGTGGACATGAAGACCGCCTGGGCGAAGGTGAAGGCGCTTTTGACGAAAGCGCATGTGAATGAGCAGGAGCTTAAGGAGGCCGTGCGGGGGAAAAGCCAGCTTTACCGGGAATTGGCCAGAAAAGAATTATCGGCCATGCCGCTCTCGGAAGCGACGGCGACCCTGACCTATCGGCGGCAGGAGATAGAAGCGGCCCGGCGGGTAGAGAAGTTAGTGAAGGCTGAGAAATGGGAGATGGCGGAAAAGGAGAAAGAAAACCAGCTTTTGGCGGCAGCCATGGCGGCGGAAGCGCGAAAAACCCAGGAGAAGGTGGACGTCATCCGGCGGCGGGTGGAGCGGTATCTCAAGGGCAAGGAGAAGCTGCCGCCATCGGAGGGGTACTGGCTGCACCATTTAGCCTATCTCTTACGGCTGACGGAAAAGGATGCGGCGAAACCGGCGAAGCTTGATACTTTGGCGGCTATTGCGGCAAAGCTGTCGGCGGGACTGGATATTCGTACGGAGGGAGAATGGACGCCACTCTCGGCGGCCATGGCACTTTCGGCTTCTCCAGCGGAAAACGGTTATCTGGGCATGACCATGGAGGATTTTGAAGAAGCGGCCCGGGGGCTGGATATTCTCTACGTCACCGGGCGGGACGAGGGAAAGATGAAAACCATGGCCGGCCGGACGCTGGAAGAGATCCGCGACGAGATCATCAGCGACCCGACGAATCTTTTGGACGGCGTGACGGTGAAAGAGAACAAGATCAACCCCAACGAAGGCGGACTTGGCTACAGCACTCTCCTCCGCAAAGCACCGCTCCTTGGTCAGCAAATGGCCAGCGCCGGGCAACGGTATTTGGCGGCGACGATGAAGCCGGAACTGATGATGGAACTCCTCGGCGAAAAAGCGCACCGCTATCTCTACGGGACGCTGGAACGGGCGGCACAGCATGAGGCGGCGATGACCGCCAAAGCCATGGCGACGGTGAATCATTTGGTGGGTGCCTACACCAGAAAAGAGCGTCAGGCGTGGCAGGAGCGCAATATTCTCTGGTGGGGCGATGAGAAGATTTCCAAGGAAAACATCTTAGCCATGGCCTTAAACCTTGGCAACGAGATCAACCGAAGCCGTCTGGCGGAGGGACTGAGTGATCTGGAAAATCCCCATATCATTGAAGAAATCACCGCCCGGATTGAACAGCACATGACAGAGAAAGACTGGCAGTTCGTCCAGGGAGTTTGGGATTTCCTTGGGAAGTATTGGCCGGAGACGGTACGTATCGAAATGATGATGAACGGGACACAGCTTCACCCTCAGCCTGCCCTCCCCTTCACGGCACGGACGAAGGATGGCAAGGAGATCAAGATGAAGGGGGGCTACTATCCTATCGTCTACAACGCCGAAAAGAGCGACCGAGCGCTGGAATATTCCCTCGATGAGGAAGCTAAGAAGAACATGCAGGGAGCGGCGGCGCTCTCGACGGGGCTGAGTTCCACAAAGTCCCGCACCCAAGGCGCCGTTAAGGGCCGGCCGCTCCTCCTCTCCCTGCGGGTGATACCGAAGCATTTAGGGGAGGTGATCCATAATCAGACGCACCGGATCGCCTGCCGTGACGTCTATCACATCATCCATGACAAAACCTTTTCCGATTATGTCACGAAGCGCATGGGGGCTCCTTTTTACGAGAACCTGAAGCAGTGGGCGATCGATGTCTGGCAGACGAAGAGCGCCGATCTCAATCAAGCGGAACGGGGCCTCAGCAAGCTCATGCAAGGGCTAAGAAGTAATGCAGCACTGGCTATTATGGGGTGGCGCATGTGGCCGGTGACGGAGAACGCAACAAATATTTTCCCGGCCATGAACGAGATCGGGGCGGCGGAAATGATGTCGGCGGTGGGAGATTTCTACGCGAATTTTGGAACGTATAAGGAATTACTGCACAAATCGCTGTTCATGTCGAGCCGAATCGAACACATGGACCGAGACATGAAGCGCCAGCACCGAATGTTCGAGACAGATGCAGCGGTGCCCGAGTGGCTAAAGGATAATGCTTACTTGTTTATGGAGAAGACGGACCTGATGTTCTCTGCACCCCTTTGGTGTCGGGCGTATAAGAACGCTTTCGCGCCGAAGTTGGCGGAGGTGATGGCGGAAAACGAAGCGGCAAAAAAGGAGATTGAGGCGGCGTACGCCGAGGATAAATTGACCGAGGCGAAGGTGTACGACCTCGTGCAAAGGCAAAAGGAGATCGAAGCGGAGCTGACGCGGCGGCGTCACGGCGCACCTCTCGCCGAGGAAACGCCACTTTCAAGGACGCCGAAGGCGGAATTAGAGGCAGAAGCTTTCCGCTTAAATACGGCCATTGCCGAAGCGGAGCGGGAAGCGGCGGAAAAGCACCGGCGCTTTGCACTGGTAAGCGAACGGGAGCTTAAGACGCCGGAAGAGATGAACGCCGAGGCGGAGCAGCGGGCGATCTTCGCCGCTGACCGGAAGGTACGGAACGTCTTTGGCTCGGGCGACGTAAAGGACCTGGCCGCCGTACAGAAAGGCAGTGAGCTGATGAAGCTCTTTACCATGTTCTACGGGTATTTCTCCGTCCAGGCGAACGCGATCATCCGATCGTATTACCGGGGGCGGAGCGCGAAGAGCTGGGCACCTTTGGCCTCGACCATCCTCTATCGTATCTTCCTAACGTCGGCGCTGGCGACATTAGGGCGGATGATGATTTTTGGCGAGGGGGACGACGATAAAGATAAATACCGAAAGGACGCAGCGGGTAATAAAATCGAGATCCCGGTAGTGGAGCGCATCCTAACGCAGTACGCGAAAAACACGCTCTCCACGGCCACGGGGATGGCGGTGGGCGTCAGGGATATCGGAAACTTTTACATCAATATGGTTTTTGAGGGAACGGATTACGGCCGCGGGTTGGCGCTTTTCGGAACGGCCGGGTCGCGGGCGGTGCAGGAAGTGAATACGCTGTCGAAGCTACTCATGGCGCGAGAGGAGGTAAATGAAAAGGCAGATTTGGCCGAAGCAAAACGAAAGGCCAGATACGACAAGATGACGGAACGACAGAAGAAAAAATTCGACGAAGAGGCGAAATACCGACGGCCGCCGCGCCGGATCGGCTGGCTGGATATCGCCCGATCGGCGGCTATGACTGGGACATATTTAACGGCCAACAAATTAGGCGTAACGGATACGATGACGAATGCAGTGTTTTCGACGATGCAATACATCTGGGACGATGACGGCCGCTATGATGCTTCGCTTAGGAATATGCTCATCCGATCGGCCATATTTGGAAAGAAACCAATCAAACGGGTGATTCCGGAGAAGCCGAAAAAAGAGGAGAAGAGAAGGAGGAGACGGACAAGATGATAGCAACGATATTGACAAAGATGATTTACTTAGGGAACGGGGCGACAAATGAATTCCCCATTCCCTTTAAGTATTCAGCGCCGGAGACGGTGAAAGTAGGGATCTATGATCCTAAGACGGATCAAACTGTCCCCTTGACGAGAGATTACTACGTAGATCGGGAGAGAAACGCGGTCTTTTACCCGGGATACGCTCCGGGACAGGCCCCAGCGGAGCATGAACAGCCAGGGCCTCTCCCCGCTGGGAAAAAGATCGTCGTTTACCGAGAGACGCCGCTGACGCAGGAGATCGATTTGGGGACGAAGTATCCGCTGCCGGTGGTGGAAAAGATGAACGATAAGAATACGATGCTGACGCAGGAGTTAGCGGAGAAGCTGGGCCGGGCGGTATTGGCGGATATCGGGAGCGGGAAAACGGTGGAGGACATCCAGCGGGAGATCCGAGAGGATCGGTTGGCGGCAAACACAGCCGCAGAAAACGCGACAGCGAAAGCGGACGAGGCAAACACAGCCGCAGCATTGGCGCGGGCGTGGGCTGAGGCGGCGGGGCCTCCAGATGGACAGCCGGAGAGCAAGAGCGCGAAGACGTGGACCACGGCCGCGAAAGATGCGGCCTCATCGGCGGAAGAATCGGCAAAGAAGGCGTTAGCGAGTGAGCGCGCGGCCAGTACGTCGGCGGAGGCGGCTAAAACGTGGGCGGGGGAAGCGGAAGAATCGGCCGGGAAGGCGCAGGCGTCGGCAGTGACCGCAACAGAACAATCCGGCAAAGCCCAAGACAGCGAGGCCCATGCAGCCACGTCGAAGACTGACGCCAACAAGAGCGCCGTGGAAGCGAAATTGGCGGCAGAAGAAGCGGCTTCGGCGGCAGAAAAAGCGAAACAGATCGCCGGGGGCAATTTTGCGACGCCGAAGCAGGTGGATGAGAAAATCGCGGCGCTCGTCAATCAAGCGCCGGACACGCTGAACACGCTTTCGGAAATAGCGACGGCATTAGGGAACGACCCGAATTTCGCGACGACGATAACGACGCTCATCGGGCAGAAGTTAGGAAAAACCGAAGTGGCGGCGGGGGCGGAACGGTTGACCATATCGGGAAAATTGGGGGCGGAATTAAAAGCCGGTGTAGGTATTCTTGTCCTAAACCGAATCGGGAACAGCACCAATTTTGAAATGGTGCCAACGCCGGGAAAGAACGTGACCGTGGGAACGGCGGAGAATTGCACGGGTAATGCGGCAACAGCGACGACCGCAGGAACGGCAGCACAGGCAAGCGTGGCGCACAGCGTTCCAGGCAGTGATGTCGGGGGAAATATTTGGATAGCGTAAAGGAGGAAGTAAAAATGATTAAATGGTTGATCCATCTCTTAGGCGGGTACACAAAGAAAGAGTACGACGCAAAGGCGGCCGCGTTTGAAGGATACGAAGATATTTGGATTGCGTGAGAGGGGGGAAGGGAAATGGCGTTATACGAAAAGAAACTGCACATACGCAAGAATGGCGTTGTGACGGATATCAATTTGTGGACAGAAAGTGGTGAAGCCGGGACGCCCGCCTTGCATATCCGGGACGGGGTGAATCTTGTTCACGCGTGGCTGGGGGAAGTGACGGACGGACTGGCCAGCGATTTACGGGTGAGAAAAGATGGTGTAGTGTATGCCGTCCTAAAGAATCGCTGGGTCACGATTAACATCGTACAGAGCGCTAACCAGACGATTACTGTCTATGTAGACGGTGTGCCGCATACTGGCAGTTTTGCTGTGCCTTACGGTACATACTTTACGGCCGGAGTAGTGGCGGCGGCTGGGTTCTCGCCGGGAGCGCTCTCAATGGCGTCGGGAACAACGAACGGCGATGTGACGATTTCGGCGACTCCGGCTTCGGCGTCGTTGACGTCGGGGAGCATAAGCGGCACTGGAACGTTGAATTTTACTGTTCCGGGTGGAGCTTCGGTGATTAGAATAGTACAAGGTGCCACTGAGCATTTTGTCGGCATTAAATCAAGTTCTGTTTCTATTACATATTTGGATCATAGTTGGTGGGAATCCCCCTCTGGAGAAGCCGACGACCCGGACGCTCAATGGTTCGTTGCGTGTCGCGTAACTGTAAGTAGTGGAGGGACTTGGACGTATAGCGAGCCTGAATTTGTACCCCCGGGCGCTTCCACTGACTTTACCGTTTACTGGGGACCCGAAATCAACGCCCACGGACCAACGGATGGCTCTGTAGCATAAATCAAAGGAACGCACTATAACAACATAACGGGAGATGGTCAAATGGAAATAATATCGGTGATTTTGTCCGTTACACCGGCGGCGGCGACGGCAATTTTCGGCGTAATGGCGCATCGGTTCAGCCAAAAGATGGATGCACATGATCGACGGATTGCAATAGAAGAGGCCGCCAAAGAACAGCAGCTCGCTCAGCGCGATTTAGAACATGCAGCAATTTGCCAGGGTCTCCAGGCGATTTTACGCAATGAAATCATCAATCGTTATAATCGCTGGCAGGATTCTGGCTGCAAAGCTTTGTCGATTTTCGAGCGCGATGTGCTGCTCCAGACGTATCAGGCTTATCACGCCCTCGGCGGCAACGGGACGGTGACGGAGATTTACCGGGAAATGGTGGGGAATCATTATGGCCAGCATTAAGGGGAAGATCAAGAACGCCGTTCTCGGCTTGGCGATGTGGTCGAAGAAGCACCTGAGCGAGCTGATCACGCTCATCGGGATCCTGATCTGCTGCTTTGTCCTGTTCGTCCTGATAAGCTGGGGCGTCGGCTATTACGCGAACGGACTTTTCGGCCTAAAGTTTGATCTTGGGTCGATTTGGCAGGGGCTGGGGGCGTGCGTGGCGGCGATCGGTTCGCTTTTGACGATGGCGGGGGTGAATCTGGGGCGGCAATATATTGACAGTAAATTTAACAGTCCGCTGGGGGAGCGGCCGGGAGAGAAGAAGGAGGAAAAAACGTGAAGGAAATCACGCTATCGGAGCTTCGCCAGATCGCGATGTGGTCGAAGCCGGATCTGTGGGAGGCGGCGAATGAGGCGGGGCATGAGACGCCGAAGGTGTATCTGCACTGGACGGCAGGATCCTATCAGGGGCTTTTCGACGATTACCACATCAACATCACCGGGGAGGGCAGGATATACGCCAGCACGGAGGACCTGGCGGAGGTGTTGGCGCATACTTGGCGGCGCAATACCGGCGGCGTCGGGGTAGCGATTTGCGGCTGCTATGACGCGACGACGGACGATTTAGGGAGCGCGCCGCCGACGCCGGAGCAGGTGGAAGCGATGGCGCAGGTGGCTGCGATACTGTGCGAGGAGCTGGGGCTGACTATCGGAAAGGATTGCGTTCTAACCCACGGGGAGGCGGCGGACATCGAAGATGGGGACACCGCCGGGTATGGGTATGACGATGCCTACGGCCCCAAGAACGGCTGCGACAAGTGGGACTTGGAATATTTGGGGACGCCGGAAAGCCCGGCGTATCATCCCTACGCGACGGACGGCAGCCGGGGCGGGGACGTCCTGCGGGGGAAAGCGATTTATTGGCAAAATCAATGGCGAGCCGACGCGGAGCGGGCTTTGCCGGAATGATGAAGGAGGGGGCGAAATGTATGAAGATGGGAAGAAGTATATTATGGTTGGCGCTCTTGGTGCTGTGCTGGGGGCGGCCGTCGTGTGGGGCGTGTGCGGCAGTGTACGAGATAACGGAGGAGCAGCTGACGACGCTGGAAGAGAACTTGACCGCGCTGCAATCGAACAACGCCGCGCTATTGGAAGCATTGAGCGCATCGAGCACGGACTTGACCGAAGCGCGGAGCGAATCGGAAGCCTTGCGGGAGAGGTTGGACGAGGTCGAGAGGCAGCTGCTGGGATTACGGGACGAGTTGGAGCGGCTCAGGAGCGAATCACAAAATGCGAAAGAATCGCTCACGAGAGCGAACAGAGAATTGCAGTCTGCCGTGGAATCTGTGAAAACATTAGAAAGAAAGCGCCGACGCATTGAGCGCCAGCGCAATTTGTGGGAGGTGGTGGCCGTGATTTTAGGCGGGATCGCGGTTATGCGGTAAAGGAAAAGACTTTTTCGCGGTCGGGCGAAAAAAGTTTTGGAAAACCTCTTGACTTTTGTATGTCGTAAATATATACTTATGACATACAAAAGAATGGAGGTGAAACGATGAGCCCTAAAATGGGGCGACCAACGAATAATCCTAAGCCATATAAAATTGCGGTGCGTTTGGATGAAAAAACAAACCGAATTTTGGCGGAGTATTGCTTACAGAAGCAAGTTACCAAAAATGAAGCAGTACGGAATGGGATTGAGTTGTTGGAAGATGAGTTAAAAAAATAGGGAACAGCCCGCTCTCCGACCAGAGAAAACCGGCGCTGTTCCCGCACACCAACCCCGAAGGATGGTAAATTCATTATACCATCCTTTCGAGGAAAAAGAAAGGACGATATCAATGAAAGAATTAGTTAAAGTCGCAGACGGTCAAGTCGTAGTTTCCAGCCGCAAAATTGCGGAACACTTTGAGAAAGAACATAAGCATGTACTCCAGAGCATCCGCGAAATTCTCACAGCCGAAAAATCGGCCGTGAAATTCTTTAGCGAGAGTTCATATTTGAATGAGCGTGGAAAAACAAATCCCGAATACCTCATGAACCGTGATGGCTTTTCCCTCCTCGTCATGGGCTTCA
>ERZ773035.377-NODE-377-length-37534-cov-59.203314_pt1 | contig 37534 bp, 26 predicted proteins | sample MGYA00511487_ERZ773035 | MGnify/ENA primary metagenome ERZ773035 (study PRJEB29015, sample SAMEA2737985) | human oral metagenome | biome: human oral; feature: human-associated habitat; material: dental | place: China | collected 2024 ...
GTGGGTCTCATCGCCTACCCCTCGTGGACCGCATCGACGAAGGATCCCTACCCCGCCTTCACGGTCATCGCCGCGATGGCGCTCCTGCGCATCTTCGACGCCTTCGAGGACGTGTATTACTCGGAGTTCCAGCGATTGGGCCGCCTCGACATCGCGGGCAAGGCCTGCTTCGCGCGCATTTTCACGACGACGTTCCTGTGGTCGGGGCTCTACTGGTTCACCCAGGACCTCCTCGTGTCCACGATCATTACCTTCGTGGTCACCTGCGTGGTGCTCGTGGTGGCCTACGGCCTGCCTGCACGTGGCGTATTCTCCCTGCTCCCCTCGTTCAATCTACGAGGCATCACCGGGATCCTGTGGGAGTGCCTGCCCCTGTTCATCGCCGCGTTCCTCAACCAGTACCTGGCGAACGCGCCGCGCTTCGCGATCCACGCGAGCCTCGGCGACGAGGAGCTGGGCGTCTTCGCGATCATCTACATGCCGGCGGTCGCGATCAACATGCTGTCGCTGTTCGTGTTCCGCCCGCTGCTCACCCGCATGGCGCTGCGGTGGGCGGAGGGCAAGCGCGTCGAGTTCCTGTCGATCGTGCGCAAGGGCCTGGTGACGACCGCTGCAGCGTTCGTCGTCGTCGCAGCTGTCACCTACTTCATCGGCGCGCCTCTCCTCACCCTCGTGTTCGGCACGGACGTGTCCGGCTATGTGCCTGAGCTGATGGTGCTCGTCCTTGCGGGCGCACTCAACGCCGCCGGCGTCATCCTCTACTACGCGCTCGCGACGATGCGCCGACTGCGCGCGGTCCTCGTCGCCTACGCGGCGGCCGGCGCGACGGCCTACCTGATCGCGCCGATGCTCACGAAGTCCCACGCCATGATGGGCGCCTCGCTCGCTTATGCCGCCACCATGGGGCTGCTCGCAATCCTCTTCGTCATCTTCATGCTCATCCCCGTCCCTGGCACGACCATCGAAACGGAGCCCGTCAATGACTGATCGCCCCCACTCCCCCGTCAAGGTCGGTATCTTCATGGAGTTCTTCCTGCCCTACCTGGGCGGGATCGAGCGCTACCAGGATCGCCTCAGCGAGCAGCTGCGCACCCTGGGCTACGACCTGTTCATCGTCACGTCCCTGCACGACGAGTCCCTGCCTCGTTTCGAGAACAAAGACGGCCTGCGCATCTACCGACTGCCCACCAAGGGCCTCTTCAAGCAGCGCTACCCCTTCTTCAAGCGCGACGAGCGCTTCAAGGAGACGATGGCTGCGGTGGAGGCCGAGAACGCCGACTTCTACATCGTCAACACGCGCTTCCACCTCACCAGCCTGCTCGGCGCACGCCTCGCACATCGCCTGGGCCGCCCCGTCGCACTCATCGAGCACGGCACCGCGCACATGAGCGTCGGCAACCCAGTGCTGGACTTCTTCGGCGGCATCTACGAGCACGGCCTCACACACTTCGTCAAGAAGCACGTGACCTCCTACTACGGGGTGTCGCGCAACTGCAACAAGTGGCTGCGCCACTTCGGGATCGAGGCCTCGGGGGTCTGGTACAACGCGGTGACGCCGGAGGATACGGCCGTGGCGGACGACCGCTACGAGCGCGAATGGCCGCGAGGCGGTTCCGACTCCGAGATCGTCATCTCCTACGCGGGGCGTCTCATCGCCGAGAAGGGCATCGTCGCGCTGCTTGACGCCTTCACGCGCCTGCGCGCCGAACTGCCAAACGTACCCCTGCGTCTCGCCGTCGCCGGCTCTGGTCCCATCGAAGAAGAGCTGCACGAACGCTACGGGTCGGATCCTGCTGTGTCGTTCCTGGGCAAGCTCGACTTCCCCGCCGTCATGAGCCTGTACCGGCGCTCCGACGTGTTCGTCTACCCGTCCATGTACCCCGAGGGCCTGCCCACCTCGATCCTCGAGGCAGCCCTGGGCGACTGCGCGATCGTGGCGACGCCTCGCGGCGGCACCGAAGAGGTCATCACCTCTCCCGCCCTCGGGTGGATCGTGGACGGCCGCACGTCCGCCGAGCTCACCGATGCGCTCGTTCCCGCCCTGCGCGAGGCTGTCACCGACCCGGTGCGTCGCGCGTCCTGCGCGGCGGCTGTGGGCGCGCGCGTGCGCGAGCATTTCACGTGGCAGTCCGTGGCCAGCGAGGTCGCCTCCGTCATCGACGAGGCCGTGGCGCGCTAAGCGTTAACGATCGTTGCCCGTGGTTGCTCTGTGCGCCGCCTTGTCGCACGTGGCTGCTCTGTGCACCGGTGGGCGGGTAGTACCACCTGACCCCACCGCCAGACCTCCGTGCGGTGCGAGGCCTGCACGCCCGCTCGCCGCCCGCGCCGCGAGCTTCGCTCGGCGCGTCGTCTCGAAGCCCGGCCAGGCCCCGCAGACCTCGTGGCGGCCTCCAATCGGGCGGCCTAGTTGCTCAGTAATGTCGCACGTAATTCACTTGTGTATGTTTCAAATGTTGAAGCCGCATCGTTGGAATTGCAACATTCTGAGAGGGTCTCGAAAACTGACCCCTGGAAATAATGTGCGACTTTTGTATGGGTTCGGATTCGGTCGTGGCCTCGTCATCCCGAGAAGAAACCCCGCACGGTTACGATGCCGTGCGGGGTTCGTTGTCGGTACTGGTCAGGCCTTCGATCGCTTCACCAGTGCGACGTCCACGCAGGCGCCGATCAACGCCGCGATGACCGTGGGGAGGATCCAGCCAAGCTGGTTCGCCTGGAGTGGGCTCCACATGAGCACCGCATTGATGTGCTCGGGGTAAACGCCGACGTGTGCCAGGGTTGTTGCCGCCGACCAAGCCGCCGCCATCCAGGTGCCCAGACGGAACGTCCACAGCGCCGGGGTGGCCAGGCGCAGCGGGTGGGTCGCGATCGTCAGGAACACGATGGTGATCGCTATGGGGTAGAGGAACGTGATGATCGGTACCGCGATGGCGAGCACCGAGCTCAGTCCCGCCGAAGCCAGCACGAAGGAGATGATCGTGAAGACGATCATCCACGCGCGGTAGGAAATGGCCGGAAGCAGGCGGTGGAAGAACTCCGATGTCGCTGCGATCAAGCCGACGGCCGTCGTCATGCAGGCCGTGAGAACGATCAGGCCGAAGACGATCTGGCCGGGCCAGCCCATTGTCATCTGGGCAGCATCGGCGAGCAGGGTTGCACCGTCGCTGTAGCTCTGAGCGTTTGGGATCACGCGGCCGATGAGGCCCAGCCCCACGTAGACGACGCCGAGCAGTGACCCCGCGATAATCGCCGCCGTCGAGGTGCGACGCACGACCTTGGCGCCGATGCCGCCCCCCGTATGTCCCAGCGACGTGACGACGATGATGCCAAAGGCCAGAGCGGCGATCGAGTCCATCGTCATGTAGCCCTCAAGAAGACCCGCGGCAAGGGGAGACGCCGTGTACTCCCCGGTCGGCGCATCGTGCGCGGCTGGCAGCGAAGCCAGGCAAAGGAAGACGAGGAGGACAAGGAGGCCGAGCAGGATCGGGGTGAGCACCTTGCCGAGCGCGTCGATGATGTGGCCGGGATTCCAGCACAGGTAGAAGGCGATGGCAAAGAAAATGAAGCTGAAGATGATCGATGCGGTGAGAGACTTCGTCCCGATAATGGGGGCGACCGCCGTCGAGAAGGACACTGCCCCCGTGCGCGGCAGCGCGTAGAAGGCGCCGATCGAGAGATACACCATGACGGAGAAGACGCGTCCGAAGAGCTTTCCCGCACGACTGACAAGATCGCGGATATCCGTGCCGGACAGGGCAATCGTAATGATCGAGATGACGGGGAGAGCGACGCCGCCGATGAGAAAACCAATCATTGCGGGGGTCAAGTTGGTACCGGCCGACGCACCCATAATCGGTGGGAAGATCAGGTTGCCTGCACCGAAGAACATGGAGAAAAGCGTCAGGGAGGTCGCGATGAGGACCGCCATGCTTGACCGCTCAGTGGAATCGTCGTTGACTGTCTGCGTCACTGCTACTCACTTGATGATGTGGGTTCTCTAACAGCTCCAATTCTTGCATGGGGGCATATAAGCGCAACCGCAGGAGCGATAGGCTGGGTGAGTGAACACGACTCTTCGCTCCGGGTCTTGTACGGCCGTGCTCATCCGTCCGCCCGCCGTTTCCCGCAGTCAGGGCCCACGCCGCATCATTGCGGTCAGTGGTGGCATCGGCTCTGGCAAGTCAACGGTGACACGCGTCTTCGCGTCCAAGGGAGCTATCATCGCCGACGCCGATGCCATTGCGCGACAGATACTTCAGCCGGGGGAACCAGCGCTTGCCGAGGTCGCGCGGGAATTCGGCGATGACCTGATCCGGGCGGATGGAAGCCTAGATCGGGCGCTCCTCGCATCGCGTGTGTTCGGTGGCGTGGGGTCTCAGGAGCGAGTCGCGCGTCTCAACGCTATGACGCACCCCGTCATCGAAGCGCGCGCGTGGTCGATCCTGCGTGAGGCCCCGGCAGGTGCGCTAGCGGTCTACGATATTCCTCTCCTCGTCGAGGGGGACCACGACGATCGCTTCGACGTGGTCGTCATCGTGGATGCCCCCGTGGAGGAGCGCATCAAGCGCTTGGAGGGCAGGGGAGTGGCATCCGAGGACGCGCGTGCGCGCATCCGCGCCCAGGCCTCGTCCGAGGAGCGCCGTGCCATCGCTTCCATCTGGATCGAGAACGAGGGCAGCGTCGCCGACCTTGAGGAGGTTGCAGGCCTCGTCTATGACCGTTGGCTGGCCCCGTGCGTTCCCGTCGTTGATTGACGAGGCCGTGGCACTCCCCGCTCGTCGCGAACCCGGGTGCTTTGTGCGGGCGTCTCGAGGACCGGGGCGGTAGCGTAGAAGGGTGAGCGAAACTCCCGTCATCCGCCAAGACAAGGCTTTTGAGGTTATCTCCCCCTACACGCCGTCGGGCGACCAGCCGAAGGCGATCCGTGAACTGGCTGCGCGCATCCGTGACGGCGAGCAGGACGTGGTCCTCATGGGCGCGACGGGTACAGGCAAGAGCGCAACAACGGCGTGGCTCATCGAAGAGCTGCAGCGCCCGGCGCTGGTGCTCGAGCCGAATAAGACGCTCGCCGCCCAGCTCGCGGCAGAATTTCGCGAACTGCTGCCGGGCAACGCCGTCGAGTACTTCGTGTCGTACTACGACTACTACCAGCCCGAGGCGTACGTCCCCCAGACGGACACCTTCATCGAGAAGGACTCGTCGATCAACGACGAGGTTGAGCGGTTGCGCCACAGCGCCACGAACTCGCTGCTCACGCGGCGAGACACTGTCGTTGTCTCCTCCGTGTCCTGCATCTACGGCCTCGGTACCCCCGAGGAGTACGTGGCGCGCATGATCGAGCTCGAGCGCGGCATGATTGTCGACCGCGACGCGCTGCTGCGCCGTTTCGTCGCCATGCAGTACGTGCGTAACGACATGGCGTTCACGCGCGGCACCTTCCGCGTGCGCGGCGACACGATCGAGATCATCCCGGTGTACGAGGAGCTCGCGATTCGCATCGAGATGTTCGGCGACGAAATCGATTCCCTCGCGGTGCTGCACCCGCTCACCGGCGACGTGATCGACCAGGTTGACCACATCTACCTGTTCCCCGCCTCGCACTATGTGGCGGGTGAGGAGCGCATGAAGAAGGCGATTGCTTCGATCGAGGACGAGCTCGATGATCGCCTCGCGTGGTTCCGCGCGCAGAACAAGCTGCTCGAAGAGCAGCGCCTACGCATGCGCACGACCTTCGACCTGGAGATGCTCAAGGAAATCGGGTCGTGCTCGGGCGTGGAGAACTACTCGCGCCACATCGACGGGCGAGGCCCCGGCACGCCCCCGCACACGCTGCTGGACTACTTCCCTGACGACTTCCTGCTCATCATCGATGAGTCGCACGTCACCGTTCCGCAGATTGGCGCGATGTTCGAGGGTGACATGTCGCGCAAGCGCACCCTCGTCGACTACGGATTCCGCTTGCCCTCCGCGATGGACAACCGCCCCCTCAAGTGGGACGAGTTTACCCAGCGCATTGGTCAGACCGTCTACCTCTCCGCGACGCCGGGCCCCTACGAGCTCGAGCGCTCGGACGGCGTGGTCGAGCAGATCATTCGCCCGACGGGCCTCGTCGATCCGCTCGTCGTCGTCAAACCGACCGAGGGGCAGATCGACGATCTCCTCGAACAGGTGCGGCTACGCGTTGAACGCGACGAGCGCGTCCTCGTCACCACTCTCACGAAGAAGATGGCCGAGGAGCTCACGACCTACCTGGCCGAGCGAGGCGTCAAGGTCGAGTATCTGCACTCCGATGTCGACACGCTGCGCCGCGTCGAGCTGCTGCGCGAACTACGCCTGGGCACCTTCGACGTGCTCGTCGGCATCAACCTGCTGCGCGAAGGCCTGGACCTGCCCGAGGTCTCCCTCGTTTCCATCCTTGACGCCGACAAGGAAGGCTTCCTACGTTCCACCCGTTCCCTCATTCAGACGATCGGCCGCGCCGCCCGAAACGTGTCCGGCGAGGTCCACATGTATGCCGACAACATGACGGATTCGATGAACGAGGCCATCTCCGAGACCATGCGTCGTCGCGAAATCCAGATTGCGTACAACAAGGAACACGGCATCGACCCCCAGCCACTGCGCAAGAAGATCTCCGACGTCACCGACATGCTGGCACGCGAGCAGGTCGATACACGCACGCTCCTTGAAGGCGGGTACCGCAAGGAGAAGAGCAAGCGGGAGCGCACCGACGCGACCGGTGGTGGTCGCGCCGTGACGTCGGGCCAGCGCGCCGAAGCTGAGCTCGCTGAACTCATCGAGGAGCTATCTGCCCAGATGATGACCGCCGCCCAGCACCTCCAATTCGAGGTCGCTGCTCGCCTGCGTGACGAAATCGAAGACCTCAAGAAGGAACTGCGTGCCATGAAGCGAGCACACTGAGCGTGCTTTCCGCCCGGCCCGGTCGGACGGGGAAGGTAGCCCCGGCCTCGTCTCGTGGGGCCAGCGCGCCCCGTCAAGGCGACAGACGCCACTTGTCGTGAATCACCGGACAGTGGCTGTGGCCGACTAGGATAGAGATGTAAGCGGAGGGGAGTACTCCCACCAACAGTGACGTCGTCATCACGACGGCCCGCCCACGCGGCGCGGCCTCCGGTGTCACTGGCCAGGTGTTTCTGGCGGGAAGAGACCTCCGGTACCCGACTCGTACCGGAGGCACCACGTATGCACGTGCACGCGCTCGCCTGGATCGTTCTGGCGGCCATCATCCTCACCATGATCGTTGTCGACATCGTCGGCCACGTCCGTACCCCCCACGAAACCACTCTGAAGGAAGCGACCTGGTGGTCGCTCGCCTACATCGCCATTGCCCTGATCTTTGGTGGCATTGTCTGGGCTTTGTGGGGGCCGGAATACGGCCAGGAGTACCTCGGCGGTTACATCACCGAGAAAGCGCTCAGTATTGACAACCTCTTCGTGTTTGTCATCATCCTGTCCTCTTTCCGCGTGCCGCGTAAGAACCAGCAGGAGGTCCTGCTGGCGGGCATCGTCATCGCCCTCGTGTTGCGGCTTCTTTTCATCCTGGCGGGCGCCGCGCTCATCGAAAACTTCTCGTGGGTCTTCTACCTTTTCGGAGCATGGCTGCTGTGGACCGCGATCAGTCAGGTCCGTGAAGGCTCCAGCGACGACGATGACGACGAGTACCGTCCGCCGTCAATCGTGCGCTGGGTGTCGAAGATTGTTCCGGTCACCGATGGCTTCATCGGTTCGCGTATGCTCTACCGTCACGGCGGCCGCACCTACATCACACCGATGCTCCTGTGCGTGATCGCGATCGGCACTGCCGACGTCATGTTTGCCGTCGACTCGATCCCCGCGATCTACTCGCTGACCTCGGAGGCCTACCTGGTCTTCGCTGCCAATGCATTCTCACTGCTCGGCCTGCGTCAGCTCTACTTCCTCATCGACGGCCTGCTGGATCGTATCGTCTTCCTCCACTATGGCCTCGCCGCTATTCTCGGCTTCATCGGTTTCAAGCTCATCAACCACGCGCTGCACACGAACGAGCTGCCCTTCATTAACGGCGGTCACGAGGTTTCTGCCATCCCCGAGCCGTCGATCGCGTTCTCGCTCTGCTTTATCGTGGTGACAATTCTCGTCACGGTCGTGGCCTCTCTCGCGGTTTCTCGCAAACGGCGTGCGTGAGAAGAGCTTGGTGCGGGAGAGCGCTAAAATTTCCTCGTTGGATAGTTAAGAGGTACTCATGGTTGTTCATCCGTGGGCGTGGGGCATTCTCGCCCTCGTTGCCATCGGTTTGGTCGTGCTCGATTTCCTCGGGCACGCCCGTAACCCGCACCCCCCGACGGCCGCCGAAGCCGCTCGCTGGACCCTGTTCTATGTCGGTTTGGCTGGCATTTTTGGTGTTGGTGTCTGGCTGACCAACGGGTGGCTCTACGCCCAGGAGTTCTACGCGGGTTGGGCGATGGAATGGTCGCTGTCCGTCGATAACTTGTTTGTGTTTATCCTGATTCTGAAGGCCTTCCGCGTTCCGCGCGAAAATCAGCAAAAGGCGCTGCTGTTCGGCATTGTGATTGCGCTACTGCTGCGCCTTGTGTTCATTCTTCTGGGGGCCGCGCTCGTTGCTCGCTTCTCCTGGGTCTTCTTCCTGTTCGGACTGTGGCTCCTGTGGACGGCCTTCTCGCAAATTAAAGAGACCATCACGGGCGAGGAGGACGACGAGGAGTATGAAGAGAGTGCATTCATTCGCATCGTGCGTCGCGTCCTGCCGATCACGGATGGTTTCATCGGCAACCGCATGCTGTATCGCCACGGTGGACACACCTATCTGACGCCGCTGTTCGTGGTCGTCTTGGCGCTTGGCTCGGCGGATCTGATGTTCGCCTTCGACTCTATCCCCGCGATTTTTGGCATCACCTCACAGGCTTTCCTCGTGTTCGCGTGCAACGTGTTTGCGCTGATGGGGCTGCGCCAGCTGTTCTTCCTGGTGGACGCGCTGCTCGGCAAGCTCGTGTACCTGGGCTACGGCCTCGGCGTCATCCTGAGCTTCATCGGAATCAAGCTGATTCTCGAGGCCCTGCACGCTAACACGCTACCGTTCATCAACGGGGGCCACGGCTTCGAGTGGGCCCCCGAAATTTCTGTGTCGGTGTCGCTGGGAGTCATCGTCGTGACCCTCGCGATCACCGTTGTCGCGTCGCTCATCCGCAGCGCGATGGATGAGGAGGGCGCCGGTGAGCGCTGAGAGCCTGAGTATCGACGAGCACGGCCTGAGTGCCTCCGAGGTTGCGGAGCGCATGGCGCGCGGCGCCGTCAACCGCGTGAAGGATCGTACCTCTCGCTCGGTGACGTCGATCATTCGAGAGAACGTGTTGACGCTGTTCAACGCCATTATCGTCGCGGCGTCGATCATCGTGCTACTTTTCGGTGATCTGCGTGACGGGATCTTCGGAGGCGTCATGATCATCAACGCGGTGATCGGTATCGTCTCCGAGCTGCGAGCCAAGCGCACCCTCGATTCCCTTGCGATCGTCGATGCTCCGCAGGCGAGTGTCCTGCGCGATGGCACGCTGCACGTTGTCCCGGCACGAGATGTTGTTCTCGACGACGTCATCGATCTGACGCTCGGCGACCAGGTCAGCGTAGATGGTACGGTGCTCTCCTCGGCAGGTCTGGAGATCGACGAATCGTTGCTGACCGGCGAGTCTCGCCCCGTGAAGAAGAAGCAGGGCGATCAGCTCCTGGCGGGCACGAGCGTCGTCGCGGGTTCGGGGCGCATGGTTGCCACGGCGGTCGGCGAGCGGGTCTATGCTCAGGGTTTGTCTGAGCAGGCTCGTGCATTTACGCGGACGGTCTCTGAGATCCAGACCTCGATCAACCGGGTGCTGCAGGTCGTCTCGGTGATGCTGCTCCCGATTGTCGTCCTGACGTTCTACTCGCAGAATCGCATTGCTGGCGGACACGGGGGAGACTGGCGTGAGGCCCTCGTGCTGTCGGTCGCTTCCGTGATCGGCATGATCCCGCAGGGCCTCGTGTTGCTGACGTCGATGAACTTCGCGATCGGCTCGGCGACGCTGGCACGCCGCGGTGTGCTCGTTCAGGAACTTCCCGCTGTCGAGGTGCTCGCGCGCGTCGACTGCCTGTGCCTCGACAAGACGGGCACGCTGACCACCGGTGGCATTCGCGTGCGTCGCGTCGAAGTGGTCTCGGGCGACGAGGCCGTGGTCCTTCGTGCGCTGGCGAGCTCCGCGAGCGACCAAACCAACGCAACAGCGGAGGCGATTTGGCAGCACCTGGGCGACGACGCGCAAGCCGGGGCAGCCGAGCGCATCGAGTGGTCTGTGCCCTTCTCCTCGGCCCGCAAGTGGAGCGCGTGGGGGAGTGAGAGCGAGTCCTGGATTCTGGGTGCCCCCGAGTTCGTCATCGACGAGGCCTCGGATGACAACGCGCAGCACCTGGCCACGGTGCGTGGCATCGCGCAGAAAGGTTCCCGCGTCGTTGCGCTGGTTCGCGCTGATGAGGCCGTCGTCAATGATGAGCTACCCGTCAACCGTGCGGTGGCTGCCCTCGTGGTCCTCGAGGAGGACCTGCGTCCCGACGCTGCAGAGACCCTTGACTACTTCCGCTCGCAGGGCGTGCATGTGCGCGTCATTTCGGGCGACAATCCGACGACGGTCGGTGCGCTCGCCGCGCAGGCAGGCCTCACCGCGCCCGACGGCTCGCCCGCACGCCTCATGGATGCGCGAGACCTCCCCGAGGACCTGACCTCAGAGGCGTTTATCGACGCGATTGAGAACCACGATGTCTTCGGACGCGTGACACCCGAGCAGAAACGCGCGATGGTCGGAGCACTGCAGGCGCGGGAGCACTGCGTCGCCATGACCGGCGATGGCGTCAATGATGCGCTCGCGCTCAAGGATGCCGACCTGGGTATCGCGATGGGCAACGGCACGCAGGCTACGAAGGCTGTTGCGCAGATCGTCCTCGTCGACTCGAAGTTTTCCGTCCTGCCGGGTGTCCTGTCGGAAGGCCGCCGCATCATCGCCAACATGGAGCGCGTATCCTCGCTGTTCCTCGCGAAGACCACCTACGCCGCTGTCCTCGTCATCGTGACCGCCCTGGTCGGCTGGCGCTACCCGTTCCTGCCGCGCCAGTTCAGCTACATCGACTCGCTGACCATCGGCATTCCTGCATTCTTCCTGGCCCTGTGGCCGAACCCGCGCCGCTACGTGCCCGGCTTCCTGAAGCGCACGCTGTCGCTCGCGATGCCGACGGGCATCATTTTGGCTGCGGCCGCCCTCACCGCTTTCGGCATTGTTGACGGCCCGCCGCAGGCGCGCGAGTCCACCGCTGCGATTCTCTCCCTCATGCTGGGGGCCATCTGGTTGCTCGTCATCACCTCGCGACCGCTGTCGACGTGGAAGTGGGTGCTCCTGGTCAGCGTCATTTCCGCGACCGTGGGCGGCGTCCTGCTGCCGCCGGTGCGTCATTTCTTCTCGATGGTCGCGCCGAGTGGATACGAGTGGCTCGTGATCCTGTGCGTTGGAGCGTGTGCTGCCCTCCTCATCGAGGTCGCCCAGCGCATCTTCTACGCGCGCCAATTCAAGCGCTCCCTGGAGGGCTGAGAACACTCGATACGAGTCGAGGCCGGTGCCGGGTTTTTCCCCAGCTCCGGCCTCGTTCGTCTGTATCAGTCAGAACGCCCGAATGACGGGGTTCCACTCGCGAATGAGGCGCGCCTGGATGACCTCGGCGACGTAGAAGGGATCCTCGTTCAGGATGCGCTCGACGTCGGCCTGGTTCTCGGCGTTGATGAGGATCAGGGCGCCGGGGATCTCGCCAACGAGGGGACCGGACGCGATGTTGATCCCCTGCTCGAGCAGGCCGGACAGGAACGCGCGGTGCGTCGGACGAACCTCGTCCATCGTCTCGGTCATCGACGGGTTGTACACGTATTCGACTGCGTAGTAAGCCATACGCATAACACTAGCCCTGATCCCGGCATTTGCCTAGATGGCGGATAGTATCGAAGGGTGCATGACAAGCTAATTATTCAGGGTGCCCGCGAACACAACCTCAAGGACGTCAGCCTTGAGCTGCCCCGCGACTCCATGATCGTCTTCACCGGCCTGTCGGGCTCCGGTAAATCATCCCTCGCCTTCGACACGATTTTTGCCGAGGGACAGCGCCGCTACGTGGAGTCCTTGTCCTCCTACGCGCGCCAGTTCCTCGGGCAGATGGACAAACCCGACGTCGACTTTATCGAAGGCCTGTCACCCGCCGTCTCCATCGACCAGAAGTCGACATCGCGCAACCCGCGCTCGACCGTCGGCACAATCACGGAGATCCACGACTACCTGCGTCTGCTCTACGCCCGCGCCGGTGTGGCTCACTGCCCTGAGTGTGGGGCGCGCATTCAGGCGCAGACTCCCCAGCAGATCGTCGACCGTGTGCGCACGATGGACGAGGGCACGCGCTTCCAGGTCCTGTCGCCGGTCGTGCGCGGTCGCAAGGGTGAGTACCAGGATCTCATCGACGAGCTGCGCTCCGAAGGCTACACGCGAGCGATCATCGACGATGAGATGGTTCGCCTCGAGACCGCGCCCAAGCTGGAGAAGAAGCTCAAGCACACAATCGAGGTCGTCGTCGACCGCCTCGTCGTGCGTGAGGGCATGCGCCAACGCCTCACCGACTCCGTCGAGACCGCCCTGCGCCTGTCGGACGGCCTCGTCGTCATCGACTGCGTCGACCTGGACGCCGACGATCCCGAGCGCCGCCGCCGCTTCTCCGAAAAACGCGCGTGCCCCAACGACCACCCGCTGATGCTCGACGAGATCGAGCCGCGCACCTTCTCCTTCAACGCACCCTATGGTGCCTGCCCGGATTGCTCGGGCCTCGGCTTCCGCCTCGAGGTCGACCCCGAGCTGGTGGTTCCCGACGAGGAACTCTCCCTCGCCGACGGCGCAGTCATCCCCTGGAACTCGAACTTCAAGTACCACAAGAAGCTCCTCGAATCCCTCTCCAAGGAGCTGGGCTTCGCGATGGGGACGCCCTGGAAGTCGCTGCCGAAGAAGGTCAAGGACGCCATTCTGTACGGCAAGGACTACGAGGTCACCGTCAAGTTCCGCAACCGCTGGGGTCGCGAGCGCTCCTACTCGACGGGCTTCGAGGGCGCGGTCAAGTACATTGAGCGTAAGCGCGCAGAGACCGAGTCGGCCGCCGTGTCCGAGAAGCTCGACGCCTACATGCGCGAGATTCCCTGCCCGACGTGCCACGGGGCCCGTCTGCGCCCCGAGGTTCTCGCCGTGCGCATCGGGGACAAGTCGATCGCCGAGCTTTCCGACCTGTCGATCTCGGAGGCTCGCGAATTCCTCTCGACTGTTGAGCTCGAACCGCGCGCCCGTTCGATCGCCGCGCCGATCCTCACTGAGATCGAGGCCCGCCTGGCCTTCCTCGTGGACGTCGGCCTGACCTACCTGACGCTGTCGCGTGGCGCAGGCACGCTGTCGGGCGGCGAGGCGCAGCGTATCCGCCTGGCCACGCAGATCGGCTCGGGCCTCGTCGGCGTCCTCTATGTCCTCGACGAGCCTTCGATCGGCCTGCACCAGCGCGACAACCGCAAGCTCATCGCCACCCTCGAGCGCCTGCGCGACCTCGGCAACACGCTGATCGTCGTCGAGCACGACGAGGAGACGATGGAGGCCGCCGACTGGATCGTCGACATCGGCCCCGGTGCTGGTGAGACCGGCGGCTGGGTCGTGCACTCGGGCCCGCTCTCGGAGCTGCTCAAGAACCGCAAGTCGCTGACCGGCCAGTACCTGTCCGGCAAACGCCGCATCGTCCTGCCGCCGACGCGACGCCCAATCGACAAGAAGCGCGTCGTGACCGTCAAGGGCGCGCGCGAAAACAACCTGAAGAATGTTGACGTGTCCTTCCCGCTCGGCGTGCTCACCGCCGTCACCGGCGTGTCCGGCTCGGGTAAGTCGACGCTCGTCAACGGCATCCTGTATCGCACCCTTGCCTCGCGCCTGAACGGCGCGCGCATGGTGCCCGGCCGCCACCGCACGATCACGGGCATCGAGCAGCTCGACAAGGTCGTGCACGTGGACCAGAGCCCGATCGGCCGTACGCCGCGTTCGAACCCGGCGACCTACACGGGCGTGTGGGACCAGATCCGCAAGCTGTTCGCCGAGACGCAAGAGGCGAAGGTGCGCGGCTACGGCCCGGGACGATTCTCCTTCAACGTCAAGGGAGGACGCTGCGAGTCCTGCAAGGGCGACGGCACGCTCAAGATCGAGATGAACTTCCTGCCCGACGTGTACGTGCCCTGCGAGGTCTGCCACGGTGCCCGCTATAACCGCGAGACCCTTGAGGTCGAGTACAAGGGCAAGACCGTCGCCGACGTGCTCGACATGCCGATCGCCGAGGCCGCGCAGTTCTTCGCGCCGATCTCGCGCATCGCCCGTCACCTCAACACGCTCGTCGAGGTGGGCCTGGGCTACGTGCGCCTCGGTCAGAGCGCTACGACTCTGTCGGGCGGCGAGGCACAGCGCGTGAAGCTGGCATCGGAACTGCAGCGACGCTCGACCGGACGCACGGTGTACGTGCTCGACGAGCCCACGACGGGCCTGCACTCCGAGGATATCCGCAAGCTCCTCCTGGTGCTGCAATCCCTGGCCGACAAGGGCAACACGGTGATTGTCATTGAGCACAACCTGGATGTCATCAAGAGCGCCGACTGGATCATCGACATGGGTCCGGAGGGTGGTGCCGGCGGCGGCACGGTCGTCGCACAGGGAACGCCCGAGGAGGTCGCGACGGTGAAGGAGTCCTTTACGGGCCAGTACCTCGCCGAGGTCCTCGCGAAGGAGGCCGCGCGCGACGCCGCAGCCCAGTAGCGGAAACGGTTAGGATGGACCCATGCGCTACTTCGGCCACATGTACTACTGGCCCGGATGGGTCCACCTGATCGTTCTCTTACTGATCGGCGTTTCTGTTGTCATCACGGTGCAGGCTCTTATGGCGCGTTCGGCCGGGAGATCACGTGTCTTCGGGCTCTCGTGCGGCTTTGTGGCGGGCATTGGAAACCTTAGTATGTGTGTGCTTGCGCAGGCTGAGGCCCGACACACGTGGCAGATGTCGATGGTCGGTGCGCTTTACATTCTCGCGGGTACCTTCGTGCTGATCACGCTCGCGTCCCTGTGGAAAGACAGTTCCGGCGGTTTTGCGTGGTCGCGCGCATTCCACCTGTTCCTGCTCGTTGGCCTGGTCGTAGCAGCCATCATGGAGTTTGCCTACCGTCTGGCGTATTGGATTCCGCTGCCGGTCGCTGGCGTCGCAGTCCTACTCGCGCTATTTTGCGCGTTTGTCGCCGGTCGCAACAGTCGGGACTAGGAGACATTCCATACACGAAGCGGCCCCGGCCTCGTACCTGGAATGGACGAGGCCGGGAGTGCTGTCAAAATATGAATTTTGCGGCGAACTGTAAAACTGCGGTACTATCTGCGACATGGAACAATCTCGCAAGGATGCGGAGTTGCATCTAGACCTTCTGATCAAAGACTACGAACAAGCACGTGAAGCCGACCGTCAAGACGGTGCTGCCATGACCACTATCATGGGTGCTGCACTAGCTTCGTGTCTTGCAGTTCTGGGCTTTCTCACTGGCTATCAAGGGCAGCTTATTGTGGATAGTTCTATCTATTGGGTAATCATTCTTGCTCCTGTTGCGCTTCTGTTGCCCACGGGTTATGCGACAATGATGGGTGCAAATAAAGCGGTTCGCTCGTATTATCTGAGGGTTTTGGAATCTCAGATAGGTAATGAAATGAATAAACTTTGTGGCGGAGTGGAGCTTAGTTATTCCGAGGATTTGAACTTTCCTGTATTTTCGTCAACTTACTTTGAAGTTGTCCGCTCAGCGCCAAAGAGCGGAAAAGGGATTGCTCGACTATTTGCATTCTTTGTTGTTCTTGTATTTGCTGGAGCGAACATTTGTTTGTTGAAAATTGCTTATTCTGCACTGTTGCAAGTGAATAATGGCATTATAGCAAACATCTATTTCGTTCTCTATATGGCTGTGGTTATGTCGATGGGGACTTTGGCGTACCAGACTGGCGTAAATGGGCGTTCGTTCTTTGAACAGACCATAAAGGATGTTAATAAGCGTTACGGTGCTCGGTTTGAGTCTAAGTGTTCTCAATATGAGATCTACAAAGCTCAATTAAAAAACGCCAAGGGGAATATTGTGAGCCGTAAGAATACGCTCAAACTCTTTCCGAAGGCTGATGACCTTAGCAAGATTCTTGTGGATGCGATAGGCGCAATTCTTGCGGGAATGGCGCTCTATATTAATTCAGGTCTTGTTGTTGATGGTATTCAATTTGCTCACATCTCTCTCGCCATATTGTTCTTTGAAGGCTTTGTTTACCAGACTCGTTATATCCTTAATGATATTCTGGGAGCGGCTGAGGAGAGAGGGCAGAAGAGTGTGGATATACGTGGTCGAATAGTGCAGGAAGAGGATGTGTTTCTCGCTGCGCGACACCTTTTCTTTCGTATTGTAATTATTCTAGGCGCAATTGGTTTGGCGTATAAACTCGGTCTGGTGAATATCTATGTGATAAGTCTTTTGTGTCTCGGGGTGATCACGGCGCTCTATGAGGGTTGTCGTTATTTGCTTGGGAAGAGTCGAGATGGGAGCTTGTTGCAACATTTGTGTACTATAGCAATGTTTCCGCTCGTCTCTCTCGGCATGGTGCTTCGGTTATGGGTATCTTTCACTGTCTACTATACTGTTTTAGAAGTTGACTTTAATTCAGGGGTTAAGCTGACTTACTTGCTGCTCTGGGGTGCGTTATTTGGGATTGTGACGGTCAGCTTAACTTGGGTAGTTGAGGCGCTATATGAAGTGGATGGGTGTGGAGTTGCATCAATATCTGCTGACTGGAGGGTTCCTGGTAAGCTCCATGTGCTCGCATCATTGCGGCGCCTATTCTGGGTTTTTGGAGTGCGCGTGATGAGAAACCGTCAACCTGGTGATCGGCTGATCGAGAATGGTTTGTCTCCGCAGCAGGCTCTTGCTGAGCTTATCAAGGACAAATCAAACTGTAATACTTTTAGTATTCCTAGCCGGTTGCGGCGCTACCTGCGTATGGTAGTTACTCCTTGGACGTGGGGTTCTGTGATCGGGATGGTGCTGAGCGTTGAGATTGCAAGTGAAGTGTGTGCTGTTGAAATGTCTAGATGGGTATGGGGTCTCGTATTTATCGTGTCGCTACCGCTTGTACTCTTTGTTGAAGATCTACTCATGATTAAACCGAAGATTATGGCATTTCTCGTTATATTACTTATACTGCTTCCGCCAATCGCTATCAGTTTGTTGCTTTGTGTGCTTTATTTTGCTGCGTGGATCGTGGTTTCAGAAAATGGCACTCTATTTTGGTTTTTTGTACTGTCTTTTTTTCTGATGTTTTATGGTGGTCCCATGTCATTTATGTATTTGAGGACAACGTATGCTGAGACTCGTAATGTGCTCGTGAATACAGTCGCGTTCATTAGTAATATTGACAGACAGTTTGCGTTGGCAGTGACGAATAGAGTCTTCAAACCGAAAAACAGCGAAACTAAGCAGAGGTGATAAAGCGTAGAAACCGGCCCCGGCCTCGTACCTGGAATGGACGAGGCCGGGGCCGCTTCGTTGGTTTGGGATCCCCGGTCGGGTCGCCGGGTTACTCCTGGTTCTTCGCAGCCTCGCCCGACGCGTACAGGGCGTCGACCTCGTCTGCGTAGTCGGCCAGGACGCGGCTACGCTTCAACTTCAGCGACGGCGTCATGTAGCCGTTTTCGACCGTAAAAGCCGCGTTGACGATCCGATAGCGCCGAATCGATTCAGCTCGGGAAACCGCCATATTCGCCCGAGCAATCGCCTTCTCCAACGAATCACGCACCTGCGGCAAGCCCGCCGCCTCCGCCGCATCCACAACCGGCAGACCGTGACGGGACAGCCACTCGGGAAGCATCTCCGTATCCAAAGCGATCAGGGCCCCGATGTAGGGACGATTATCGCCCACCACGACGATATTAGCGATCAGCGGGTGCGTCGACAAAGACTCCTCCAAAACCTCGGGAGACACGTTTTTCCCCCCCGCGGTCACGATCAGCTCCTTTTTCCTGCCTGTGATACGCAAGTGCCCGCGGTCATCAATCGACGCGAGGTCCCCCGTCTTGAACCAGCCGTCGACGTAGGCCTCGGCCGTGGCCTCGGGCAGGTTGTGATAGCCCTTCGAGACGGAGATGCCCTGGACGAGCAGCTCGCCGTCGGGAGCGATCTTCATGCGGTTGCCGGGCCAGGGGAAGCCCACCGAATCCGGCGGGAAGTCCTGTGGGGTCTCCACGGAGATCGGTCCGGTCGTCTCGGAGAGGCCATAGCCCTGCAGGAGCGTGATGCCCAGGCCGCGATAGAAGTTTGCCAGGTCAGGTGCCAGGGGCGCGCCACCCGAAATGATGGTGTGCAGATTCGGCCCGAGCACCGCGCGGACCTTCTTCAAGACAAGCGCGTCGGCGATGCGGCCGCGCAGCTTCAGCGCGGTCGACGGACCGGGGGAGGGCGTCGCGGAAGCATCGGGGATAGGCGTGGTGTCGGGGCCAGGACCCGCGACGGCAGACTCGGGTAGGGGAGAATCCACGTAGGCGGTGGCCGCAGACAGGGCACGGGCCTGCTTGGCAGCCCAAGCAAAGATTCTTCCCTTCGCGCCGCCACCGGCCTTCGCGGAGGCAGCGTTATAGACCTTCTCCATGACGCGCGGAACCACGAGGAGCATCGTCGGCTTGAATGTCGCGATGTCGTTGACGAGATTACGAGTGTCGGGGGAGAAGGCTGTCACGCCCTGGCCTGCCAGCAGGCAGTACATGACGAAGCGCGCAAGCACGTGCGCGACCGGCAGGAAGAGCAAGGAACGCGACTTCGGATCGTTGATGAGCACGGGCAGGAAGTCGTAGGCCTGCAGCATTGGCGAAATGAAGTTGCCGTGCGTGAGGACAACGCCCTTGGGCATGCCCGTCGTGCCGGAGGTGTAGATGACCGTCGCCTCGTCGCGAAGCGTCACGGCGTCGGTGCGCTCGCGCACCTGTTCGACCGTGACCCCCTGTGCGGCGCCGGTCAGGACGCGCTCGGCACCCCTGTCGAGGGAGAGGATATGGCGGACGCCCTCGGTGCGCACGGACTCGACCAGCTCGGCCTGCTGGGTGGTGGCCGTGATGACGATACGTACGTCTGCATCAGCAAGGATATGCGCGATCTGAGAGGCGGAATCCGTCTCGTAGATCGGCACGGTGATGGCGCCGCAGGACAGTGCGGCCACATCGATGAGCGCCCACTCGTAGGACGTGGGCGCCAGGATCGCTAGGTGCTCGCCGGCCTCGAGGCCCATGCCGATCAGGCCGCGCGCAATCGAGTCGGCTTCGCCCAGGAACGTCTCCATGGTGACGGGACGCCACGCGCCGACGTTGGAACGCCGCTCAATCGCGACCTGCCCGGGGTGAGATGCCACGCGCTGGTGGAGCATCTTCGGCAGGTTCATGTCCTCGGTGGCCTCTCGCGTTGCGATCGACTCCCAAGAGCCGTCTGCGAGCCTGCGTACCGTCATTGCGGTCCTTTCGTGGGGTGAGCGCGCTGCGCTGTGTTGGTGGAATCAGTTCTTCTTGGAGCGGTGGAAGAAACCACGCTTCCTCGTTGGCTCGGTGGAGACGGGGCCGCCGTACAGGGCGTCGACCTCGTGCGCATAGTCAGCGAGCACCTTGCGACGGCGCAGCTTCATCGAGGGAGTCACGTAGCCGTTCGCGACGGTGAAGGTGGCGTCAATAATGCGGAACTTGCGGATAGACTCGGCGCGAGAGACGGCCTTGTTGGCGCGTTCGACGGCCTTCTCGAGGGACTCGCGCACGGCGGGCAGCTCGGCGGCCTCGGTGGGCGAGCACTGTGGCAGACCGTGCTTGGCAAGCCAGTCGGGCAGCATGTCGGCGTCGAGCGTGAACAGGGCTCCGACGTAGGGGCGCTGATCGCCCACGACGATGACGTTGGCGATGAGGGGGTGCGTGGCGAGGGAGTCCTCGAGGACCTCGGGGGAGACGTTCTTGCCGCCCGCGGTGACGATGAGTTCCTTCTTGCGGCCGGTGATGGTCAGCTGTCCCTTGCGGTCGATGGCACCCAGGTCGCCGGTGTGGAACCACTTGCCGTCGGGCATGACCTCAGCGGTCTGCTCGGGCAGATGGTAGTAGCCGGGCATGACGGACTGGCCGCGCACGAGGATCTCCCCGTCCTTGGCGATTGTGATGAAGTTGCCGGGCAGGGGCAGGCCGACGCCACCCACGGGGTTCTTGCCGATGTGCTGGACGGCAATCGGGCCTGTCGTTTCGGATAGGCCGTAGCCCTGGATGAGCGTGAGGCCCATGCCCGCGTAGAAGTGGGCGAGATCGGTGGCCAGGGGTGCGCCGCCGGAGACGATGTAGCGCAGGTTGGGGCCGAGGATCGCGCGAATCTTCTTCAGGACGAGCGCATCGGCGATGCCGTGGCGCATCTTCTTGAAGATACCGGGTCCGAAGGTCTTCTCGGAGGCGATCGAGTATGTTCGCGCCTGCTTGGCGCTCCACGCGAACATGCGGCCCTTAATGCCGCCGCCCGCCTTCGAGGACGCAGCGTTGTAGACCTTCTCGAGGACGCGAGGAACGACGAGAAGCACGGAGGGCTTGAAGGCCTGGATGTCCGGCAGCAGGTTCTTGATGTTGGGCGAGAAGCCGAGCACGCCCTGGCCGGAGAGGATCACGTGCATGACGAGGCGGGCGAGCACGTGCGCGACGGGGAGGAAGAGCAGCAGGCGGGTCTCGGGTGAGTCGATGACCTCGCCAAGGACCTGGCGAGCACCCTGAGCGGTTGCGATGAAGTTCGCGTGCGTGAGGGCGACGCCCTTGGGGTTACCCGTTGTGCCCGAGGTATAGATGATGGTTGCGATGTCCGAGGACGCGATGGTGGCGCGGCGCTGCTCAACGTTCTCAATGGTGATGCCGGTGGCTGCGCGGGTGATCATGCGCTGTGCGCCGCGATCGAAGGAATCGATGGCGACGGTATGCCCGGGGGCAACAGAGCCCACGAGCTCGGCCTGCTGTGTCGTAGCGGTGAAAACGCGGGTCACGTGCGCGTCGGTGAGGATGTGCTCGATCTGGGCGGCGGAGTCGGACTCGTAGATCGGGACGGTGATCGCGCCGATCGAGAGCAGTGCCAGATCGAGGAGGAGCCACTCGTACGAGGTCGGGGCCAGGATCGCGACAGCGTCTCCAGCCTGCACGCCGAGGCCGATGAGCCCGCAGGCGGTGTACTCGACCTGACGCTGGAGCTCACCGGCGGTCAGAGAGCGGGTGGAACCGACGGAGGAACGCTGCTCGACGCACACCTGGTGCGGGTGAGTGAGGGAGCGCTTAGCCAGCATGTCGGGCACGATGTCGTGGTCGCCGACCTTGTACGTCGGCTTGATCGTGTACGAGCCATCGCGCATGCGCTTCATCGTGTCCTCCCGGGTATCGGTTCAAAGACTGAACAACAGGTCCGTTGTGAGTCTACTGGGTATGGCGCGGCCCCCGCCCCATAATCGGGGCGGGGGCCGCTGAGTGACGATTAGATCACAGGTCGTAGTAGAGCTCGTACTCGAAGGGGTGCGGGTAGGCCCGCATCGGGGCGACCTCCTTGGTCTCCTTGTATTCGAGCCAGGTGTCGATCAGGTCCTGCGTGAAGACGTCGCCCTCGGTGAGGAACTCGTGGTCCTCGCGCAGTGCGTCGAGGGCGGCCTCGAGGGAGCTCGGCAGTTTCGCGATGTCCTGGTACTCGGCCGGGGGCAGTTCGTACAGGTCCTTGTCGATCGGCGCGGCCGGTTCGATGCGGCGCTTGATGCCGTCGATGCCCGCCATGAGGCACGCGGAGAACGCCAGGTAGGGGTTCGCGCTGGGGTCAGGCACGCGGTACTCCACGCGCTTGGCCTTGGGGGAGGTGCCCGTGACGGGGATGCGGATGCACGCGGAGCGGTTGCGCGCCGAGTACACGAGGTTGATCGGAGCCTCAAAACCGGGAACCAGGCGGCGGAAGGAGTTCACCGACGGGTTCGTGAAGGCGAGGAGCGCGGGAGCGTGCTCGAGCAGGCCGCCGATGAACCAGCGGGCCGTGTCGGACAGGGATCCGTAGCCGCGCTCGTCGTAGAAGAGGGGCTCGCCGTTCTTCCATAGCGACATGTGGGTGTGCATACCCGAGCCGTTGTCGCCGAACAATGGCTTGGGCATGAAGGTCGCGGAATGGCCGAATTCAAGGGCGGCGTTCTTGATGACGTACTTGAACTTCATCATATCGTCCGCCGCGGTCTGCAGCGTTGCGAAGCGGTAGTTGATCTCCTGCTGGCCGCCCGAGCCGACCTCGTGGTGGGCGCGCTCGATCGTCAGGCCGACCTCTTCGAGGAGGCGGCTCATCTCGTCGCGCACATCCGCGTACTTGTCGGCGGGGGAGACGGGGAAGTAACCGCCCTTGACGGCCACCTTGTAGCCCATGTTGCCGCCCTCTTCGACGCGACCGGTGTTCCAGTACGCCTCGGGGGAGTCGACGGAGAAGAAGGTGTTGTGGGGGCTGACCTGGTAGCGCACGTCATCGAAGAGATAGAACTCGGCTTCGGCACCGATGAAGCACTCGTCTGCGATACCGGTCGAACGCAGGTAGGCCTCGGCCTTCGCAGCCACCTGGCGCGGGTCGCGCGAGAAAGGCTCATCCGTGAAGGGGTCGACGATCGAGAAGTTAACGACCAGGGTCTTGCGATCGCGGAACGGGTCAACGAACGCGGAAGAGATGTCCGGGATGAGCTTCATGTCGGACTCGTGGATCGCGGTAAAGCCGCGCACCGATGAGCCGTCGAACATCAGGCCGTCCGACAGCGCGGCGTCCAAGAATTCGCTCACGGGGATCGTGAAGTGCTGCTGAACCCCGGGGACGTCGCAGAAACGCACGTCGACGAGTTCAATGTTCTGCTCGGAGATAAAGTCTGCGACCTCTTGGGTGGAGGTGAACATGAACGTCCTTCTTTGTGGGAGAGCTGTACTCATTGGTCAAGAATGGGTCAATTCGCAACCAAGTTCAGTATATGCCCACAGGTGGCAGCTGCGCGTATTGGTTTCAATATTCAAAGGTTTCATGACATAGAGCACGCCCGCGGTGGGCATCGGGCGCACCCAGCCCCGGCCTCGTACCCTGGGAGCGTGGCTGATCCTTCGACGTACCGACCCCGCACGGGAGATATTCCGACCTTGCCGGGCGTCTACCGATTCTCCGACCCGCAGGGCCGCGTCATCTACGTCGGCAAGGCCAAAAATCTGCGCAATCGTCTCACGAACTACTTCCAGGACCTGGCGAATCTGCATCCGCGCACCCAGCAGATGGTGACGACCGCGAGCGCCGTCCAGTGGACCGTTGTGCGCTCCGAGGTGGAGGCGCTCACGCTGGAGTTCACGTGGATTAAAGAATTTAATCCGCGCTTCAACGTTATGTTTAAGGACGACAAGTCCTACCCGTACCTGGCCGTGTCGATGGGGGAGCGTTTCCCCCGGGTGCAGGTGACGCGTGAGCGCAAGCGCGTGGTGTCGCGCTACTTTGGTCCGTACACGCAGGTGTGGGCGATTCGCGAAACGATCGATCAGCTCCTGAGAGTGTTCCCGATGCGATCATGCTCGGCGGGCGTGTTCCAGCGGGCGAAGGCACAGGGACGTCCGTGCCTGCTCGGCTACATCGATAAGTGTGCGGCGCCGTGTGTGGGGCGCATTTCGATGGAGGAGCATCGCGAGCTTGCAGAGGGCCTGTGTCAGTTCATGGAGGGACGGACGGGTCCCATCATCCGTGACCTGGAAGAGCAGATGCGCCAGGCGTCGGCGGAGCTGAACTTCGAGCGTGCGGCGAAGCTGCGCGATGATGTGGTGGCACTGCGTACGGTGCTGGAGCGCAACGCGGTCGTGCTGGATGATGGCTCTGACGCGGACGTGTTTTCTCTCGTCAGCGATGACCTGGACGCGGCGGTACACGTCTTCCATGTGCGCGGCGGGCGCATTCGAGGCACGCGCGGCTGGGTGATCGAGCGCGTCGACGGGGCGGATGACGCCGCCCTCATGTCCCGCCTCCTGGAGCAGGTGTATTCCTCGGCCTCGCCTGACGAGGCCGGGGCAGGCACAGCGGGAAAGGTGGCGGCCGTCAGCGTTGACGACATCGCGCACACGCCCACATCGGCGATCCCGCGTGAGGTGCTCGTTTCCGTCGAGCCAGAGGAGAAGGAGACGATTGCGCGCTGGCTGAGGGAGGTGCGCGGCGCGTCCGTGTCTGTGCACGTGCCTCAACGAGGTCCGAAGGCTCAGCTCATGGAGACGGTGACGGAGAATGCCCGGCAGGCCCTGGCCCTGCACCGCACGAAGCGGGCGGGCGACATTACGGCGCGCTCGAAGGCGCTCGAGCAGCTCGCCGAGAACCTTGATCTGCCGGCGGCACCTCTGCGCATCGAGTGCTACGACGTGTCGCACACGGGTGGTGAGAACCAGGTCGCGTCGATGGTGGTTTTCGAGGACGGCATGCCGCGTAAAGACGCCTACCGCACCTACAACATCCGCGGCGAGGACGGCAGTGGTACGCCAGATGATACGAGCGCGATGAACGAAGTCCTCACCAGGCGCTTTTCGCGACTGCTGGCCGAGGAAGCGGGCGTCGAAGGAGAGGACGAGGACGGCGTCGCCTATGCGTCCGGTCTGATCGACGCGACGACGGGGCGCCCGAAACGTTTCTCCTACCGCCCCGACCTGGTCGTCGTGGACGGTGGCCTCCCGCAGGTGAATGCCGCGCGAGCCGCTCTGGACGCTGTGGGTGCGGACGTGCCCGTCGTGGGACTGGCGAAGCGGCTTGAAGAGGTATGGATCCCTGGTGAGGAGTTCCCGCTCATCCTTCCGCGCACCTCGGAGGCGCTCTACCTCCTGCAGTACCTGCGCGACGAGTCCCACCGCTTCGCGATCACGAAGCATCGCAAGCGGCGTTCGAAGGCCCAGCGGCGCTCGGTGCTCGATTCCATCCCAGGGCTTGGACCTGCCCGTCAGGCCGCGCTCCTGAAACATTTCGGCTCCGTTAAGCGGATCCGTGAGGCATCCGTGGAGGACATTGCCGAGGTCAAGGGCGTGGGACTCGGTCTCGCGCACACGATTCGCGATAGGCTTGCGACATCGTCGAGGGAGGAAACACCATGACATTGACGCTTCCCGTGCCGCTGCCGGCGCGCGTGCTGCTGCTTGGATCGGGCGAACTCGGTAAGGAAGTGACGATCGCTCTGAAGCGCTACGGATGCACCGTCATCGCATGTGATTCCTACCCGAATGCCCCCGCCATGCAGGTCTCGGACGAGTCTCGTGTTGTCGATATGAGTGACCCCGAGGCCTTGCGTGCAGTGCTCAACGGCGTCGATGTCGACCTCATTGTTCCCGAAGTCGAGGCCATCGCGACGGATGAACTGAGCGCGTGTGAGGATCGCGGCGTGCGCGTCGTTCCCAACGCCTTCGCCGTCCAGGCCACGATGGATCGCCAGCGCATCCGCACGCTCGCTGCATCCCTGCCCGGCGTGCGCACCTCCGCATTCCGATTCGCACGCAGCGAGGAAGAGCTGGCCGCCGCTCTCGACGAGGTCGGATACCCCGCCTTCGTCAAGCCGACCATGTCCTCTTCAGGGCACGGCCAGTCCCGCGTGACAGGACCCGAGCAGGCCGCCTCCGCCTGGGCCCACGCAGAGGAAGACGCTCGCGCGACGACCGGCGTCGTCATCGTCGAAGAAGGCGTCGACTTCGACTACGAGATCACGCTGCTCACCGTGCGCTCCTGGGACGCCGCGTCGGGGAGCGTCATCACGACCTTCTGCGCGCCCATCGGGCACCTCCAGGAGGGCGGCGACTACGTCGAATCCTGGCAGCCCATGGCCATGAGCGAGGCAGCCCTCGGCGCCGCCCATTCGATGGCAAAGGCCGTCACAGACGCCCTCGCCGAGGCCGGAAACGGCCCGTGCCTGGGCATCTTCGGCGTCGAGTTCTTCGTGCGTGGCGATGAAGTCTGGTTCTCCGAGCTCTCGCCCCGCCCCCACGACACCGGCATGGTGACGATGGTGACGCAAGCACAGTCCGAGTTTGAACTGCACGCACGTGCCATCCTCGGCCTGCCCGTCTCGACTACGCAGAAGACACCCGGCGCCTCTGCCGTCGTCAAGTCAACCAGCGCCATCGACGCGCCCGTCTACAACGGCGTGGCCGATGCCCTGGCCACCGCCGACATCGTGCGCATCTTCGGCAAGCCCATCAGCCGCGCCGGCAGGCGCGTCGGCGTGGTCGCCGCTACCGCGAGCACGCCGAAGGAAGCGCGAGTCATCGCCAGACGTGCCGCCGCAGGCATCTCCATCGACGAGGCCCCCGCGCCTCGCGCGTAACCGCTCCCACCCATCAGCCCAGCCCACCCGTCAGGAGGACGCCATGCCCGACCACACACCCACGGACGACCGCGATGAGCGCCAGGCCCAGGCCTCGTCGATGAACGAGGAGAACCCTCCCACGGTTCCCGAGGGCATCGCCGTGCGCGACATGATCCGTGTCAAGTACGAGCCGCGCGCCTCTAACGAAGTCCTTATCATCACCGGCTACTCGGGAGCAGGCCGAACCGGTGCCGCTCGCGCGCTTGAGGACCTGGATTGGTACGTCGTCGACAACCTGCCGCCGACCATGCTGCCCGCTCTCGTCGGCATGATGTCGAATGACCCCGCGGCCGGCGTGCACCGCCTGGCGGTCGGCGTAGACGTTCGCTCGCGCACCTTCTTCCGCACATTGGACGCCACACTCGAGCAGCTCAAGGGCGCGGGCATCGCCTACCGCATTATCTTTCTCGAGGCCAGCCCCCAGACCCTCGTGCGCCGCTACGAATCCAACCGTCGTCCCCATCCCCTCCAGGGTGCAGGCACGCTCATGGACGGTATCAAGGCCGAAATGCGTCTTCTTGCGCCACTGCGCCGCGCCGCCGACGAAGTCATCGACACCTCCACCATGAGTGTCCACGATCTGACCCGGCGTATCCGCGATATCGTGGCGGGGGAGGAGCGCCCCCTGCAGGTGACCGTCGAGTCGTTCGGTTTCAAGCACGGGCTGCCCCTCGACGCCGATCACGTCGTTGACGTGCGTTTTCTCAAGAACCCGTACTGGGTGGACGAGCTGCGTCATCTCACGGGCAGGGACCAAGCCGTCGCCGACTACGTGCTCTCTCAGCCGGGCGCACGCGATTTTGCTCTCGGATATGCGGACCTACTGGCTCCCATGCTGAGCGGTTATCTGGCAGAATTGAAGCCATTCGTCACGATTGCCGTCGGATGCACGGGCGGAAAGCACCGCTCAGTTGCTTGCTCCGAGGCGATCGCCAAGCGCCTGCGCACACACGGATACACGGTTCGCGTGATGCACCGTGACATTGGGAGAGACTGATGCCCTATCTTGATGCAGCCGGCTGGGTTCAGCGTGGAGAATCCGGCCAGAACATCGTCGCCCTGGGCGGCGGACATGGCTTGTCCGCAACCCTGCGGGCTTTGCGCCACATCACCCGCGCGCTCACGGCAGTCGTGACTGTCGCCGATGACGGTGGTAGTTCCGGCCGTCTGCGCCAGGAGATGCCGATCCTGCCTCCCGGCGACCTGCGTATGGCGTTGGCGTCGCTATGTGAGGAATCCGAGTGGGGCTTGACGTGGCGTGACGTCATGCAGCTGCGCCTGGATACGAGCGGCCCGCTCAACGGCCATGCGCTCGGCAACCTGCTGATTTCTGGCCTGTGGCAGCTCCTCGATGATCCGGTTGAGGGCCTCGACTGGGTTGGTCGGCTCCTCGGGGCACAGGGGCGGGTCCTGCCCATGTCGACGACGCCCATTGATATCGAGGCGGACATGAACGACGGTGGACGTCGTTACGTCGTGTCCGGCCAATCGAAGGTTGCTGTCGCCCCCGGTACCGTCGAGCACGTGCGCATCACGCCTGAAGCCCCCGAGGTCCCTTCTGCGGTTACCGACGCCATCTCCGAGGCCGATTGGGTCGTGCTGGGCCCCGGCTCCTGGTACACGTCGGTCATTCCGCATCTGCTGGTCCCCGACATCAACCGCGCACTCGCAACAACGGACGCGCACCGCGCGCTCGTGCTCAACCTGGCACGCCAACGCGGTGAAACCGACCTCATGTCGACCGCCGATCACGTGCGTGTCCTGCGCGAGTACGCGCCCATGCTCAAGCTCGACGTCGTCGTGGCTGACCCCACGGCATGCGATGATATCGATGACCTGATCGTCGCTGCCGAGGAGCTCGGCGCGCGCGTTCTCCTGCGCCAGGTCCGCACGGGTGACGGGGCTCCGCACCACGACCCGCTGCGCCTTGCCGCAGCATTGCGGGACGCATTCGACGGCTTCCTTGGTGAGGTCGGACAGCCTGAAACGTGGTTACCTTAGAAGCTGTTGCCTGTTGACAAACGACTTCACACCCTAGGAAGAACCCGTGTCTCTGACATCTGACATGAAGGACGAGCTCGCGCGCGCCGTCATCACGACGCCGTCGGAGGTGGCCGCCGAGGTGAGCGCGACCCTGCGTTTCGCGGGCGGTCTGCACCTCGTGGGCGGTCGCATTCTCGTCGAGGCTGAGCTCGACTCGCCCGTCGCTGCGCGGCGCCTGCGCACCTACCTGCAGGCGCTGTACAACGCTGAATCCTCCGTCGTCGTCGTGTCCGGATCATCCCTGCGACGCGGCAAGCGCTACGTTGTGCGAGTTGTCCACAAGGCTGACGAGCTCGCTCGCCTGACCGGTCTTGTTGATTCACTGCGCCGTCCTATTCGCGGTCTGCCCCCCGTACTCGTCGCCTCGGGGACGGCCGAGGCTGCGGCGATTTGGCGCGGTGCGTTCCTCGCCCGCGGCTCGCTCATGGAACCCGGACGTTCCTCCTCGCTTGAGATCACCTGTCCCGGTCCCGAGGTGGCACTCGCCATGGTGGGATGCGCACGCAAGCTCGGCGCGGCCGCGCGCTCGAAGGAGGTGCGCGGTACTGATCGTGTGTCCGTCCGTGACTCTGATGCGATTGGCACGCTGATTTCCGCGATGGGTGCACCCCAGACCTTCGAGGCCTGGCAGGAGCGACGTGAGCGCCGCGAGGCGCGGGGCAGCGCCAACCGACTGGCTAACTTTGACGATGCGAATCTGCGCCGCTCCGCGCGTGCCGCCGTCGCAGCCGGTGCGCGCGTTGAGCGTGCCTTCGAGATCCTCGGTGACGACGTGCCTGCCCACCTCCTTGAGGCAGGTACCCTGCGACTAAAGTACAAGCAGGCGTCCCTCGAAGAACTCGGCAAGCACACGAATCCGCCGCTCACCAAGGATGCCGTTGCCGGGCGAATCCGCCGACTCCTGGCCCTTGCCGACAAGGTCGCACACGAACGAGGCATCCCGGACACCGAATCTGCACTCACCCTCGACATGCTCGATGAGGACTGAGGTCCCTGGTTCCTGCCACAACGTCTCGATTCAAACGAGAATTACCCCACGTGCAGATTTTCAAATTGGATTGTGACAGAGCACGCTCTGGGGTGTAGATTAGGAATTGCTGGAACCGCAGACATCTGCGGGCCGGGCTGGCAACCCGCACGCCCGGTTGCATCGAATACCGTGCCCCGTGAGGGGCACGAGCAGGAGGAACATAGTGACCACCCGCGTTGGCATCAACGGCTTCGGCCGTATCGGCCGCAACTTCTTCCGCGCTGCTCTCGAGCAGGGCGCGGACATCGAGATCGTCGCCGTTAACGACCTCACCGACAACAAGACCCTCGCTCACCTGCTGAAGTACGACTCGATCACGGGTCGCTTCCAGGGCGAGGTCTCCTACGATGACGAGGGCATCGTCGTCAACGGCAAGCACATCAAGGTGCTGGCGCAGCGTAACCCCGCCGATCTGCCCTGGGGCGAGCTCGGCGTTGAGGTTGTCGTTGAGTCTACCGGCTTCTTCACCGACGGCGAGAAGGCCAAGGCTCACCTGGACGCCGGCGCCAAGAAGGTCGTCATCTCCGCTCCCGCGAAGAACGTCGACGGCACCTTCGTCATGGGCGTGAACGAGGACAAGTACGATGGCGCCACGATGAACATCGTGTCGAACGCCTCCTGCACGACCAACTGCCTCGCCCCCCTCGCCAAGGTTCTCGAGGAGAACTTCGGCATCGAGCGCGGCATCATGACCACCATCCACTCCTACACGGGTGACCAGCGCGTCCTCGACGCTCCCCACAAGGACCTGCGTCGCGCCCGCGCCGCGGCCCTGAACATGATCCCCACCAAGACCGGTGCTGCCCAGGCCGTCGCCCTGGTTCTGCCCGAGCTTGAGGGTAAGTTCGATGGCCTCGCCGTCCGCGTTCCCACCCCGACCGGCTCCCTGACCGACCTCACCTTCATCGCGAAGAAGGAGGTCTCCGTCGAGGCCGTTAAGGCTGCCGTCAAGGCCGCTGCCGAGGGTGAGCTCAAGGGTGTCCTTGAGTACACCGAGGATCCGATCGTTTCCTCCGACATCGTGGGCGACCCGCACACCTCGATCTTCGACGCCACCGAGACCAAGGTCATCGGCAACCTCGTCAAGGTCCTGTCCTGGTACGACAACGAGTGGGGCTACTCGAACGCTCTCGTTCGCCTCACCGCCCTCGTCGGCTCCAAGCTCGCCTGAGCACACAGCTGATATACCAGCCATGAGCTGATCAGCGAGATGCCCGTGCACGCTCGTGCACGGGCATCTCGTACAGCGCCACCGCCTTCACACCGAAAGGACTCCTCGTGAGGACTATCTCCACTCTGGGCGACCTGCGCGGCAAGCGCGTCCTCGTCCGCTCCGACTTCAACGTTCCGCTCAAGGATGGCGTCATCACCGATGATGGCCGTATCCGTGCGGCTCTGCCGACCCTCAAGACCCTCACCGACGCCGGTGCCAAGGTCGTCATCATGGCTCACCTCGGCCGCCCCAAGGGCAAGGTCGATCCCGCCTTCTCGCTGGCCCCCGTCGCCAAGCGCCTTGCTGAACTCTCCGGCGTGAAGGTCACGCTGGCTTCCGACGTCGTCGGCCCCTCCGCTGCTGAGACCGTCGCCGCTCTGGGGGATGGCGAGATCGCGCTGCTCGAGAACGTCCGTTTCGATCCCCGCGAGACCTCCAAGGTCGACGAGGAGCGCGAAGAGCTTGCCCGCGAGTACGCCAAGCTCGGCGACGCGTTCGTCTCCGACGGCTTCGGTGTCGTGCACCGCAAGCAGGCTTCGGTCTACGACATTGCGAAGCTGCTGCCCTCGGCCGCTGGCCTGCTCGTCCTCAAGGAGATCGAGTCCCTGTCCAAGGTGACCGGCGACCCCGAGCGCCCCTACGGCGTCGTCCTCGGCGGCTCCAAGGTCTCCGACAAGCTCGGCGTTATCGCCAACCTGCTGAAGAAGGCCGACATGCTCTTCATCGGCGGTGGCATGGTCTTCACCTTCCTCGCCGCTCAGGGCTACTCGGTGGGCAAGTCCCTCCTCGAGGAAGACCAGATCGACACCGTCAAGGACTACATCGCCGAGGCCGCCGAGCGCGGTGTTGACCTCGTCCTGCCCGTCGACGTCATCGTCGCCCCCGAATTCGCGGCAGACGCGCCCGCGACCGTCGTCAAGGTCGACGCTATTCCAGATGACCAGATGGGTCTGGACATCGGCCCCGAGTCCGCGAAGCTCTTCGCTGACAAGCTCGCGACCGCCAAGACCGTCGCCTGGAACGGCCCCATGGGCGTCTTCGAATTCGACGCGTTCGCCGGTGGCACCCGCGCCGTCGCCGAAGCCCTGTCCAAGGGCTCCATGTTCTCCGTCATCGGCGGCGGCGACTCCGCCGCAGCCGTGCGCCTGCTCGGCTTCGACGAGAACACCTTCTCCCACATTTCCACTGGTGGTGGCGCCTCCCTCGAACTCCTCGAGGGCAAGGTTCTGCCCGGTATCGCAGTTCTGGAGGACTGACTCATGGCACGTACTCCCCTCATGGCCGGCAACTGGAAGATGAACCTCGATCACCTCGAGGCCAATCACCTCGTCCAGGGCCTGGCAATGGCACTGTCCGACGCTGGTCACGACTACTCCAAGTGCGAGGTCCTCGTGATCCCGCCGTTCACCGACATCCGCACGGTCCAGACCATCGTCGATGCCGATGATCTCCAGATCAAGTACGGCGCCCAGGACGTTTCCATCCACGACAACGGCGCCTACACCGGTGAAATCTCCACCGAGATGCTCACCAAGCTCGGCGTCACCTACGTGGTCATGGGCCACTCCGAGCGCCGCGAGTACCACGGTGAGTCCGACGAGCTCGTCGGCGCCAAGGCCCGCAAGGTCTTCGACGCTGGTATGACCCCGATCCTGTGCTGCGGCGAAGCCCTCGAGATCCGCAAGGCCGGCACCTACGTCGACTTCGTTCTCGGCCAGATCCGCGCCGCGCTCGCCGGCTGGAAGGCCGAAGAGGTCGCCAAGATCGTCATCGCCTACGAGCCCATCTGGGCCATCGGCACCGGCGAGACGGCCTCCGCCGAGGACGCTCAGGAAGTGTGCGGCGCCATCCGCGCCGCCCTGGCCGAGGACTTCGGCGCCGAGACCGCCGAGTCCACCCGCATCCTCTACGGCGGCTCCGCCAAGCCCGGCAACATCAAGGAGCTCATGGCTCAGCCCGACGTCGACGGCGGTCTCGTCGGCGGCGCGTCCCTTAAGGCTGATTCCTTCGCCGCCATGGCGAACTTCTACGCCTGAGCAACGCTCACACGCCCGTGACACCCGGCCAGTCGAGCTGGGGCGGAGCGGACGCGAGATGGGGCCAACCGGTGCGCCGGTTGGCCCCATCGGCATTCTCAGTTAATATAAGACTATATGTGCCCCGACTTGGGGCGACCTGCGATAGAAACTGGACCCACCGTGACCATTCTGAACAACGTGCTGATTGGGCTGATCTTCGTGACCAGCATCCTGCTCACCCTGACCATCCTGATGCACAAAGGACAGGGCGGCGGCCTGTCGGACATGTTCGGTGGCGGCATCTCCTCGTCGGCAGGGTCCTCCGGTGTCGCCGAGCGTAACCTGAACCGCATCACCATGGGCACTCTGTTCATCTGGGTGGTGTGCATCATCGGTTTCGTCCTGCTTGGAAAGTTTGGTGGCTGATCGGTACCGATCATCATCGAGCTGTGGCTCTCCGCTGATGAGCGGGGAGTCATTTTGTACCCTGGAAAGAGGCTGTGGGGCCGCCTTCGTCACGAAGGCCGCCCCACACAAAGTAGAGGTGGTGTTTCTACCCGAGGCCCAGTCGCGAGGCCGCTGCCTCGTCCACGTAGACTCGCGTCGTTGGGGAGAGGATCCCCGCAACGGGAAGGTCGAGGGGCGACTCGCCGGCAAAAGCGCGTCCGAGCGCTTCTGCCTTTGCCGAACCAGCGGTCGTGAGCCACACCTCTGGGCAGCGGCGCATGATAGGCATCGATACGGTGATGCGCTCGGGCGGCGGCTTGGGCGAGTTGCGAATCGCCAGGATGGGGGAGGCCTCGTCCATGTCGACGCGTCCGGGGAAGAGCGAGCAGATGTGTCCGTCGGGACCCATCCCGATCAGCGCGATATCGAAGGATCGATCGCCCATGAGCGAGCGCCAGGTGTCTGCGAATGCAGCGGTGGCATCGTCAAGAGAACCAGCGCCGGGTGCTGAGGTATCGGCGCTGGGCATACGCACGAACTCCACGCCTGATGCAGCATAGAGGAATCCATCCCACGCCTGGTCATCGTTGCGGTTTTTATCTCCGGCCGGAACATAGCGTTCATCCACCAGCCACACGCGAACGCGCGACCAGTCAACCTGGTCGACGCACGGTAGCAGAGACGGCAGAAGGGACGTGGTGATCGCGCCGCCGGAAATGGCTACGTTGATGCGCACGTCCGTCCCGGCCTCGTTGATGAGCGCACGCAGGCGCTCAAAGAATGCGCGTCCAACGGCTGCGTTCAGCTCGTCAACGGTTGGAAAAACCTCAAGCGTGTGAACGGAGACCATATCACTCGCCTTCGGAGGTGAGGGCGAGCCGTGGCAGTTCTTCCGTGAGGAGTTCCCCGTAGTAGACGTCTGGATCGAGACGACGCAGATCCTCCATGAGTGAGTCCTGAACGGAACGGCGTGCCAGGTTCACGCTACGGTCCTCGAGGCCGGGACGCGATAGGCAAGCCACCGACGAGGAAGCACTGCGCGACAGAGACACGGTCGTGTCATCGTCAAAGAAGAACGTGATGTCCGTGATCGTGAGCGCGTCGTTGTCGACAACACGCTCGACTGGCACGCCCAGCTGGTGGTGCAGCCACGCGGCGACGAGGAACGGCGACGGATGTGTGGCGTTTCCTGCGACGCGGATTGAGGCTGGTAGACGGTCGAAGTCTTCCGCGATCGCGGCCAGGAGCGCACGCCACAGGGTGACGCCCGCCCATGCCAGATCGATGTCGCCGGGGGTGTACACGGTCGACAGAGCCGACAGCGTCTCCATCGGGCATTCGGTTGCACGCGAATCGGTGATGCGCTTGACCGCCAGGCGGCCGAGCGGATGGGCACCAGGATTCTGCGGTGGGACCACCGGCCAGTAAGTGACGACAGGAGTGTCGGACTGGAGCAGAGGCATGACGAGCGAATCGATGTTGGATGCTGCCTCGCCGCGGGGCTCTAGGATGATGATGTCGGACAGACCCGCTGCGTCGCCGACGCGAATCTGGGCGTTGAGGCGTGCGGTACCTTCGGTGGATTCGGGTTCGACGATGACGATGACGCGGCAGGGGTGCTCGCGCGAGACCGCGTCGGAAACCTCGATTGCGTTGTCGACGTCGATCAGGTCGGGCACGCAGATGAGGAGCGTGAGAACGCGGCTGAGGGCCGCAGCGCCACGTTCGTCACGCAGCTCGACGATGCGGGATGCGACCTCGGCGGACGTGGTGTTCTTCAGGGTGATGATCACGGGAGCCTCCAGAAACGGCCATCGCGGGCCAACATGTCGTGCGCGGATTGGGGACCCCAGGCGCCGGGGGCGTAGGGCTCGGGCTGTCCCTGGCTCTCCCAGAAGGACAGGATCGGATCGAGGATCTTCCACGAGGCCTCGACCTCGTGCTGGTGCGGGAACAGGGGCGCGGAACCGACGAGCGCATCGAGGATGAGGCGCTCATATGCCTCGGGGGAGTCCTCGGTAAACGCGTGACCGTAGGCGAAGTCCATGGTGACGTCACGCACCTGCATCGAGGTGCCCGGGACCTTGGCGCCGAGCTTGAGGGTCAGGCCCTCGTCCGGCTGGACGCGGATGACGAGTGCGTTTTGAGCGTATTCGCTGAGCGCAGAGTTGCCGAACGGTACGTGGGCCGAGCGCTTGAAGATCACGGCGATCTCGGTCACGCGCTTGCCCAAGCGCTTGCCTGCGCGCAGATAGAACGGCACGCCAGCCCAACGCCGCGTGTTGACGAAAAGCTTGATCGCTGCGAATGTCTCCGTGGTCGAATCGGCGGGGATACCGTCCTCCTCGAGGTAACCGCGTACACGGTCGCCTCCCTGCCAACCGCCCGCGTACTGGCCGCGTGCCGTGTCGACAGCCAGGTCGTCGGGCAGGCGGACGGCAGAGAGAACCTTCTCCTTCTCGGTGCGGATCTCCTCGGGCGTGAACCGTACGGGTTCCTCCATGGCAGTGAGTGCCATGAGCTGCAGCAGGTGGTTCTGGATAATGTCGCGCGCTGCGCCGATGCCGTCGTAGTAGCCAGCGCGCGTGCCGATGCCGATGTCCTCCGCCATCGTGATCTGGACGGAGTCGACGTAGTTTGCCTTCCACAGGGGCTCGAACATGGCGTTCGCAAAGCGCATGGCCATGATATTCTGGACCGTTTCCTTGCCCAGGTAGTGGTCAATGCGGAAGACATCCTGCTCATCGAAGATCTGCGAGATCACGTCGGAAAGCTCGCGCGCCGACTCGAGGTCGTGTCCGAAAGGCTTCTCGATGATGACGCGTCGCCATTCGCGACCCTGTCGCTTGTTGAGGCCCGTGTCCGACAGGTGCTTGGCGACGACCGGGAAGTACGACGGAGGAATGGACAGATAGAAGGCGTGGTTGCCGCCGGTGCCGCGTGAGTGGTCGAGTTCGGCGACGGTCTGCGCGAGGCGGCGGTAGGCTTCCGGATCGTCGAAGGTACCGGAGACGAAGCGCAGTCCGGAGCGCAGTTGGTTCCACGTGCTCTCGTTAAAACCGGTGCGTGTGTGCGCCTCGATGGATGCGCGCACGTATTCCTCGAAGTCCTGAGGGCTCCAGTCGCGGCGCGCGAAGCCGGTGAGCGAAAACGCGGGGTGGAGCAGACCACGGTTGGCGAGGTCGTAGATCGCGGGGAGCAACTTCTTACGGGCGAGGTCACCGGTGATACCGAAGATGACGAGGCCGCAGGGCGGTGAGATACGCGGAAGCCTGCGGTCCTGGGGATCGCGCAGGGTGGGGATCTCGTTGGTCACGAGTGGTCGCTCCGTTCGCTCAGGGGGTTGGGACGAGGCCGGGGCCCGAACGCTGCGCCCGTTGGGTGAGCGAAGCGGGACCGAGGACCCACACATGTCTACGAGAATAGGGCTGCTGGCACGCCCTCGCGCGCCAGCAGCCCCATGTTCAGTTCAGTTGACTAAAAAGTCACGAACGAGCGGCCTCGATGGATTCCTTCGCAGCCGCGGCCACGTGCTCGGCGTCGATGCCGTACTCCTTGAAGAGCGCCTCGCCCGGCGCGGACGCGCCGAAGTGCTCGATGGAGACTGCGCGACCGGCATCGCCGATCCAGCGGTACCAGGGCAGCGCGATGCCTGCCTCGACGGAGACGCGAGCGCGCACCGACGGGGGCAGGACGGAGTCGCGGTACTCTGGGTCCTGGGCCTCGAACCAGTCGAGGCACGGCACGGATACGACACGCGCGGCGATGCCCTCGGCGGCCAGGCTCTCACGCGCCTCGAGGGCGACGGAGACCTCGGAGCCGGAGGCCAGCAGGATCACGTCGGGCGTGCCCTCGGTGTCGGCCAGGACGTAGGCGCCGCGCGCGAGATCCTTCGTGGTGGCCAGATCGGTGCCTTCGCCACGTGCCGGGTTAGGCAGGTTCTGGCGGGACAGGACGATGGCGGCCGGGTGCGACTGCTCGAGAATGGCCTTCCAGGAGGCGGCCGTCTCAGCTGCGTCGGCGGGACGCACGACCGCAAAGTTCGGGATCGCGCGGTAGGAGGCGAGGTGCTCGATCGGCTGGTGTGTCGGGCCGTCTTCGCCGACGCCGATGGAGTCGTGGGTCCACACGTAGGTGACAGGCAGATCCATGAGGGCGGCGAGGCGCACCGCGCCGCGCATGAAGTCGGAGAACACGAAGAACGTGCCGCCGTAAGCGCGGGTGA
>ERZ773035.381-NODE-381-length-37155-cov-11.610701_pt1 | contig 37155 bp, 48 predicted proteins | sample MGYA00511487_ERZ773035 | MGnify/ENA primary metagenome ERZ773035 (study PRJEB29015, sample SAMEA2737985) | human oral metagenome | biome: human oral; feature: human-associated habitat; material: dental | place: China | collected 2024 ...
CTTCGTAGGCTTTTATCCTCTTGTCGAGAAAGTAATTATACACAAAACGAACACAGCCGAACGTTTTTTGTATTAGAATTTCTTGCGTTCTATTCGGATAGATTCTGAATTTATACGCCTTTTCCATAGCTACTCACTTCTCTTTTTGTTATATACAGATGCTGTAGGGAAATACAGAGCTTCTTTCATAGGCTACCTCCATAGGTATTCTTTTCGAATACATTATAACCTATGGAATTAAAAAAAAGGCGAGTAATAAGAAGGACTATCGTATATTTTTAAATAACATATGTAAGAACTGTTGGTTTTATTTTTAGTCGTAAAATGGAGGTTATCGTTCACGAAAGGTCGCTGCACCTAACGCAGTTCTCTGATGAACTTCTTTAGCTTTCACTAAAGCACAGACTATATCTTATCCTTCGGCATTACCCGTTAAGGTCTCATCCACTTCCACCGCCAAACGCTTGCGGTGTACTCCCTTCGGGGGGGATAGTCGTTGAACTTTCTCCTGTTCGGAGCTTAGCTGCTGATTGTCCAATCTTCTATATTTTTAAACCTTCACGATTGACTTTATTTCATGCCTGCGTTGTAGTTATAGAAGTTCTAAGGAGTTTCCAGCAATTCAAATGCTGTCCTGTACGGATTTCTTTTCATCCGTATCTACATATACATTTCTGTATACGCTGACTATTTGTTCGCCTAACTCACGACTTAAGTCGCGAGTGTGCGGCTCACTTTTAATCATCCGGCAGGACGTAGTAAATACGGCTTGGCTGCTGGTCAATGATGTAGCCGAGCATGTTGATCAAGGCTTCAGAACCGCCTATCTGCGTGCTTTTCAAGAAAACAATCTCTCGTATGGTTTCCTCTGAAAAGCAGTCCATGATTTTCTTCATATAAGGAACGCTTGAGGTATCCCACATACCGGGGCGACTTGTTTCTTCCTTGCTTAAGCTGCGGTATCTGTCCGCCCATTCCGAAACGGTGATTCTTTCCGGCGGGGTGAATATCTTGAGTGATTCCTTGATGGCGTCTCTTAGGGTCTGCCTAACGCTTTCGACCGACTGACTTTTTGCCGTTGGCAAGCGTTTTCAGCCCCCTTTCCACCTCATCTTCTACCAAATTTGCCACATCGAAGGCACAGTCTGGATACATGGTGTACAGATTCTGTAAAACCTTCGATTTTATGTTGAGCATCGCCTGTTTCACCTGACCGAATACGTCGGTAAGCTCTGCTTTTATGTCATCTACGGCGATGTATTCACCGACCATGACCTTACGCTTCATTTCCTCCATGTCCGCGCGGCTTTCACGATAGCGAACATCTGCCTTTAGTTTCTGTGCTTCGAGTGATTCGGGCTTGTTTTCAGCTGCATATTTCCATTCCATAACCTCACGAACGTTGTAAGTGTCTTTCGCAATCTTTGGACAGCCGCGTTTTGCCCATTCGTTAATTGTTCGTTGCGTGACGCCGAAAATCAGACTGACCACATTGGCGCGGACGATCACTTGTCCGTCCTTTATCTCGAAATCTTTTTTCCCTTTCGGCACGCCTATCGGCATAGCGTTCCCCCTTCCTCGCGGAGCCTAATTTTTTCAAAAAACTTGCGTGAGTTTCCGGGCGTCTCACGACCCGCGCTGGGTTGCCCACCTCAGAAAGTACCTTATCCATTTTGAAGCAACAAAATTTATTTGAACTTTACAATTAATATTATAGTATTGCTAATTTAATACATATAATGTTAAAATAGTTTCTATCATTGTCTACTTGTAGAAGACAATGGACAAGGCGGCAAGGCTCAGCTCCACTCACTCTTCAACCGGTACTGTCTAGCCTGTTAGTGATTGGTTGCGTTAGTTTCGTTCAAGAATATTCCTTAATACCGGAACAACTTCGGCGTAATACCGCCACGTCTCTACCTGCTTAGGACTGTATTCTGACTTAGAATAGAATAGCTTGCCATATGTTGGCGTTTTTAGTCTATACAAATTTGCCAGCTTCCCGACGCGGTTTGCACTGATGCCCAGCCTTGCGCCGATTTCCTTCGCTGAATACGTCCGGCGCTCCACCACCGGCAGCGGAATCACCATCTCGCCTGCGACCATCTCTGCCGCTTTTGCTTGGCAAACTGCTTTGTACTCTGGAATTTCTACCCGTTCCGCAATCTTCAGCAGCAGCTTAGCCGCCCGCGTCCGAGAATCTCGATCCATCGCATCTGCCCGCTTTGCCTGTGCAGCGTCCGGCTTGTGGTAACCACCCGTCTTGCGGATCGACGGCAAGACCTCACTCGTCACCCAACGCTTGAAGGCTTTCGCTGTTGGGAGTTTACTCTGAAATACAAGACTATATACGCCACTCTCGTTAATAAACCAGTTATCTTGACGCCCGAAGTTTTCTTGTATTTTCTTTACCGTGTTAAAGAGTTTTAGCATTTCGCTACCACGTTCCGACCGCATAAATTTGTCCTCATAATCTATATGATCTTGTAAGGCTTCATTGGGATTACGATATCCCAGAATTTCCGCAACATCCTTCCCAACAAACCACGGCTCACCATCTAGTACTACCGTCCGAATCTTTCCGAACTCTGCATTTTCAAAAATTTGCAATGCTCTCATTTTGATCTTCTTGTTGGAATAGCTTCCTTGCCTTTCTGAAAAGAATTCCACTAAAAAAGGCAACCCGTGAATTGACAACGGATTACCCTTTTTAGCTTTTTGAGTTACAAATAGGAAGGAAAAGCGAGTGTCCCCACGTTCTTGAAGGAAAACGCAAGTCATAGCTAGGAAAGAGCACCTCGAACCCTTTCTAACTATGTTACTAATATAGCATATAAAAGCGCCCCTTTTGTGCAACACTGTTTTTAATTTTATTCTAATCTTCCCAAACTTTTACGAGACCCAATTGGCAGGCAAGCTCTACACCATACGAACAAAAACGATGTACGAGGTAATATATCGCACGTTTGCTGTAGCCGCCAATCTTCACCACAATCTCAACCGGCGACATCCGACGGCTGTAATACAGTCGAAGGATCCGCGCTTCTTGTTCACTCATTCTCCCATAGCAGACATCGCAAACATACAGCCAACTTTCCGGCTTATGAATGACGCGCCCCGTCGCAAGGGTGACAGACTGCAAAGGGGTTGCACGCCTCACCGCCGCGCTTCCTGTAGGATCACTTATACCATGTCCGCCGCCTATTACATGAACGGCGCCGCTGTCCTCTCTTTGCGCTCTCACAGCTTGCCGAATGGCTCGTTCTTCATAAAAAACATTGTCTACTTGCCAATAAGCGGCTTTTCTTTTCTCCATCCTTCAGCCTCTTCCCTCTTGTGTTAATTCCAACTGGTGATATTGTCGATCATCTACCGGATTTTCACATAGTGCATAACGCAATGCCGCGCGCCATCCATGACCGACATACATCTTTCATGCCACCCGAGGCGGCATTTGTCATTGTATACAGCCACCAGCGCTCTTCCGGCAGCAGTTCCAGCCAATTTCTCAGTGCTGTCGATATACCAGATGGCGCGTTTTCCTCGACCGCCCATAGAAGAACCATCAATTCCTTGCCCAATAGTTTTTCAAGTGGAACGCCGCCGCTTGAGAACTTTCCTACAGGAATCCTGCTTTGCTTCAAGCGACTATTGAACTCATTCTTAACGGTGTCTACCATGAGGCGCCACTTACTGCGCGGCATCTGCACTTTTAGACTATCCTGCTCACATCGGATTTCCTGCGTTCCGTCCAAATCCCAATGATAGCGTTCATAGACAGAAATGATTTCACTTGCCTTCCGCCCTGCCGGAATCACGACATAGAAGTGATATTCTAGTTCTTCCGGCTTAAAGCCAAAGCCGATATATTGGGTCTTCTTCATGGCTGATGCTGAGGGAAAGACCCGCAATCCCCCTTCCCTCCTTCCCCGTCTAGCTGCCCTAACAAATCGACCAATTCCTTTTTCCACGGGAATAGCTGTTGCCGCGTCTCGTTCCAAAAATCCTCTGTCCAGCGATTGGGTGCATACACCGGCTTCAGGCTATAGCCGAAACGCTTATGCCTCACTAACTCCGTCCCTACCCCGCGAATAAAAAGCAATGTGGCATACAGCGCTTTATCTACGCTTCTCGCTTTGGTTAGCAGCACCATCCAGAGAAAGGAATCCGAGGGGAACGCTTCCCCCGCTGGATCACAGGACGCGTATTCGGTCATTTCCTGTGAAGATTTGTTTAGCGTCCGGAACGCTTCCGCTTCAATCCGTTGCGAAAGTCTTTCCACTTGTTCTTGAAAACTTGTCTTTGACTTGTCCAGTGATTTGAAATCTGCCATCTGCTCTCTCATCCTTTCAAAACCCGTAACAGTTACGTGTTGTTACGGGTTACCCGTAACACCTATAACTATATCTATGCAACTCGTTGGTATTACTAGGTTTTTAGTTGTTACGGGTTTTGAAAAAATTCCCGTAACACCTTAAGTAAAATAGGACTAAATAGCCATTGAGAATAAATGGATAGTTCGAACTAGCTTCTTACCTCTCCTTTTAGTAATTGAAAATGAACGCTCTTTCCCATCCATACATGTTTCAATAGATCCTCCCTCTGCTAAATCACGCATAGCCTTTGTCGGAGGAAAGCCTTCCTCTTTCAAAGCACGCCTTAAAACCGTAGGATAGATGTATATGTCACCGACCTCGTCAACAAATCCATACTCTGGAGATACAGGGATTCTATCGGGGGTATTGGGGCATCCGTCGAAATGGTATTTGTTTGCTTCCACCCAATCACGGACGAAGGCAAGCACGCGAGGTGCGTCTTCAATGTCCTTGCGTGTCTGCATACCATCTAAAGTGGTGCAGGCTAAAGCAAACGCCGCCCTTGCCGCCTCTTCCTCATCCATGCCAAAGAGCCACAGTGAGGCGTATAGATCTGCAATGGCAACAAGTGAGACATTCGCTATATGTGGCGCGAAATTGTCGGGATAGAGTTCAACGAGACGTTCATTCAGCTTCTTGAAGTCGGAACGAATCTTTTCAAATCCTTCTTCCTGCAAACGCTTAAGGAACTCGATGCCTGCTGTACCGTGCGTTTCCGCCGTGAATCCGTAAAGCTCCTGTGCTAACCGATCTTCCAGCACCGGCGCCGCGTGGAGTTCAATCAGACGTGTCTTGACGCCCTGCACCGAAGTGTCCTGCGAAAGGGGTTCTTCCCCCGTTGCCATGGCAATGGTTCGCCATGTCGCTGTTCTTCGGATACCGGAACGACTGGCACGTATCTTGCCGCGTCCGCCCTCGATGGTATATACCAAACTCTCCAATGCCTCTTGTTTGCCCATCGCCCCGCTAGCAACCTGCCGCTCATTAATGGCGAGCGGAAAGTCATTGCTGTATTCTGCCGCCCGTTCCAGTCCGTTTGCTGTAGCAAGGAAGGACTTCATCAGCCTTGCAGGGTTTCCCCATACACTCATGGCCATATGGAGTGCCGCCGTCTTGCCGCCGCCGGATTGTCCCCAGAGATAGATAACGAAGTTGCGCGCCTTCAGGGGTTTTAATAGTACCGTCGCGAATGCCGCTGCCAAAAAGAACCGCGCAAACGGTGATCGTCTCACTTCCTTGGCTTTTTCAAGCCATGCAGCAAGCTCCCCTGCTTGCGTGAATGCCCCCGTCACCTCCCCGTTATCCGCAATGTCGACGATGTAGTCTTTGCTGTTTGGCATGACAAACGTTTCACATCCCTTCGGGCGCCAGCCAATCGTTGACACGGACTTAACCTCCGGAATGATGTCACGGTTCAGCGATTCAAGCATAAGCAGATATCTGACGGCATGTTTTGCCGTTTCGCTGGAAACCATCAGCCCTAAATCCGAAAGACTGACGATTCCGCGCGCGGCCAGAAGTGTTGAACGCTCAACGATTGCCCTCTGCCATTTACCGCCGCGCTTAAAAGCGATTTCTGTTTTTAGCGTCTCATTGTCGATGTTCCGAACCTGTCTGGTGATAAGTAAAGGCGACGAAGACGCTAAATAGGTTATCGGCATGCCCTGCGGGTTTAGTCTGGATTCGTGAACGCCATCCTCCCCGAAAGAAAATCCTTGGGGTATTTTCAGTGAAATGGGGCTGTCTTCCATGACCGCCGTTGTTCCCGCTTCGGCGGCTTCCATTGCCGCCTGCGCCGTTTCGATCCTTGCCTGTTTCATGGCGGCTTTCAGATCATTCTTATTGACGCGCCCGGTACATGCCTCATAGAACCGTGCATAGGTTTCGGGGTCAACATTACGTGTGATGTTTAAATTCTTTATAAATTCAGTATTGCTTAATAGCTCCTCGGTCGGTGCGGCCGTTGCCCGAATCTGTGCTACCGCCCGCCCAACATATCCCGTTGCCCATGCACATGGTGACTTCACGCCGGGACAGTTCGTGCACTCGCGAAATCCTAATTCATGAATGTAAGCGCATGTTTCCGGATGGCAATCTTGCTTCCAGTGGTCAATTTTCTTTTGTGTTTCGACAGGATCGAAATTCTCCCCCTGCCATGCTCGAACGAGTTCCACAATGACGGCATCGCCGCCCGCCGCCCGTACGATATTGGAGCCGGCGGCTTTCCAGATTGGCTCTGGAAGTTCTTTGTAGCGCGCAAGAAAATACTGGATGAAACGACAATTCGCGGTTAGGTATGAAACCGTTCCGTCACTGTCTTTAGCAATAAATCCGCCCTCTCTGCGTTTTCCGTCATTTCGCTGTATTTCACGTACAGCAGGCAAGAAATCGAAATCCTCGTAGTTGTATCGCTTGTCCGATTGCGCCGCATATACACGAACCTCATGCGCTTTCGATGGGTTTTTATGATTATGTGTACCGGGCATACGCAAGACGCGCGGTAAATCTGCTGTATTGTCAAGATGCCAGCCACGCGCGGCAAATCGCTCTTGTATAAACCCTTGATACCGCCGCAATACGTCGCCGCCCTCGTTAGGGTCTAACGGCTCCTTAAAGACGATATACACATGACAGCCGCCGCCCGTGGCAATTACGTACGTTGCGCCGCCTATCTCGTTCACCGGTGCAAGGGCTGTTTCTATGTCCGGCGGTAAGTTTTGGCTTGCGTGAACGCCCGTTTTGCAGTCGATATCGATCCATATCGCCGGCACAGCAACGACATCGCCCGCCTTTGCGCGTTCGTGTTTGCCGCAGGGGGAGGCGGTAAGGCTAACACCGAAATAAACATCTCGCCCTAAAGCATCAAGTTCTTTCGCCTTGCGTGCCATAGCTTCAAGCTCTGTCACGCGAAAGCTATAGGTTAACTTGTCGGGCATTGTCCAGAGATAGGTATAGAGATTTTCGTCTGCACCGCCAAACAGTGTTTCAAGGAATTCTTTCAATTTGCCCGCCCTCCTTCTAATATGTCGATTGCTTCAGCAGGCGACCGTGCAACACCACCAATCGCCCCGTTTTCCTGCAAGAAATGAATGACTGCTTCTTGCTCCTTTCGCAGTTTCCCCGTCTTCGTCTTCACCTCTAGAAAAATAAAGGCGCCAATCGTTTGCCCGATCATTTCCTTTGTAATCTTTATCGGCTTAATGCCAAATAAATCGGGAAACCCTTTCGGAAGACCTGTCTGAAAAGGGCGGGCATCCTCGAGAACCAACGAGCCGCCGCGCCTTTCGCGAATGTGCCCCTGAAAGCCGGTGCCAACATTGGCACGAAAGAGCGTCCCTGCTTTTTTGGCGGATACCGCTAAGCGGATTTTGTTTTGTATCGCGTGTTCTGATTCCGTCATTTCTATCCTTTTCTATGGCGCGCTCTTGCGATATGCGTCACCCATCGCATGGAATACCCGCGGCGAATCGCTATGGCTTCCAGTTCCTGAATCGTCCTTGCCTTTCCGACCTCTTGCCGCTTCTTTCGCTTTAGTTCCTCAATGCGAACAAGCTGTCCGTCACTCTCTGTCGCTTTGCGTCCTTCCGTGCGAAAGACATAACCACAGCTTGAACAAACCTTAGCCTGCGCCGGCAACGCTGCAAAACATTTTGGGCATTGGCGAATCGGCGGCACCTCACGCATTCGCTTTCTCTTGGTTTTTTCTTCCAGCGTCCATTCCCGCTCTTCGTCCGGTAAGCCGTGCTGAAAGACATTGCCCACATGATCAATGATGACGGCGCGCTTCTTGGGATTGTGATCATCGCGGCGCATGGCACGCATAGCCTGCTGTATATACAGCGTGAGGGACTTTGTCGGGCGCGCAAGAATAACCGCGTCAAGCGCGGGAACATCAAACCCCTCGCCGAATAGTTCACAATTGCACAGCACGTTGATTTTCCCCTCGCGGAAGGCGGCAATACAGTTCGCTCGTCTTGCCGAGGCGGTATCCCCATCGACATGACAGGCGGCGATGCCTTCCTTTTGAAACGCCGCGGCGATATGCTCCGAGTGCTCGCGGCTGATACAGTAGACAATGGCTCGTTTGCCGTCTGCATACTTTTTGTAGTTCTTGACGACATCGCCGATGATCATAGCGTCGTCGATTTGCGCGGCTACATCGCTCTTGACGTATTCGCCATAGCGAACGCGCGCAAGTTTCGGGTCAAACTTTGTCGGCGGCGCGTAATAGTCATAAGGCGCAAGGTTGCCTTCGGCAATCAATTCTTTCACCGCTGCACCTAGTACCAGCGATTCAAATACGCTCCCTAAGCCGGAACCGTTCAGCCTCGTTGGTGTCGCCGTCAAGCCCAAAACGTAAGCCTTAGGAAACGCCGTAAGAATCTTTTGATAAGTGCTCGCCATGATGTGATGGCACTCGTCACAGAGGAGGAAGTCCGGCGGCTGTAATTTGTCAAGGCGTCTGGATAGTGTTTGCACACTTGCGATGTGCACGGGAGAATCATCCACCACACGCGCCCCTTTCAAGATTAAACTGTGGTTGATGCCTAACCTTTGAAATGCCCTGCTCGTTTGTTCGATTAATTCCTTGCGGTGTACCATGAATAAAACGCGGCGCCCCCTCACGAGAGCACCGCGCGCCATCCATCCCGCCATGACCGTCTTTCCACTGCCGCAGGGGGCAACCGCGCAAACGCGCCTTTTCCCGATAGCAAACTCATGACGAATATCGTCAATGAATTGCTCTTGGTATGGTCTTAGCGTAAACATGATAGTTCCTTAAAAGGGCAAATCTTCAGGCGCCACATTCGCAAATCCCGCCGGCGGCATGGTCTGTACAGGCGGCGGTGTCTGCGTCCGCGGTTTCGCCTGCGGCATGGCAGGCGGTCGCTGCGATTCGGCGCGTGTGTCAACAAAATCGAACCCGTTGAGGGAGACAGCAACCGATGGGCGCGCCGCGCCTTGGTTGTCTGTCCATGCGCTCACGTCGCGAATTTCGCCATGTACAACAATGCGCGAGCCTTTTGTAAAGTTCCTTGCGATGGTTTCCCCCATGCGGCCGAAGGCGGCGACATGGACGAATAACGTCTTGTAATTGCCTGTATCATCCTTCGTTGGCAGCTGTGTCGCAACGGTGAAAGTGGTGTATTGCGTTCCCCCTTGCGAGGTCTTCGCCTCTACGTCCTTTGTCAATCTGCCGAAAAAACTGGTATTCATGGCATTTGCCTCCTAAATAATTAATGGAACTTCTTCCCTGCAAATTGCTTGCCTTGCGCTAACTCGCTTTTGCAGTACCCTAAAAGATCTTCTATCGTCTTCGTGTATAATTCGTCTCCGATCGGCAGGGAAAGTGATTTTGCGCGCTTTGTAATATATTCCTCCATATTGCCGCTAAACCCGGCATAGCGCCAAAGGCGGCTAAGTTCTGTCTTCGGCGAGGCGCCATGGTTCCATGTAAAGCCCTCATCAGCCGTTTCCGCCGGCGCGCCCATCACCCCATTGAGCACGTCCGCTTCCACGATTTCAAACGCCATGGTATAAAGATAGCGGCGTGTATAGGTGAGAGCCGCGCCGAGATTCTGCACCGGATGACAGGCCTTTAGCTGTGCCGTGCTCATCGGGCAGGAAAAGACGATCGTATTCTTGGGTAATTCCATATCTATGATGGTCAGTGAGGCATACGTGCCATCTTTTGCCACCGAAAACACCGGGCTAAACTTTAGCTTTTCTCCAAGCTGCTGAATTTGCGGCAGAAAGTCCCCGAGTTCGTAATAAGAAAAATTACTAAATGTATTTTTCCCGGACTTCTTAATGTGCATCTTGGCAAGTGCAATGCGTGCCGCCTGTAGCTTTTGGTAAATGTTCATTTTATTTTCTTTCATTGAATTCTTAATCCGCGTCCTTGAACGAGCCGCGCCCCCTTGATTTCTTTGCCTGTCTTCAGTGCTTCCTTGATACGATCTTTCGCCGGCACATACTTGCTTGGCACTACGTCAAACCATTTAATGGGTAAGATTTTTTCGTTCAGCTCCAGCGCGGGCGGGTTGTTCTGTACCCGCATTGTCCCGTAATCTGTTACCACCTTCCGCTTACCGGCGGCATCCAGCGCCTGCACGCACATTGCTTGTATCCCTTTGATACGGTTGTCTAGGAAACGCGCCTGCTTGGTCAGCCGCTCCGCCTCATGACGGAACGCCGCCCGCCGCGCCTCAAGCTCCCGAAGAAGACCGATACAGTTCTTTACCTTTTCCTCCATCGCTCCTTCAACCGCCTGTAAACCTTCCTCCACAGCGGCGAGGTCAACGTTTTCGTCCAGCACCAAATCAAACAGCTGATTGTACGCATCCGCCAAATCAAAGAGCCTTGCTTGCATCTTCTCCTACTCCTTTCATCCAGTCAGCATCTTCGTCTGACACCGCCCATGCCTTAAGCTGCGCATCCCGCACCGCAAGCGCCTTTTCGATCACAGGCCAAGAACGATAGTGTACGCGGGTTTCCTCGCGAATGGATCTGCCGCGTAACACATAGAGCAGACATTCAATCGTTCTAAAATTGTAATCGCTCGCCGTTTTCGCTTGGAACAAAGCCCTGCCGTGGTAACGCATCATCTTAACTTCTAAAACCACTTCTCCCCGCCTCTCCGCGGTCGCCAAAGCCTCAGCAAAGCTTTTCGGTAAACGTTTTGGTACCTTCATCTTTTTCTTCCTCCCTTTCCTTTACATACAGGTATCGCCTGCGTCCGCGCCCATAAGGAACAAATTTCGCATAAATTTCTGATTCCCAATCGCTTTGCGCCTTGCCGTTGGCGCAGCATTCGGGGTAAGGGCAGTGAAAACACTGCTCCCCCGGTGTGCAAATACATTTCTTTCGCCCGCCCATGATGAGCCTCCTAATCTCATGCGAGACAAATGCCCGCATAACATCCGATGAAAAACCCGACAGCAAACGCGAGGACGGCGATAAGCAAAAATATACGGGAATCGGCATCGATCACATCTAGGAACGCTTTGAGGTGCGGGCTTAGATGTCGTTTTGTCTTCACTTGTTTTGTTTCCTTTCACACTCCCGTATGTATTCCTCTTGTGCTTTCATAAATGTCGCTCTTCTCAAATGACCTGTCTTGTAAAATTCTTCCCACGTTTTTGTATGTATTTCTGCGTTGATCTCCTCCATTAGCTTTTTTGCAGTCCCCTCTACAGACTGTTCTGTTTTTGTTCCCATTCCTTCCTTTATCAATAATCGCTTCACTCTTGTTTCTATTCTTTTCTCGAATTTCTCAAGCATTCCCCGAGCAATACGCCAACCCCACTCCGGCGATCCATCCATGATTGTCCTTTTGACTAAGCTCCATTCGCGAGAACATTGACAGACGACTTCCACTATCTTTTTGTTGGCATCGATATAAAGATGACAATCAATAGCGCGAATCCCTATTGAATCTGCTATTGTGACATGCCATTGTGCACCGCGAAAGAAACGATAAAATGTCATGTCGGTAATTTGTCCGCCATCTATCCTCTGGGCATCACGAATCGCCTGTTCTAATCCTTTCGGTAGGCGTTTTGGCATTTTCCCTTCAAACATTTTTCTTTCTCCCTTCCTAACTTTCGTTCGTTATGCTATAATGAACAAAAATGAATCCTTTCAAGAGATTCTTTCACCTTGCCTCACGTTTTGCCGTGAGGCTTTTTCCTATTCGTCCAAACGCTTTTGACGGCGCTTTCGCCGGGCTCCTAGGATCTCTTGGCGATGTTTTTGGTAATACGCTCGGTCATATTTATGCCTGCGTTGTAGTGCCTTGGATATTGGCGATCCACATTCCAACATCGCCTTTTCTTCTTCGGACAGCTGGGACCCATCCGGATTAATGCAATCTGGATACGGGCAATTAAAACAGCCCTTGCCGGGGTCACATCCTTTCGGTAAAGTCTTGCTGTCCATGCAGCCCCTCCATGATCTCCGCCAGTGTCGGCGCGTAATGCATCGCGTCTTCCGTTAGCTGCCCGTGCCTATCTGCATCTGAAAACAGCTCCACGCGTGCTTTCACAATGTCTAATGCCTCTTCTCGATCCATAGCTTCCTCCTACTCTGCCAAATGGCATAAATAAATACCGGTCAAAACACCCAATAAGAACCCAGCCGCCCCGACCAGACCAAACGCAAGCAGCCCATAAAGCGGGCGCCTGCCGTCATTTAGCACCATGCCATCCCTCCTTAACCATAGACCTCAATGAATACGTACAACGCCGCCAAGAAGGCAATGACGCCCAAGATATCTGCTGTAATTTCCAAAAAATTTTGAATCTTCCGATTTAAGTGCCGCTTACCACGCTTCATAATGATTCCTCCTTAACGCCTTTGCATACCCTGCAAGAACTTATTGACAAAATAGACTTGTCCCTTGCCTGTTACTTTCGTGGTGCGTGTCACATGGTTCGCGCCGTCGCCGCCTACGATGGAACGCTCCTTCACTTCAAAAAGTCCGTACTCCATCGCGCGTTGCGTCGGAATGTTCTTGTCTGCACCGCTCTTAATTAAGAACCCGTTTTCTCGCATCCACTGGAATAGGCGTTTCTGTCCGATGTCCACCCCATTTTGTTTGATCAGTTTTGCCAGCCCGCCGATCAGGATAGATGTCTCTGAGGTGCTCACCGCGTCCGCAAAGAGTGCTTTCGGCTGCATCTTGGCAATTTGTGCTCCTTGTTCGTCTGCCAGCTTTGAGAGCGCCTGCCGCTTTTGACGCTCTGCCTTTAGCTCTGTCGCTAAGCGAATCATCACATCAGGATTCATCAGCGCCTCTTCGACCTTCTCCGGCGTCATATACCCGCCATGCTTGCGGATCGCTGGCAAGACCTCACTCGTCACCCAACGCTTGAAGGCTTTCGCTGTCGGTAACTTTGAACCAAACACCAGTGCATATACGCCAGATTCGTTAATTGCTGTCATATTGGGGTTTCCCTGAATACCGTCGTGAATTGCGACGGTATTTTTATCTTCCTCATTTACATGTTTAGCTAACGCGTCGCGTGGATTTGTATACCCTAACGCCGTCGCAACATCTTTCCCAATGAACCACGGCTCATTGTCGATAACGACCGTCCGAATCTTTCCGAACATGGCATTTTCAAAAATCTGCAATTCGTTCATACTGTTCCCTTCCTTATGTGTGTAGTAACTCATCGAAAAAAATATTCATATCGAATGTTGGAAATGTGCGTTTAAACTTTTCCATAAATTCGCGACTAGGTAGACGGTCGTATAACTCAATCTTTTCATAAAGAGATTTTGAAACACCTATTTTTTCTGACATTTGTTGTCTAGTCATATTATTTTCTTTACGAAATTTAACTAAGCAATTCGTTACAATTACCTCCTTTTCTCATATACGATATGCATCACTTCTACACTAATCGTGTGAATACGCGATTAATACTACTACACATTTCGTGTGTTGTCAACACATAATATCGAGATTTAATTTTAAATTGTAATGCTCACATTATGTGTGGTATTATTAGTATGAAAGGTGGTGCTAATATGAATCATCTAAAAGAATTACGCGCGCAAAAAGGATATACGCAGTCGGAGCTGGGGAAAATGTTAGGTGTGTCTGCAAGTACGATAGGCATGTACGAACAAGGTCGCCGTGAACCAGATAAAAAGATGCTGCGAAAGATTTCACGCTTATTCATCGTGTCCATTGATTACTTGTTGGGTAACACACCTAGTGAGACAGGCGAACCATTAACACATTCTCCAGAAGACGCAAACATATTAAAGAAATACCGTCAATTATCCCGCGCGGCGCAAGATCAATTAAACAACTATCTTGATTTTCTGCTTGCACAGGAAACACGAGCCGCTACTAAGTGTAAAAAGGCAATGTGATTGTGTTGAGTTCCTCCTGCATCGTGATGGATAAACCATCTCCCCCGACAGGTATTTTTCTATGACAGAGCGCGGCCGAAACCCCGGAGCTGCGAAGTCAATAACGGCGCGGTATTGCTGGTGTCGCCCGGCAAGCACTTTTCCACGACCGGGCGCTTTGGCTCCGCATTCTTCGGCACCACGGATACTGCAAACATTTGCTCCGCCTTTTCAAGAACCTTCGCCATGGTTTCCGCTACGCGACAATTGGTCGCTGCGGTCGGATGGTTCGCAATTGTGATCAACCTCGTTATTTTCTTCCTCCTTTTAATTTGCTCAATACGGGAGCAAGAGCCCCCGTATATGTTGGGAGTTCTCTCATGTAGTCGACTAGGTCACTATAGGCTACTTTGCGCGTTGAACTCCCTTTTTCTAGTCTCTATACGATTTCCCCGCGGGTCATCCGCATAGAGACGGTTACAGAGGAGCATCCAAGAATTTTTGCGACTTCCCTCACGTTTAGAAGTCTTTCTTCGATGCGCTCTTCCTCCATTGCTTTGACCTCCTTTAGCAAGCCTGCGACTTCTTTTAGCAGGTTGGTAAGGTCTGCCTGTGTCGCTTCGTGCTCTTGCTCTACTTCCAAGAAGGCGGCAAGGAGCCTTTCTTTCGTCACGATCAATTTTCCTTTCTGATTGGTCTCGCATGCCCGCTTACGCGGTTTTTTACTTGATTTTGATATCTTTTACAATTTTTTATTGTTATAAAAGACATCAAAAAACATTTTTTCCATGGAAATGCCGCTATCAACCTCTAATTGTTTCATGATTTTTACTCTGGGGATAGACTTTCCATTTTCCCATTTTTCCCATGCTTGCTGCGTTACCCCATAGAGTTTTGCGATTTCTGCTTGGGAGCGTTTACCGCGATACTCGATTAGCCTTTTTCGCTTCATCCATTCACCTCCTTGAGGTAGTAGTAATTTCTTTAGAATATTACATAACAATGTTATGTTGTGTATACTGTAATACAATTATTAATTGTTGTCAATGATAAAATAAAATTTTTTATTGTTTTATTTTACAACTATTAATGGTAAAATAAGACTAGAGGTGAGTAAAATGACATTTGCAAATAACTTGAAGAGCTTACGTGCTATGAAATGTATTTCACAAGCAAAGCTTGCTGATGTCTTTGGATTTACTCAGCAAGCCGTCGGTAGATGGGAACAAGGACAATCCACTCCTGACTATAATACTTTGGTAAAACTATCAAATTTCTTCAACGTATCCACAGATTATCTCTTAGGACGCTCTGATAGCCCTACGGGCTCTTACTCCGCCGACATAGGCTCCCCCTCTAAAGAAAAGACTATCCGTATTCCTATTTTAAGGCGTGTCGCTGCGGGTAACCCCATCGGAGCGATAGAAGAAATCATTGGTTGGGAAGAAATCCCGAAAAAGCTTGCCGCTGGTAGTACGTGTTTTGCGCTGCGTGTCTGCGGTCGTTCCATAGAGCCGAGAATCCTAGCCGGGGATACTGTGATCATTCGCCAGCAGCCCGATGTTGATAGTGGTGATATTGCTGTCGTCCTTGTCGGCGGTGAAGAAGCCACCGTTAAGCGCGTGAAAAAACAGAAAGACGGCATCATCCTTGTTGCTACCAATACCACCGTATACGAGCCGCATTTCTACTCCAACCAAGAAATCAAAGACCTGCCCATTCAGATTTTAGGTAAAGTCGTAGAAGTTCGCTATAAGCCCTAACTCACCCCCTAGCAGCCCTTTAAAAGTACCGTCACGGAAAAATACCTGCCGAGGGATAACGGCAATACCGCGCCGTTGTTGACTTCTTGGCTCCAGAGTTTCGGCCGCGCTCTAGCATAGAAATTTTAAAGGAGATGGCTAGTCTGTGAATGAATGGTTCGATCGTTCAACTGGCGTCGAGGAACTTGACCGCTGTAGTATCACCTTAGGTCATCTATATTTTGGTGGCATGAAGGAAAAGGATTTTCTGGAAATCCTAGCGCAAGCCCGGAAGGAAGGACGCGACGAAGAGATTAAGCCGACGAAAGGATATAATCAATGCCTGCATTAAGTATGTTTTTTGGTATCATCATCTATATGTACAACGAAAGAGGCGGACGCCATAACACTCCGCATATACACGCCATATACCAAGATCACGAAGCTGCTATTGCTTTAGATGGCACCGTGATAGAAGGAAGTCTTCCATCCAAGAAAATGAAACTCGTCGTTGCATGGATAGAGATACATGCCGAGGAACTTTTCGCCAACTGGAAACTACTTAGCGATGGACAAGAAGCCTTCAAAATTCCACCACTTCGTTAAAAGGAGGCCCCCATGATGCTACAGCCCCAAATAACCGCTGTAAAGCCCTTGTCTGACTATAGACTTCTACTAGACTTTGCGACTGGCGAGCAAAAAATTTTCGACGTTTCTCCTTACTTACACGGCGACTGGTACGGTAAACTTCGTGACGCTAACTTCTTTCAGACCGTTCACATCGAAGGTAATACCGTTGCATGGGCGGGCGGGCAAGACATTGCACCGCATGAACTCTACAACGATTCCATCTCAACAGAAAATAGTATTCACAGGAAGCAAAGCTGAAGAGGCAAGAAATGCGGGCTACACCCCTTGTAAAGTATGCAGACCTTGACAAGAATACATGTGTTCGATAATAATAAGATATGTACTGTAGCCTCTATGGAGAGGGCAGTACATATATCCTCTCCACCTTTTGGGCTATGGAGAGGGTATTTTTGATAAAAAAAGTCCGCCCGGCGTTACCAGCACCGAGCGGCAGTTTTCAGCACGAGACCAATCATGCCAGAAACATATTTCTGAACCTCCTACGACTAAAGCCGCAGGGTTCCTAGTGACAGTTCTCTAACGAAAACTCATTTCCTAGGCTATCCCCGCAGTTCCTACGGTTTTGTTCGCCTAACTCACGACTTAAGTCGCGAGTGTGCGGCTTACTTTTAATCATACCATGATTGGCCTCCGACTGCAAGAAGGAGTGTCATCATGTCTAAAATTAGAATCCGCAAACGTGGAAAGACCTATTCCTATAGTTTTGACATCCAAAAGTCCCCACGCCGCATGAAAGAGAAAGGGGGTTATGCTACCAAGACAGAGGCCTATGACGCGGGCGTTGCCGCCTATAACGACTGGAAGACAGGAAACATCGGCATCACGTCAGAGCGCATCAAAGTGAAAGACTTCCTCTCTGCTTGGCTTGAAAATATTGTTCGTCCGAACACAAAGATGTCAACCTACGATAACCGCCAATCAGTAATACGCTCATGCATCGTGCCATATCTTGGCGATTACATCGTACAGGAACTGCGTCCGCGCGATATAGATGCCTGGATGCGTGCAATAGCGAGAAAGGGCTTGTCTCACGGGACACTCCAAACGGTGAAGACAATTCTCTCAACTGCTTTGAAGTACGCTGTTTATCCTGCCGAGCTCATCGCATCAAACCCTGCACTCTCTATATCCGTCCCGCAGTCCGCCCCGCGCAAAGTTTGCGAGCGTCATATCATCACACAGACACAGCTTACCTCCCTTTCAAATACAGTTTATTTTCCTGTTTTTAAATTGCTATATCACACAGGGATGCGTATCAGTGAGGCTCTAGGGCTCACATGGGACGATATCGACCTCTCTACAGGTCGTACTTACGTGACACGTCAACTTAGACCCAAACGATATTTCTCGACGCCAAAAACGCTCTCAAGCAAACGAGAGTTTTTCCTTGACAGCAAGATCCTTTCTTTCCTAAAAGGGCTGCATGCTGAGCAAAGTCAAAATGCGTTGTATCTCGGGCAAGTGTATCAACTCGCATACGAAGACGAAAATCATGATCTTGCCCTACTGCCTCAAAAGATAATACCACCGGAGGGATGGACACGGCGCAATCTGCTTTGCATAAAGAAAAATGGCGTTCCTTTCTATCATGTATCTGTAGGCTATACCTTAAGAAAGTACGGATTGAATACACATAGCTTTCGCCATACCCATGCTACACGGCTCATTGAGGAAGGTGCTAAGCCCGTCGATGTCGCCGCTCGTCTCGGACATGCGAATGCAAGTATCACGCAAGATCTATACACCCACGATACGGATAAGATGAAACACGAAACAGCATTGCTTTTTGCTCGTATTGTAGACAAGCACGCGTAACCCTGTTTTGTAGACAAAATGTAGGCAAAGTAAGGGAAAAAGTAGCATCACTCCTTTTGTGACAAGGAATAATGCTACCTTTTAAGATTTTTTCCTTCAAAAAACGAATCTTTTATGTTATTATGAAAAAGTATAATAGAAATAGAAGGAGGCGTTCATGTGAGAAAAGTTGTCAAAAAGCATAAAAAGTTTCATTGGTTTTCCCTTATCCTTTGTGGGCTTATTCTATATTTTTCTTTCAGCTTGATCTCGCAGCAGACGCGTCTTCATCAGATAAAAGCAGAGCAGGCAAATGCCGAAGCAAGGCTGGCAGCGGCACGTTCTGAGCATGAAGCATTGCTGCAGGAGCGTGAGAATTTGCATCGTCCCGAGTACATCGAAAAGATTGCTCGTGAAGAGCTTGGTATGGCACGTGAAGGTGAGCTTCCTTATTACAGCGGACGTAAATAAGACAGCGTGATATAGTGTTGCCTGTCACTTGAAATGTGTTCGTATACAGAAGCTTCCCACAAGATAAGTTCTCATTAAACTAGGAGGAAAGATTCATTGTCGATTGAAATTGGTAACGTGGTAGAGGGCGTTGTCACAGGTATTACAAATTTTGGTGCATTTATAGCATTGCCGGAGGATAAAACCGGGCTTGTTCATATTTCGGAAGTTGCAGATGAATATGTCAAAGATGTCCATGATTTTCTTACCGAGCAGGATAAGGTAAAGGTGAAGGTGCTGTCGGTGGACGAACGTGGAAAGATTGCGCTTTCGATCAAGCAGGCGCAGGAGCAGAAAACCGGCGCTGTCAATCCCTCCTCACACGTACCAGCGCCACGCGGTATGCGTGCACGCCATTCATCTCGAGGTGGAAGCTTTTCGCGCTCCTTTGAAGAAAAGCTATCACATTTTTTGAAAGACAGCGATCAACGTCAGACAGATCTGCGCAGGAAAACGGATTCCAAACGAGGTGGGCGCGGATCTCGTCGCGCTTGACGTCATGGGAAGCACTCTAACAAGGGTGCTTTTCGTATTTCTATGAAACATCAATCAAACAACAGTCTCTCGGTGATGGTAAAAAAGATAGAAGCCTTCATAAAGGCGCAAGAACTGATGCCAAAGAGGACAAATGTCATTGTCGCTTGCTCTGGAGGACCGGACTCGCTTGCACTTTTAAGCGTTTTGCTGCACCTTGCTGCTCCCCTTGACATCGAACTTTCGGCAGCACATTTTGACCATGGCATTCGCAGTCAGGCATCAAAGGATGATGCTGCTTTTGTGGCGGCTTTTTGCAAAGCGCATGGTGTTCCTTGCTTTCAAGAAGCAGGAGATGTTCCAGCGTACGCAAAGACTTGCGGCATTTCTATCGAACTTGCAGCAAGAGAGCTTCGCTATCGTTTCTTGAAGCGTGTAGCGGGGAAGCTTTCTCTTATTGCAACGGCACATCATCTGGACGATCAAGCCGAAACAGTTCTCATGCGGATTATTCGCGGAACGGGAACCGATGGACTATGTGCGATGCAGGCTAAAGCGGGACAGCTCATTCGTCCTTTCCTCTGTGTCACGCGCAAAGAGATTGAACGCTACTGTAAGGAAGCTGGGCTTACACCCCGAAAAGATGAAACCAATGATGCACATGACGCGACGCGTAATCGCGTGCGCCATGTCATCCTTCCACATCTTCGAAAGGAAAATCCTTCTGTTTCTGCGGCGCTTGTCGAGCTTTCGGAAATCGCATCAAAAGAGACTGAACTTCTAAAATCCCTTCTCGATAGTGTTTGGGACAAAGTTTTTATGGCAGAAGAAAATGCTCTGTCACTTGAAGGATTCCGTATGCTTTATTTAGCGCTGCAGCGCCGCGCTTTGCGCCGCTTTTGGAAAGAGCAGACCCGTTGCGATGATCTTGGCTTTTCGCATGTAGAAGAGCTGCGTTATTTTTTTCTTGCAGGACAAAACGGAACAATCGATCTGCCGCATGGTTTTGCGGCAAGACTTTCATATGGAAAATTAGTTCTTTTAAAGAAATGCCGCGAAGGAGAGACAACTATCGATATGGGCGTGTCTGCTGTTGACAACGACGTCACACTTTGGGGGAAGTATCAGCTGCAGCGGAAAATCTGTCATACACCTTTTCGGGCAGACGATTTTACCGCGTGGGATTTTTGTATAGATGCGGCGGCGGCTTCTCTGCCTTTCTTTTTGCGCAGCAGACAGGCAGGAGATTATATAGAGATCAGCCACAAGCCCAGGCGGATAAAGAAGGTAAAGGATGTCTTTATCGATGCTAAAATTCCTGCCGAAGAAAGAGCGGATTATCCTCTTCTCACTTTGGACAGTGAAGTTCTCTGGGTGCCGAACGTCAGGCGTTCCACACACTTTTCTGTAAAAAATGGCAGTCCTTTCTTGCATTTTCATATGGATAAGTTAAAATAACAGTATTGTACCGCCTAAATGGATATTTTGTGAAAGGATTTTTCCATGATGCATGATGATATCGAGCGCATTCTCTTTACGCAAGAAGAGCTTCGAGAGAAGGTCGCTGCGATGGGAAAGAAGATTTCTGAGGATTACCAAAATGCCAGCGAAGATGTTTTCTGTGTGGGTATTTTGAAAGGAGCCGTTGTCTTCTACACCGATCTCGTCCGCAGTATTTCGCTTCCCGTTCAATTTGACTTTATGATCGCTTCTAGCTACGGCAATAAAACGAGTACGTCGGGCTCTGTCAAGCTCTTAAAGGATCTTGACTATGATGTCGAGGGAAAGCATCTCATCATCATTGAGGATATTATTGATTCCGGAATGACCATGCAGTATCTCATGCGCATCCTTCGCGAGCGCAGGCCGAAGAGCATCAAACTGTGTGCCCTTCTTTCAAAGCCCTCTCGCCGTACAGCTGATGTGCATATCGACTATCTGGGGGCAGAAGTTCCCGATGAGTTCCTCGTGGGCTATGGCCTTGATTATGCAGGGACGTATCGAAATTTACCATACATTGGGATTTTGAAACCCGCCGTCTATGCGTGATATCGATGCATAAAAAGCGAGCGCATGACAGCAGGTATGGGAAAAGCAGAATGTTTGTTTGAGCTGTGCTTAAAATAGTTAAAGGAGGCTGAACGATTGAACGGATTAAATCGCTTTTTACGAAATGTGGGTGTCTATCTCCTCATCATCCTCGTGGCGATTTCTATCAGTGATTATTTTTCTACCAGAAGTACGCAAAAACATGAAGTCAGTTATACAAATTTTTTGACACAAGTGGATGCGGGCGATGTGTCGCGCGTCACCTTTGTAAAAAATACGATTCGCGGCGTGCTCAAAGACGGTACGGAATTCGTCACGATAACGCCGGATGAGCCGTATGCGGATGCAGGTCTTTACGATAGACTGAAGGCAAAGGACATTGAGATTGACGCTGCGAACCCACCGGAGCCGTCTTGGTGGTCGCAGCTGCTTTCTTCGATTTTTCCCTTCGTTATTTTGCTTGCCCTTTGGTTTTTCTTCATGCAGCGCACGCAGATGGGTGGTGGCGGCAAGGTTATGACACTTGGGAAAAGTCGTGCACGCATGAGCGGAGCGGATAAGATCAAAGTCAATTTTAAGGATGTTGCCGGGGCGGATGAAGCGAAGCAGGAGCTTGAAGAAGTCGTTGAGTTCTTGAAAAAACCAAAAAAATTCAATGAACTCGGAGCAAGAATCCCGAAGGGCGTTTTGCTCTTTGGCCCGCCGGGCACGGGTAAGACGCTGCTTGCGCGCGCAGTTGCGGGCGAGGCAGGGGTTCCGTTTTTCTCTATCTCTGGTTCGGACTTTGTCGAGATGTTTGTCGGTGTCGGCGCATCGCGTGTCCGTGACCTTTTTGAACAGGCGAAGAAGAATGCGCCTTGTATCGTCTTTATTGATGAAATCGATGCCGTTGGACGCCAGCGCGGTGCAGGCGTGGGCGGCGGTCATGATGAACGCGAACAAACCTTGAATCAGCTGCTTGTCGAGATGGATGGTTTTGCGGCAAATGAAGGCATCATCATTATTGCTGCGACGAACCGCCCGGATATTCTTGACCCTGCGCTGCTTCGCCCCGGACGCTTCGACCGCCGGATCATCGTAGACAAACCTGATGTCCGTGGGCGCCTTGCCATTTTGAAAGTGCATACGAAGGGAAAGCCTGTGGCGGATGATGTTGATCTTGACATTCTCGCACGGCGCACACCGGGATTTACTGGAGCAGATCTTTCAAACCTTGTCAATGAAGCGGCGTTGCTTTCCGCCCGCCGCAATAAAAAACAGATTTTCATGGCGGAGCTGGAAGAGTCTATCGAACGCGTCATGGCGGGACCGGAACGAAAAAGTCACGTCATGAGTGACGAAGAAAAACGACTGACAGCATACCATGAGAGTGGTCATACGCTCGTCAGCATGATGCTGAAGCACGCAGACCCCGTTCATAAGGTCACCATCATTCCGCGCGGACGTGCCGGCGGATATACGCTGATGCTTCCCAAGGAAGATCGCAACTATGCTACGCGCTCGGAACTTCTCGATCGCTTGAAAGTTGCGATGGGCGGACGCGTGGCAGAAGAAATTGTCTTAAAGGAGATTTCGACAGGGGCAAGTCAGGATATTCAACAGGCGTCACGCATTGCACGCAGCATGATCATGCAGTATGGCATGAGTGATGCACTAGGTCCCGTCGCTTATGGCGAAAGCAGCGAGCATCAGGTCTTTCTTGGTCGTGACTTCAGCCACGAGCGCACATATTCGGAAGAAGTGGCGAACGAGATCGATAAAGAGGTTCGCCGCTTGATGGAGGAAGCCTATGAAGCCAGCCGCACGATTATCACAGAGAATCGTGACAAACTTGAATTGATCGCACAAGGTCTCATCACGCATGAGACCCTTACGGCGAAACAACTGGATGAGCTTCTTACAACCGGCAATGTCACTTTTGATAAAGAGAATGATGACGATGATGATAAGGATTCATTGCCTATGTCGCTCCTTCTTGTCGGTGAAACAGAGCCGGCTGCTAAGAATCCCAAAGAGAATGAAAGTGCAGAGGAGACAGAGGAAGAAACAGTTCCCGTCAAAGCGCCCGAGCCCAAATTCAACATTACGCGCTACGACTGATACGTTTACCATTGTCTCCCAATTATAGCAGTGGGAGAAATTTAAAGGTTTTTACCTCGAAAGGAGAATTATTATGGCAACACGTCTTACAGAACTTTTAGGCATCAAGTATCCGATTATCCAAGGGGCTATGGCATGGATTTCGGATGCTACACTTGCTTCGGCTGTTTCAAACGCAGGGGGCGCCGGTATCGTCTCACTCGGTGGCCGTACGACAGAATATACACGCGATGAGATTCGCCGCTGCCGTACGCTTACGGATAAGCCTTTCGGCGTTAACGTCATGTTAATGGCACCCAATAAGGATGAGATCGTCGATGTTATCTGTGAGGAAAAACCAGCCTTTGTCACGCTAGGTGCAGGAAATCCCGTTCCGTATTTTGAAAAACTTCATGCCGCAGGCATCAAGGTCATTCCCGTTGTTCCAAATGTCAAGCTGGCGAAACGCGTCGAGGAAAAGGGAGCGGATGCCATCGTTGTCGAGGGGCAGGAAGCGGGCGGTCATATCGGCTCCATTGCAACGATGCCGCTCATGACCCAAGTCATTCCCGAGGTCGGTCTTCCCGTCATCATGGCAGGCGGATTTGCTGATGGCCGCGGTCTTGCCGCGGCTCTCATCATGGGGGCTGCTGGTGTACAGATCGGCACGCGCTTTCTCGTTGCGGAGGAGTGTCCAGTTCATGAAAATATGAAGAAGAAGCTGATCGAAGCTGTCGATACAGATTCGATTGTCACGGGGCTTACCATTGGCGGCGCCGTTCGTGGCATCCGCAACAAATTCTCTGAAGAATTTGTTGCGGATGAGTTTGCGGGAAAAGCAACAAAGGAAGAGCTTATTAAGCGCGCGACGGGCACGAACAAGCTGGCAGCAGTCGATGGCGATGTTGTAAACGGCATGATGCAGGCAGGACAGAGCCTCATCCCATTGAAGAAGATTGAACCGGCGGCAACGATTATCTGCCGTATCATCGAGGAGGCAAAGAGTGCGCTGGAGAGTGCAGCCTCTATCGAATTCTAAGCGAGGCGCTTCTAGAAATAAGTTATGTTGCTGGAGGAAATTATGAGCAAACTGAAGAAATGTACCATCCTTTTTATGACACTGTTGCTCTTCGTGATTACAGGCTGCGGTGGGCAGGCAGAAAAAGATAAGCCGCTTCGCATTGTTACGAGTTTTTATCCGATGTATATCGATGCGGTGAATATCACAAAGGGCATCGATGGGGTCGAAGTCATCAATATGACAAAACCGCAGACGGGATGCTTGCACGATTACCAATTGACGACGGAAGATATGAAGACGCTTAGCTTAGCGGATATCTTCATTGTCAACGGCGCCGGCATGGAAGGATTTTTGGATAAGGCAGCAGAGCAGCAAAAGAATCTTAAGATTATCGATGCATCCAAGAGTGATGACATTGAATTCCTGAAGGATGACGGAGAAGACAATCCCCATGTCTGGGTCAGCATCACCTATAACATCGACCAAGTAAAAGCGATCACATCTCAGTTGGCAGAAGCCGACCCTAAACACGCGGATGCCTATCGGAAGAATGCACTTGAGTACATCACGAAGTTAAGCGCACTTCGCGATGAGATGCACGCAAATCTCGACAACCTTCCGCATAAGGACATCGTGACTTTCCATGAAGCATTTCCGTACTTTGCAAAAGAGTTTCACCTGAACATCATCCGTGTCATTGAGCGTGAACCGGGGACGGAACCAACGCCGAAAGAGCTTGAAGATACGATTGCTGAAGTAAAGAAACTGCCGGTCAAGGTACTGTTTACGGAACCACAGTATTCACCGCTGGCAGCAAAGACCATCGCAGAGGCAACGGGAGCAAAGATTTACGAGTTGGATCCTGTCGTGACAGGCGAAGCAACGCCGGATGCCGCAGATGCATATCTTACGGCCATGCGGAAGAATATGGAAGTATTGAAAGAAGCTTTGCAGTGAGGTAAGAGAAGGGAGAGACATTTGATGTATGTCAGGCATTGGCAGCTTGCTGCAAGTTGCCTGACTAAAAAATATCTTGAAATCTCCTTTTCTTTATGGTATCATTTCTTGCATATGGGCGGTCCTCTGGTATGGCATGAGCTTGCTACGAACGTCAGACATTAAGGAGGAAAAAATGAATATTATCGAATTCCTTGAAAGAGAGCAGCTCCGTTCGGATATTCCGGATTTCAGACCGGGAGATACTGTTCGTGTGCATGCGAAGATTGTCGAAGGCACGCGCGAACGCATTCAGGTGTTCGAAGGCGTTGTCATTGCACGTCAGGGTTCCGGTGTTCGTGAGACTTTCACGGTTCGCCGTATCTCGTACGGCATCGGCGTTGAGCGTATGTTCCCTGTGCATTCTCCGCGCATCGAAAAGATCGACGTCGTTCGCAAGGGCATTGTCCGTCGTGCGAAGCTCTACTATCTGCGCAAGCTTACAGGCAAGGCTGCCCGTATCAAAGAAAAGCGCTGATCTGTGTGCGGTAGGGACTGCTTTTGCAGTCCCTATTTGTATATTTGCACAGTAAGCATAAGAAAAGGAAAAGGGAGGCTCATATGAGCTCATTTAAAGGTGAAGTCAAGGATTGGGTTGTCTCTATCCTCGTTGCCGTTGTTCTTGCACTTATCATTCGAACCTTTATCGTCGAACTTTATGTAGTTGATGGTCCGTCCATGCGGCCGACGCTGGAATCGCATGAGCGCTTGGTTGTCAATAAATTTATTTACAGCATTCGCCCGCCGAAAAAGAATGAGATTCTTGTCTTTCAGTATCCACGCGACAAGAGTCGCGACTTTATAAAGCGAGTCATCGCGACACCGGGCGATACCATCGAGATCAGCAAAGGGCGTGTTCTTGTCAACGACCAAGTCTTAAACGAAGACTATATCCTTGAGACGACACGCAGTGAATACCCGAAATCCACCGTTCCGGCAGGGACGGTCTTCGTTATGGGAGATAATCGCAATAACTCGGAAGACAGCCGCTTTGCCGATGTCGGCTTTGTGCCGTATGACCTCATCAAAGGCAAGGCAGTTCTTGTCTTCTGGCCTCTTTCCATGCTGAAGACCCTGCCGTGAGATAGGAGCTCTGTATGAAATTCATTTCGTGGAATGTCAATGGCTTGCGCGCCTGTCTCAAGAAGGGCTTTATGGAATCCTTTCTTGCTCTTGATGCTGATGTCATGGGCTTGCAGGAGACAAAGATGCAGCCGGGACAAGCCATTCTTGATCTGCCGGGCTATGAACAGTATTGGAACAGTGCGGAGCGGAAAGGCTATTCGGGTACCGTGGTCTTTTCACGCCGGGAGCCCGTATATGTCACCTATGGTATCGGCATAGAAGAGCACGATCATGAAGGGCGCGTCATCACGCTGGAATTCGACGATTACTACTTTGTAACGGTTTATACGCCGAATTCTAAACGAGGGCTTGAGCGCTTAGCTTACCGTATGGAATGGGAAGATGCATTTCGTGCCTATCTCTTGGAACTTGACAGCAAAAAGCCTGTCATTGTCTGCGGCGATTTGAATGTTGCACATCAGGAGATCGATCTTAAGAACCCGAAGACAAATCATAAAAATGCCGGTTTTACGGACGAGGAACGCGGCAAGTTTACCGAGCTTCTTACAAGCGGATTCATAGATACCTACCGCACCCTTTATCCGGATAAGGCAGGCATCTATACTTGGTGGTCGTACCTTCGCAAGGCACGCGATACAAATGCCGGCTGGCGCATTGATTATTTTGTGACATCCAAGCGCCTGAAAGAAAGTATCGTCGATGCGACGATCCACAATGAGATCTTTGGCAGCGACCATTGCCCTGTAGGATTGGAGCTTCAGTGATGAAGAAAAGCAATCTGACGACGTTGTGCTATCTAGAAAAAGATGGCTGTTATCTCATGATGCACCGCATAAAAAAGAAACACGACATCAATCATGATAAATGGGTGGGTGTCGGCGGACATTTTGAAAAGGATGAATCGCCGGAAGAATGTCTTTTTCGCGAGGTAAGGGAAGAGACGAACCTCGTACTTGACGCCTATAAGCTTCGCGGTATTATTACCTTCATGTCCGATAAATGTCAGACAGAGTACATGTTCCTCTATACTTCGTCTTCCTTTCACGGCGAAATTGGGCAGTGCGATGAAGGTGTTTTGGCATGGGTGAAGAAAGAAATGGTCTATGCTCTTCCGCTTTGGGAGGGTGATCGTATCTTTTTCCGACTTCTGGAAAAGACAGAAGATGTTTTTTCGCTGAAGCTTCGCTACGAAGGCAATGTGCTTGTCGAACGTGCAATGAATGGAAAGCCATTCGATGATCTGGCTGTTTAGGAGGATCCAATTTGTCAGTTTTGACAGAAGAACTCGATAAAGAAATAAAAAAGCGCCGGACGTTTGCTATCATATCTCATCCGGATGCTGGAAAGACGACGCTTACGGAAAAGTTATTGCTTTATGGCGGAGCCATTCATCTTGCGGGCTCTATTAAGTCCCGTAAGACACAGCGCCATGCGGTTTCCGACTGGATGGAAATCGAAAAGCAGCGCGGCATCTCTGTTACGAGTTCTGTCCTGCAGTTTGATTACGAGGACTGTCGCATCAATATCCTCGATACGCCGGGGCATCAGGATTTTTCGGAAGATACTTACCGCACGCTGATGGCAGTGGACAGCGCCGTTATGGTCATCGACGTTGCAAAGGGCGTCGAGGCGCAGACAAAGAAATTGTTCAAGGTCTGCAAGCAGCGGGGTATTCCTATCTTTACATTTGTCAACAAGCTCGATCACTATGGCAAGCTGCCGATTGATTTGATGGATGAGATTGAAACCGTTCTTGGCATACGTTCTTATCCGATGAACTGGCCGATTGGTACGGATGGACAGTATCTCGGCGTTTATGACCGGCAGGAAAAGAAAATCAACCTTTTCACAGAGGATACGTCCCATGGACAGACGGCTCGTGTTACAGATACCTATACGCTGGATGATCCTGCTCTCATTGCACGCATCGGGCAGGAGACGCATGCGGCACTTAAAGATGATCTCGAACTTCTCGACGAAGCGGGCGAGTCTTTTGACCTGGAAAAAATAGCCGCGGGCGAACTGACCCCTATGTATTTTGGTTCGGCAATGACGAACTTCGGCGTACAGGATTTTCTTGAAGGCTATATCAAACTCGCGCCGACGCCTGCGCCGAGAAACTCATCGGTGGGACTTATCGAGCCGAACGATGATAAATTCTCTGCCTTTGTCTTTAAGATTCAGGCAAACATGAATCCGGCGCATCGCGATCGTCTTGCGTTTATCCGTATCTGTTCGGGTAAGTTCGAGCGAAATATGAATGTTTGGCATGAGCGAAGCGCCAAGGTTATCAAGCTTGCACAGCCGCAGCAGTTCCTTGCGCAGGACAGACAGATCATTGATACGGCATACCCTGGGGACATTGTCGGTCTGTTTGACCCCGGCATCTTTGGTATTGGCGACACGATATGCGAGCCCTCGAAAAAGTTTAAGTTTGCGGATTTCCCGGTCTTTCCGCCGGAGAAATTCGCTCGTGTCCAAGCAAAGGATACGATGAAGCGAAAGCAATTTGTCAAGGGCATCGAACAGCTGACGCAAGAGGGGGCTATTCAGCTGTTCCGTCAAGCAGGCGCAGGACTTGATTCTTACATTGTCGGCACAGTCGGCACTTTGCAGTTTGAAGTGCTCGAGTATCGCCTGAAAAATGAGTACAATGTCGGTATCGAAATGGTCATGCAGCCATTTGAAGTCGCACGTTGGCTGGCATTTGAGGATGGAAGCAATGTCACGCCGGAGTCACTGAAAGGAACGGATCGCGGTATGTTTGTGTACGATCGCGAAGAAAATCCCGTCCTTCTCGTCAGCAACGAATGGGCGCTTGGATGGATTACGGACAATAATCCAGATATTATCTTGGGGCACGTTCCCTTTGATAGAAAAGAGGCGTGACGGCGACGGATGTGCCGTGTCTCGATACATGCAGAAATAAATTTTCTGATAGATTTGGCATTACAACTGCATTAGGTGGTGATTTTCATTAGCGAGCAAGAACTGGCGGAACAGAAGTCGAGCAAGGGAGAATCCTTTTTGAAGGGAACCTTCATCTTAACGGTGGCAGGGTTTGTGGTCAAAGTCATCGGATCGCTCAACTGGATCTTTGTTTCACGCATCTTGGGCGGCGAAGGCATCGGTCTTTATCAGATGGCTTTTCCTATTTATTTTTTTGCCATGACTGTTTCGCAGGCAGGCGTTCCAGTTGCGATATCTATTATCACCGCTGAACGCGTTGCGATAAAGGATATCTTCGGAGCAAAGCGCGTCTTTCGAATTTCGATGCGCCTGATGTTCTTTACAGGGCTGTTCTTTTCCGTCCTGACGTATTTTGCCGCAGGTTGGTTGGTCGATTATCATATCATTCGTGATTCGCGCGCCTATATGTCGATGATAGTGCTGGCACCGACCGTTTTCTTTGTGACATTTCTTGCCAGTTCGCGTGGGTATCTCCAAGGCTGGCAGCGCATGACCCCGACAGCGGTTTCGCAGATTGTCGAGCAGCTTTTCCGCGTCGTTACGATGATTCTCCTTGCCAGCTTACTTCTTCCGTGGGGAATTGACTATGCAGCGGCAGGTGCGTCTCTGGGTGCGCTTGCCGGTGCTGTCACAGGACTTGTCGTATTGATCTATTTCCATATCAAGTTAAATCGCGATATTGTGCGGGATTATGGAAAAGATATCCAACCGCTCGCACCAGACAAGAGCGAATCGCTGTGGAAGATCATTCGCCGCATCTTCATGCTGTCACTTCCTGTTTCTGCTGCAAGTATCATGCTGCCTGTCGTGTCAAATCTTGATCTCATGATCGTGCCGCAGCGCCTTGAGGTTGCTGGTTACAGTGTCAGTGAAGCGACAGAGCTTTTTGGTTATCTAACGGGGATGGCAGTGCCTCTGGTCAATCTTGCCTGCATCATCACGGCATCTATGGCGATGAGCATTGTTCCGGCAATTTCAGAAGCAAGGGCGTTGAAGAACAGCAAGCGTGTCTTTAATCAGACAGCGGCTTCCGTCCGCATTTCAAATTTTGTCTGCTTTCCTGCGTTCGTTATTGTCTTTGTTCTTGCTACCCCGATTGCGTCGCTTATCTACAATGCGCCGAATGCAGGTCCTGCCGTGATGATCTCTGCTGTCAGCATTGTGCTCCTCGGCCTTCATCAGGTATCGACAGGTATCCTGCAGGGACTGGGACACCCGACAATCCCGATGGTGAACATGATTTTGGCAGCGATTGCAAAAGTCATCCTCAACTGGGAGCTTACGGCACTGCCCTTCCTCGGCATCATGGGAGCCGCATGGGCGACTGCCGCAGATATGGGGATTGCAGCCTTTATCAATCTCTATTTCATTCACAAATTCATCGGCTACCGCATCGAGATAGGACAGCTGCTGAAAACCGTTTTTTCTGCCGCTATCATGGCGGGCTTTGTATGGGCATTCTACCATTACACATTTCTATGGTGGCAGGTCGGCGCACTTTCCACCTTGGGCGCTGTTTTCATCGGCTGCATTGTCTATGTTGCGGCGATGCTTTTGTCCGGCGGCCTCTTAGAAGAGGATTTGGTACGGATACCGATGATCGGGCGTATCGGTATCCGTCTCCTTCGTCGTGTTGGTGTATTTAAGGATGGAGCACAGTGAGAGAGTTTATACTTTTTTATAACCCTGTCTCTGGTCATGCGGCTTTTAAAAAGAAACTCGACTGGATGATCGACGCCTTTCAGAAGCGCAATATGATCTTGATTCCGTATCGCACGCAAAAAGATGGCAATCAGGATTTTATAGAATTCGTCCGTGAAATTCAGCCGGAAGGGCTCGTTGCTGCCGGCGGCGATGGCACTGTGCACGAAATGGTCAACATGATGATGCACCACGATTTGAATTTGCCGCTCGCCATCGTTGGGAGCGGTACTTCGAATGATTTTGCGACATACCTCCATATCAACGAGGATATGGAGCGGTATTTTGACCGAATTGCCGCTGGCACGACGCGCAGAATCGATCTTGGGCGCGTGGGAAAAACGTACTTTATCAACGTCGCAAGCGCTGGCTCTATGACATCGATCGCACATGAGGTCGATGCGCGGCTGAAGAATGCCATGGGAAAGATGGCGTATTATCTCAAAGGCATCGGTGAAATTCCGAAATTTCATTCCTTTTTGCTCAACGTTATCGCAGATGACATAGAATATACGTTGGATACGTTTATCTTTGTCGTGTCCAATAGTGCTGTCGTAGGCAGCATGAAGAATATTGCACGAGATGTTTCGGTCAGCGATGGCAAGCTAGACTTTCTCGCCGTTAAAAAATGCAGCATTCCGAAGTTGATGACCGTAACGGCGAATCTTTTAGCGGGAAAGCCGATTTCTGACAAAGATTATGTCGTACATATTCAGGCAAAGCACTTTATTATTTCCTCTCCAGAGACACTAGAAAGTGACTTAGATGGTGAGATAGGTCCAAGTCTTCCGCTAACCATCGAGACAGTGCATAAAGCCATATCGCTCTTTGCTTAAAACAGCAAACAGAAGGATTGCACGCATTTGGTGCAATCCTTCTGTTTTAGGTGTATGATATTAGACAATCGTCACTTATTTTTTCTGACCTAAGAAGTAGGCGACAAATTGCTCGGCTGTTCTTCCGCTTCTTCCGCTGTGTGTCATCTCCCAACGGACGCCTGCAATACGAAGTTCTTCAGGTGAAAGGTTGATTCCCACCTTCTTCAGCTTATGGTCGATGATGGCAAGATATTCGTTCTGATCCGGTGCGTAGTAATGGATGACGAGACCAAAGCGATCGGAAAGCGATATCGTCTCATTAATGCTGTCGTCGAGATGAACCGCATCTTGTCCTTCGGGGCGATCGCTCCAGTTTTCACGGATGAGGTGGCGACGATTGGACGTTGCATAGATCAAGACGTTTTCCGGGCGCGTTGAAACGCCGCCTTCGATGGCAGATTTCAGATACTTATATTCTGCATCGGATTCTTCAAAGGAGAGGTCGTCGAGAAAGATGATAAAGCGCTTGCTGGCAAAGTCGCGAAGTGTCTCCATGATAGAGGGAAGATTCTTCAGTTGCGTCTTCTTGAGCTGGAGAAGACGCAGTCCCTTTTCATAATAGCGAACGGCAAGTGCTTTGACGCCGGAAGATTTGCCTGTGCCGCGTGAGCCGACGAGCAGCACGTTATTGGCAGGCTTATGCGCGACGAATGCTGCCGTATTTTCTAAAAGCTGTTCTTTTTGATGCTCGTAGCCGATGAGGTCGTCAAAATTCATTGCCGTAAAGTGAGGAATGCCGACAAGCGTCTTATTGGCATCGTCCCAGCAAAAGGCTGCATAGGAAGCAATGTCACCATAGCCGTATTTCTCATAGTAAGATAGCAAGGCATGTTCATAATCTTCTGGCGTGGCAGCGTTCTCTAATTTTTTAGCAAGATAGGAAGATGCCTCTGTGGAAAGTGGATTTGTCGGCTGGTAGTTCTTAAGAAACGGGACGGAAAGGAAGTCCAGTTCTTCTCCATTTAGATAAGGGAAAAGACACTGCATATCATGCAGGAAAATTTCCTTCAGGCTTTTGCCAATCTTGCCATTTTCACGCTCGATGATCGTATTGACAATGTTTTTATCGTGGACGAGATGGTAAAGTATGACAGCGCGAAGCACATTGCCGGACAGCCCGACCGTCTCTGCTCGGTTGATGAGTGCAGAAACGCACGCACCTTGATGTCTTCCATTCAGAGCTTCCTCTAAAAGAGCGAGTTCAGGAGCGTCTAAGAGATTGCGGCAGGCGATGAGCTTTGATAGAGATTCCTTATTTGGCATGGTAATTTCCTTTCTATTCTAGAATAAAGCCTTGAAAAAGCGCGGCGAACGACTGAAGTCACTTTCTAAAGTAACAGACGGCAGTGCCAAAGAGCGTAGCCATGACGTTTCTGTATCAAGAAGCATCATCTTTTGCGGCACGGTCAGAGCATCTGCCCGGCAGTATTTGTCTCGTGGAAGAAAGCTTGTCGTTTTTGTGATGAGCGGGCATTTACTATGCGCCGCGCATGCATGCAGCAGCTTGCTGCCGCGCGTATTTAAGGCAAGGATTCTTGCATAGCTAGGACCTGCTTTTGTGAAAGCATGCATCGTATGGGTTTTTATATCAAGCAAAAGGTAGATCAGCAGACGACGGATGCGGCTGGTCTGGTATCGCTTCGTTGCCATGAATTCAAGAAGCTCTGTAAGAGAAGATGACTGCTTTGCTGCGCGAATCAGGCGGTTTTCAATGCCTTCGCGAAAGCCGTAGAGCGAAGAAAAGTCCATCTGCCGTGCGTGTATCATTATCGCATGCAGCAGGGGGCGAAACAGCCGTTTCGTATCTGCAAGTTTTTCAGGCACGTCCTTCTTCAGCATTTGAAGGGTTCTTGCTGTCGTCATCTGTTCAATGTCCGCCCATACTATAGGAGAGCGGTCAAGAGCATGACGGATGGCAGATGCACTTGCTAGATGAGAAATGGTAAGATTGTGGAAACCACTGCCTTTGCGCGGAATGAGAAGCGGCTGGATTCTTTTTCCATCCTTGGCTTCATACCTTGGCAGAGCACGGAGATATTCAATGGCGAGAATGTTGTTCGGCGCAGCAAGGACTTTTTCGGTGATACCGTACTGCGCGATGAGAACGGTACTGAGTGCTGCTGCATAAGATATGCCGGTCGTTAATCTTTCGTGCAGCTTCCTTTGAGTACTTGGCCTATCGATGGTGTCGGCGATTCGCTTCAGAAGTTTTATATCTCTGCATTCAGCGCCAAAGGCAAGTGCATCAACGCAGCCGAGTGCTGCGAGGAGCGATACGCCGCCGCGTGCAAAGTCCTGTGCACTTCGGCAGGCAAAGGCAAAGGGAAGCTCGATGACGAGGTCGACACCGCCAGCTATCGCCAATTCTGCTCGATGCCACTTGTCAAGGATTGCTGCTTCGCCGCGCTGCGTAAAACTTCCGCTCATACAGGCAACAATAGCTGCACCTGGATACTGCTTTCGAATGCAGTCTATTTGATACGCGTGTCCGTTATGAAAGGGATTGTATTCTGCGATAACGCCGACAACATACATCGAAATCGGTGCCTCCTTTTAGGTAACATTACTAGTCTAGCAGATAGCAGGATTTTCGTCCACCCCAAATAGAAGTCTTGTTGAATTCCACTCGTGCTTTCTTGAGATTCCCTGTTTTTCTGTGGTATACTGATACAGAGTTTTTACAAGAAGAGGACGATTTCATGAGCAAAGGCATAGTCGTTGTTGCGATGAGCGGGGGCGTAGACAGCTCGCTCACGGCAGCACTCTTAAAGGATCAGGGGTACGAGGTTATCGGTGCGACAATGCGCCTTTCGGAGCAGAGTCGTGATATGGAGGAAGAAGATCGCGGCTGCTGCAGTTTGAAGAGCGTTGACGACGCCCGCCGTGTTGCCGATGTGATCGGGATTCGACACTATGTACTGAATTTTAGGGAAATGTTTCAGGAAAAGGTCATCGATTATTTTCTTGACAGCTATGCAAAAGGCGAAACGCCGAACCCCTGTATCGCCTGCAATCGCTACATCAAATTCGAAGGCTTGATGCAAAAGGCTAAGGAACTCGGTGCAGACTATCTGGCAACAGGGCACTATGCGCGGATCGAGCAGGAAGGGACGCACTTTTTGCTAAAGAAGGGGCTTGATGACACGAAGGATCAGTCCTACGCACTCTATCATCTGAAGCAGGAAACGCTCGCGCATTTTCTTCTGCCGCTGGGCAGCTACACGAAGCGACATACGCGGGAGCTTGCGGAAGGATATGGTCTTCCTGTGGCACATAAACCGGACAGTCAAGAAATTTGCTTTGTCCCGCATGACGATTATAAAGCCTATCTGCAGGCGAAAATACCAGGAGCACTGAAGCCGGGCGATATTTGTGACAGCAAAGGCCGTGTGTTGGGGCATCATCAAGGGCTTCCCTTTTACACGATTGGGCAGCGAAAAGGATTGGGTATAGCTGCAGAAAAGCCGCTTTATGTCCTTCGCTTGGATGAAGAGAAGAACCGTATCATCGTGGGCGACAATGACGAGATCTATACCAAGATATTTTACGCTAAGGATCTCAACTGGATTGCCTTCGATTTTTTGGATGTGCCTTTATATACATCGGCAAAGATTCGCTACGGGAAACGGGAAGCACCGGCGCTGGTCGAGCCTCTGGAAAGAGATACCATAAAAATTACATTTGACAATCCTGAGCGCGCAGTGACACCCGGGCAGTCTGTAGTATTTTATGAAGGGGATACCGTCGTTGGCGGAGGAACGATCATGAATTCTAGAACTATGATGAGCAAAGGATAATTTTTATGACGCTTGCATCGAATTATGAAACGGTCGGCATATTGTATGATATTGAAAATGCACCTTTTGAGATGTTGAACTATACCTTGGGGAAGGCCCGGCGGGATCAGCCGTGTAGAACCATCGTAATTTCGGATTGGGATGCGCGCCCGGATCAGAAACGTTGGGAAAAACTTCTGCGCCGTCCAGGCTTTACTTTTCGACAGATCAATCGCACGTATTTTGGAAAGAATTCCCTTGATTCTGCGCTGTATGACTCGGCAAAAATCCTTTATAAAGAAGGCGTCAGACGGTATTTTGTTATTACGACAGATTCTGATTTTGTAAAGATCGCTGAGCTATTGAACTCCGAGGATAAATCCTACATCATAGGCATTGGAACAAAGCAGGCGAGCGAAACACTGCGAAATGCTTATGATGAGTTTTTGGTCTATCCGCCGGAGGAAAAGAAAAAGTCTGCGGTTAAAAAAGTAAAAAATAGCGAAGGCGAAAAGACAGAAAAGAAGAAGTCTGAGAAGAAAGTCAAAGAAGAGGGAACCGTAAAAATAGCTAAGAAGAAGGAGACAACTGCTAAGAAACAGCCGTCAAAAACTGCGAAGAAGGTTCTGTCGACGTTGACGGTCAACCTTCCTAAATCTCTGTATAGTTCGTTGGAAAAACGAATGGAACATGAGGGCGTACCGATGAATGAACTCGTGACGTATCTTTTGATGCGCGGCATGATGAACGAATAAGAACTTAGTCCTTGCCCTCTATCTATATCGCACTTTAGCAGCGTATAGAGAACCCCTCCTGCTTTGATTTTCTGTCAATTCTCTTCGTACAAGTCGTATGAAAACATATGCTCGCGTATAGATACCCTTTCCCTTTTTGTAGGCAAGGTGTAGACAAAAAAGCCCCTGCAAGGCTCCGTTTTGGAACCCTACAGGGGCTTTCTCCTATCTGTTGCCAGACTAAAAATAGCTGAGCATCTTTTGACCTGCTCGGCTGTTTTTTGTTTTGCCTAAAACCTAGCTCACCTTGCCATCGTAGCTTTGCGCGTCTTCTCCAGCATCTGCCGCACCACAAACAGAATGATATTCACCCCGAACGGGATGACGACAGAATCACGGACACGAATCCAGCCGGTTTCGTTTTCTGCCTGTTCTTTCACAGCCTCAGAAA
>ERZ773035.382-NODE-382-length-37110-cov-6.173877_pt1 | contig 37110 bp, 28 predicted proteins | sample MGYA00511487_ERZ773035 | MGnify/ENA primary metagenome ERZ773035 (study PRJEB29015, sample SAMEA2737985) | human oral metagenome | biome: human oral; feature: human-associated habitat; material: dental | place: China | collected 2024 ...
AGTGAGACCATAAGTCATAAGAAAAATAACAGACAGAATTTTGATTGGTATAAATTTGATTTTCTAAAAAAGAGATTATAGTCGACTTTCCTGTACCCCAATCACCTATTAAAGCAATTCTGTGATTTGATGAAGGGTGTTCCCTAAAAATTTCTGAATAAATAGCTTCAGAAATAATTTTATGAATTGCAAATTGATTAGAGTCTAGATTAATTGGCTCATCAGATAGGTAATTATTAGGTTCACCTGGCTCTTCTTTTGGCAAACTTTTCACATCAATCATCCTTAACTTTTAGATTAGTATCAGGCATACGAAAAGATAGATATATAATACATAAATTGAAATATCCCAAAAACGTAATATTTCTAAATAATGTTATTTAATAAAACTATAGTCCTTATATTAATTAACTAACCTTTAGGAGAACTGAAAATATAGTTCTTTTCAGTATTTATAGACCCTTCTCCACCCACCGATAAAACGAAACCGTTCATGTGAACCCCATCTGTTTGGACAGGTGGGGTTTCTCGTCAGACGTATAGTCAAAGTGGTGTTATTTGGACGTGCGGGACCACTGGGCGAGAAGCGCCATTGGATGCGCACGGACCTTTGACCGCAGCATCATGTGACGCGCAGGATCAGCAGAATCGGGGCGAGAAATGCAAAAGTTACAGAAACGTTTTACAACAGCTTTGAGCATGTTTATGACGTTGGTGTTCTCGTTTGCGCTGGTAGGGTGCAACGTGTTTTCGTTCCTGCAGAATAACCCTGCTCAGCAGGCAACGCAGTCGTCAATCACAACAGGGGAAATCGAGGCAATATACGAGCCCAAGTTTGGCGGCAGCTACCTGGACATCACTATCGACGAGTTCAATAACCTGGGGTTTGAGTATGGCGACAGCGTGGACGTTACGTTTAGCAACGGATACAAGCTCACCGATATTCCGTATTACAACGGCTATTACACCAAAACCAATGAGCCTTTGGTTGTCGCATATCCGGGCTATCCTTACATTGATGTGTGCGTAAATAATGGTGAGCCTCTGTGGGAAACCGCTGGTCTGAAGGCTGGAGACAATGCTACGGTGACGCTCCACGAGAAGCAGAAGTACGCAACGGTTCAGAAGGCCCTGGACGCAACGTACACCAATAATCGCTTCGACTACGCAAGTGACGAGGTTTTTGCCAACTTCCGTCCATGAAGGGTGGAAATCTTGCCGAGGGCGTGATGTATCGCTCGGCGTCGCCTATTGACAACCAGAACAATCGTGCGCCCTACGCAGCGGATCTTGCTCAGAAGTGTGGCGTGCAGTTTATCTTGGACCTCGCGGACACCAATGAAGAGATTCAGGGCTATTACCAGAATGCAGACTACGACATTACGTGGCACAAAAGCTTGTACGACGCAGGGAATGTTGCGGCTCTTAACCTCAATGCCAATTACCGTGGCGGTCAATATGCCCATCGTCTGGCAGCGGGTCTACGCGAGATAATTCCGCATAAGGCCCCTATCTTATTCACTGCACCGAGGGCAAGGATCGTACGGGCTTTGTCTGCGCCCTTCTCGAGGCACTTTGCGGCGCATCCTACGACGAGATGCGCGACGACTACATGATTACCTACGACAACTATTACGGCATTAACGAGAAGGACGATAAGGCTCGTTACGACGCCGTTGTTGACGTGAAGTTCAACGACATCGCTCGTTGCATTGTTGGTCTGCCTACGTATAGTTCGCTCGACGGTGCAGATTATGCAGCTGGAGCTCACAAATATCTGACCGATGCGGGCATGACCGAATGGGAAATCAACAAGTTCATCGAGCGGTTAACGAGCAAGTAGCGGGTCGTGGTCGCACGCGGTCGCGGGCTGCGGGTCGCGGCGCGCACCGGTGGCGATTGGGGCTGCGGCAAGAACTGACAGGTTAGTCGTCTGGCGAGAAGAGCGATCTTCTCGCCAGGTTTTTAATAACAAATTTAAACAATGTTATGTGAAGTTGATTTCCTTTTACCGTTGGCGGAATTGGAAATGGAAACGTCAGGACCCCTTTTTATAATTTTCTATAAGGAGGGTGCGTCATGGATGACAAACTTGTTCGTCTCATAACGTGCTTGGCAAAACAGGAAGATGTTTCTACATCAACGCTGTCTGAGTTCTTATGCGTATCTGAGCGCACGGTGCGCGCGTATATCAAGCGTGCAAAAGAATTACTAGAAGGTATCGCTGAAATTACAACAATAAAAGGCCAGGGCTATCACCTTGAGGTTCTTAATCCTGAGCTCTTGGATTGCTTGCTTAATAAAGAAGATCAGTTACCTCAGACCTCAAATGATCGTGTGGCATATATATTGGATGATCTACTTAATCGAAGTGATTGGGTTACGGTAGATGAGCTTTCGGAAATTTTGTATGTCTCCCGCAAGACTATCTCAGTTGATTTAAAACAAGCTGAAGAGTTTCTCGCTAAATTTGACGTGAAGATAATGCGTAAATCGCATCATGGAATTCAAGTTGAAGGCAGTGAATTTAATAAGAGGTTGTGTCTAGCAAGTTTGGTGACAGATGAAGAATATTCTGGTAGTCGCCACGCTACAGTGGAAAATAATGAACTCATTGCTGACGTTACAAAGTTGGTAGTTGAGTGTGTTGACTATCATGGTGTTAGCTTGAATGACTTTGCAATTAGAAATCTTGTCATTCATATTGTGGTTGCAATTAATCGAATTAAGCAGCAATGCTATATTGCGGGGAAAGAAGACTCGCTTAAGAGAATTCAGTGTTCGTATGAATATACCGTAGCACAAAAGCTGGTAAATCGCTTGTCATCTGAGTTTGATGTTGAATTTCCTCAGACAGAGGTTGCCTATATAGCAATTCACCTGGCATCTAAAAAGATGTTTAAAGATATTTCTGAATCTCCAAATCTAGTGATTACTGATGATGTATTTGCAGTAACACGCAAGATGATTGATTTAGTATGGAGCAGCTTTAGATTTGATTTCAGAAATGATCTTGAGCTACACATGGGTTTAGCTAGGCATATTGTGCCGCTCTCAGTTCGTCTGCACTATAATTTGCAGATAGAGAATCCACTGCTTACAGATATCCAGTATCGAATGCCTTTGGCGTATTTGATGGCCATGGAGTCGTCAACAATTTTGGCCAAAGAGTATGAAGCAACTCTCAGTGAGCATGAGGTAGCTTATTTAGCCCTGGCGTTTGCATTGGCTTTGGAGCGCAAGCGTACCGACCTGCCAAAAAAGAACGTGCTCTGTGTGTGCGCGACAGGTTTAGGCACTTCAAAGATTTTGGGAATTCGTATTAAAGAGGAATTTGGTCCTTATATCGGATCAATTTCCACATGTAATCTGAGTCAGATTTCTCAAATAGATTTTTCACATATTGACTATGTGTTCTCAACTGTTGAGATTGAATCTCCTTTGCCAGTTCCCGTGTGTTATTCAGGTTTCTTGCTCGATGACGTTAATAAGGACCAGGTAGTTAAAGACTTGCTTCGTCGAGATGAACGAGCGGAGTTTGCTAAACACTTCAGCGAACACCTTTTCTTCCCACATCTTGCATACAGAAGTAAGGAGAAAGTACTTAATTTTTTGATTAGTCAATTATGCAAAATTGAGAGATCAAATATATCTGTTTCTGAAGATGAGTTTAGAGCTTTGGTTTTTGACCGTGAAGCTTTAGCAATGACTGCCTTTGGAAATTTGGTAGCACTTCCTCATCCCTCTCATCCTGTATCTGAACGCACTTGTGTGGCGGTTGGTTTATTAGACAATCTGATTGATTGGGATGGTCATGACGTAGCTGCTGTGTTTTTAATCTCGATTTCTTGTGCAGAAGACGAGAAGACCCGTTTATTTAACAAGAACATGGCGTCACTCCTTATGGATAAAGAGGCAATTTGTTCGCTTGTAAAATATCAAAGTTTTTCAAATTTCGTTGATCAGATTACGTCGTCAGGTGATGGCTTGAGAAAGAGGGAGTAGAAATGGATGAAAGAGAGGTAGAGGCTATTGTTACCAACTTGGTTGTGCATGGTGGGGACGCAAAAAGCTATGCAATAGAAGCAATCAAGTGTGCTCGTTTGGGAAAGTTTGACCAGGCAGATGAGCTGTTGAAGCAGAGTTCAGAATCGTTAAATCGCGCTCATGAGTTTCAGATGGAGCGGATTCAGCAAGAAATTGTAGGACAGGATAATAAACCACTGTCTTTGCTGATGGTCCACGGACAAGATCATTTGATGTGCGCTCTTACAACACACGATTTGGCAGTGCAAATTGTTGAGCTTTGTAAGCAAGTAACTGTTGGTAATGGTCAGTGAAAGGAAGTAGGTATGAAAAAGATTGATTTGTTTTGCAGTGCAGGTATGTCCACAAGTATGCTTGCAAACAAGATGCAAGAGGTTGCTGATGCACATGGCATTCAAGTAAAAGTTGAAGCGTTTTCTTCTACGGCAATTGACTTCCAGGTAGAGCACGACACTCCCGATTGCATTTTACTGGGACCTCAGGTTCGTTTTAGCTTTGATGATGTAAACGAAAAATACGGAGCAAAAATTCCTGTTGGCGTCATCGAGTCAGCGGATTATGGCAACTTGAACGGCGAGCGTGTGCTTAAGATGGCCATTTCTTTGATTAAGCGTGGTTCTACTGCATAGGGTTTCTCGTTATATGGTTTTACTTGTGATTTTAAAAAATGAAGAGATGTTAGTTTGGAGGGTTCTATGAAAACGATGGATGTGTTTGAAAAGCGACTTATGCCGCTGGCAGAAATGATTGGTAAAAATAAATACCTTCTGACCATGAGAGATTCGTTTGCAATGGTCATGCCAATCTTGATTATTGGCTCTATGTTTACTTTGCTTCGCAACTTCCCAATTCCTGCTTGGATTGATTTTTTGAAGACTACGATGGTTCAGCCAGATAAATCGCTGTTTGCTTTGCTGGCTATTCCTTCCGCATGTACTGTCTCGCTCATGGCAATCTTCCTTGCTTATAACATTGGCTATAACTTTGCCGAGCACATTGGTATTAAAGATCGTGCATCAGCGGGCATTGTATCTTTGGTAAGTTGGTTCATCCTTATGCCCCAGGTAACTGAGTTTTCACCTGAAGAAGGCGTAGAGCCATTCCTGGTAGACAGTATTCCTCTTGCATGGACGGGTGCAAAAGGCGTCTTTATTGCCATGATTGTAGGATTCTTTGCAGTAGGTGTATTTGGTTACATCATTAAAAAAGACTGGACCATTAAGATGCCAGAGGGCGTTCCTCCTACTGTTGCCCGTGCATTTAGTGCTCTTATTCCTATGACCGTTGCATTTACCGCCGTATGGCTGGTTGGTATTTTCTTTATCATTTCTCCATGGGGCAATGCCTTTAACTTCATCTATGCAATTCTTCAGGCTCCTCTGACTTCACTTGGTGGAACTGTTTGGGCATTGGCATTTAGTTACGTCTTGGCAAGTGGATTCTGGTTTATTGGTATCCATGGCTCCAGCGTTACTGGTTCAATTTACACCCCAATTCTTACTGCACTTTCTCTGGAAAATCAGGCCGCATTTGCTGCTGGCGCTGCACTTCCTAACATTGTTAACCGTGAGTTTGAAACCTTCTTTGCAACCTTTGGCGGCGGCGGTTCTACGCTCTCTCTGCTGATTGCAATGCTTCTGTTCTGCAATTCCAAACGCATTAAGGATCTGGCAAAGATTTCTGTTGCTCCTGGTATCTTTGGTATCAACGAGCCAATCATCTTCGGCCTTCCTATTGTTCTTAACCCAGTTATGCTGATCCCTTTTATCCTCACGCCAGTGGTCAACATCATCATTGCATACTTCATCATGGATCTTGGTTTAGTCCCTCTGTGCAATGGCGTCATGCTTCCTTGGACTACTCCTCCTCTGGTTTCTGGATTCTTACTAAGCGGATGGCAGGGTGCTGTTTTGCAGCTCTTCTTGATCATTCTGGGTATCTTTATTTATCTGCCTTTCATCAAGACATTGGATAAGGAATATCTGAAGGAAGAAGCCGCAGCTTCTGAGGAATCTTCTACTGAGCTGGAAGACTTTGACTCTATCGATCTTGACTCTGTAGTGCTGTAAAACTTTTGTATTTGAGCTGTACCTGGTACAACGCTGAGATGCTGTACCAGGTACCAGCCTGTATGCTTGATTGGAGGAAGTGATGCATAGGCTTGGAATTTCTCTTTATCCAGAGCACTCAACACCTGAAGCCGATGATGCCTACATGGCATTAGCCAGTAACTATGGTTTCTCGCGCATTTTTACGTGCTTGCTTTCTGTGGACAAATCACCAGAAGAGACGGTAGCCGAGTTTTCGCAGTTCATGGACCGTGCTCATGGGTATGGGTTTACTGTTTCTGTGGATACCAACCCGCGTGTATTTCAGCACCTAGGGGCTACGGCAACTGATATTTCTGTTTTTGCCAAGATGGGTGTTGATATTATTCGTCTTGATGGGCATCTGGGAGATCGTCAGGACATTGCTTTAACAAGAAATCCTTATGGTATTGCAGTTGAGTTTAATGCCAGCCAGATGCTGTCGCTTGATCTACTTATTGAGCGTGGCGCATATCGTCGCAACATGTGCGTTTGTCACAATTTTTATCCACAGAGATTTTCTGGCTTGAGCGAGAAACGTTTTATTGAATTCTCCAAGCATTATTTTGAAATGGGTCTAACTCAGGCGGCATTTGTGACAAGTCAGCAGGATAACACGTTTGGTCCATGGCCGGTTTATGATGGTCTTCCCACCTGCGAAGATGATCGCACTCGTTCAATTGATTTGCAGGCAAGACATCTGTTGGCAACTGGTCTTATTGACGACATCATGATTGGCAATTGCTTTGCTTCTGAAGAGGAGCTTGCTGCATTAGCCGCTGTCGATACTACTAAGGTAACGTTTAAGGTTGAATTTGATTCTGGTGCAACTGAAGTCGAGAAGAACGTTTTGTATCAGTTCAACCACGTAACGCGTGGCGATGCTTCTGAGTATTACTTGCGTTCTTCAGTACCTAGAATGTTTGAGTATTCCACTTCAATTCCTGCTCGTGAGCGTAAAAATCGTCAAATTAAGCGTGGGGACGTATTGGTAGTGAATGACAATCTGTCTCATTATCTGGGAGAAGTTGAAGTTGCTTTAAGAGATTTTGAGGATGATGGAACCCGTAATATTGTAGGACGTATCCCAGAAGTCGAGCTTTTCTTGTTGGATTATGTGAAACCTGAATTCCCGTTTGGATTTGTTAAAGAATAACGATTTGCGAATGATTGTCGCTTTTTGAAGATGTTGGATTTAATTTAAGGCAGTTTCAAGTGAGGCTGCCTTTTTCAAATTAAATTCTTGAGATATACCGTAGAAATTACTATTTTTAGGTGTGAAGTTGGGTGTTTTCATTATTCTTTAGATTGGCATTTTTAATCAATAGATGAACGGATACATATGGAGCTTACGATTAAAGAAATTGTTGATAAAAAAGAGAAAGCAACAATAGCTCAAGACATCCTAAACGATTTACCAGAATGGTTTGGGATGCCAGAGAGTACTAAGGAATATGTGGAGGACTCGCAAGATAAACCATTTCTAGCATGCTTTATTCATGATGAGGCAGTTGGTTTTATTGTCTTGAATGCTACAAGTAAAGACTGCGCGGATATTTTTGTAATGGGAATCAAGAAAAAATATCATCACATGGGCATTGGAACAAAGTTAAACACTGCTTATGAGGCCCTGGCAAAACGTTTGGGATATACATTTTCTCAGGTAAAAACAGTCGCGATGGGACACTATAAGGAGTACGACATAACTAATCAGTTCTATATTTCTATGGGATATAAAGAGCTGGAATGTTTTCCAACTTTATGGGATGAATGGAATCCTTGTCAGATTTATATAAAGTACCTCGGGGATTAATGAGTTTTTAAAGGCTGGCAGTAGGGGTGTCTTTTATGAAAATATATTATGAGCATGGAAAACTTAAGATAAGAAGCATGCTGGAAAGCGATGCTCAGTCAATCATCGAAGTATTTCAATCGTATGGTTGGAATAACAAAATAGAGACTTATTTTGGATATTTCAAAGATCAAGAGAAGGGTATTCGTAATGTGTATATAGCTGAATATGACGATAAAATTGCTGGATATTGTACCTTGCTGTTTGACGCTCAGAGTGGACCTTGGAAAAAGGAAGGCAAGCCAGAAATATCAGATTTAAGGGTGTTTGATGCATATCAGCAAAGGGGCATTGGTAATATTCTTTTAGACGTTATAGAAAAAGATGCCGCAAGATTTTCTGACGAAATAACTCTTGCAGTTGGTCTCCATTACGGTTATGGAAATGCCCAGCGATTGTATGTTAAAAGAGGTTATGTGCCTGACGGATCTGGAGTATGGTACAACTCTGAGGTACTTGAACAGTATGCTGAGTGCTGCAACAACGATTCGCTTGTTCTGTATATGAATAAAAAGCTACGTTAGAAGTTAAGTGCGTGGTGCCGGTTACCGAATTGTGAAAAAAGTTAAAAATATAAGTTTCAATTTGGAGGATGCTATCAGTATAAAGATGCAATTTAACTGGTAGTAAACATACTTTATGAAATTTATTAGCTTTCTGTTCGAAAAGGAGCAGTAATGATAGATAGACAGTCTCTTGATGAGGTCCTTGCTCAGTACAAAGAGAATTTTTCTTTTCATTGGAAGGAAGAAAAATATAAGTGGGAGGCAATTAAGTGCTTCCAGGACAACTGGGACATCAATGCCCAGGATTTTCCTGCGATGCTGAGTAAATCACTGTCAAAGACAGATAATCTTTTAACTACTTCTTATGATTTTTCTCGTAAGATGATTGAGTTTTATGCTGAACAGGATGCAGAAGAAGTTCGTAGTATGTTTATGCAACTTTATGACGAGAATATCGATATAGTTGAGCGTATTAACGGATTTATGACAAAGTCGGATAAGTTGCTGGATATATATGGTCCTGAAGGAAAGCAGCATTATCAAAAAGAGGGAACCATCACAACTTACCTTTGGCTTAGATATCCAGACACATATTACATATACAGATTTAGACAAGTAAAAGCTTTATCAAATAAGTTAAAGAGCGATTATAAGTTTAAGCAAGGGGCGTCTACAATTAATATAAGGACGTATACAAAATTTTATAATGAAGTTAGAGAGACAATTTCTGAAGATTCCGAACTCATTGAGATGTTTACCTCTGCTTTAACAGCAGATTGCTATCCCGATCCTTGTTTTGTAACTTTAACAGCTGATATTGCGTATTTTTTAAAGGATTATAAAGAGATTCCTCCAATTCAATTTGATGATATCGATTCAGAGAGAACCCTTAATCCTGAAGATATTGAATTGTTTTGTATTCCTCCATATAACAAGGGAAAATTCTTGGAGGAAGTATTTATGTCGGAGGAGAAGTATGACAAGCTCGCGGCTGTCCTGCTGAATAAAAAGAACATCATTTTGCAGGGAGCTCCAGGAGTTGGTAAGACTTTCTCGGCAAAAAGACTTGCGTATTCGCTGATAGGTGCAGTGAATGAGGACGCTATCGAGTTTGTGCAATTCCACCAGAATAATTCATATGAAGACTTCATGATGGGCTACAAGCCTAACGGAGCAAGCTTTGAGCTCAAAAAGGGCGTGTTCTATCGCTTCTGTAAGAAGGCGGAGGCGGATCCAGAGTCAAAGTATTTCTTTATTATTGACGAGATTAACCGCGGAAATCTGAGCAAGATTTTTGGTGAACTTTTGATGCTGATTGAGAACGATTATCGAGCTACGCCGGCTACGCTCGCGTACAATGACGAGAAATTCTCAGTTCCAGAGAACCTGTACATTATTGGAATGATGAACACGGCAGATAGAAGTCTGGCGATGATTGATTATGCTTTGCGTCGTCGCTTTAGCTTCTTTGAGATGGAGCCTGGTTTTGAGACAGAGGGTTTTATCCAGTACCAGCAGGCACTTAATAATGAAACCTTCAATGATCTTCTCGCCAAGGTAATTGAGCTGAACGCGGAGATTGCGTTGGATAGGTCGCTAGGCAAAGGATTCTGTATTGGTCACAGCTATTTCTGCGGGCGCGATGAGCTGAGCTGCAGCGATGAGTGGATGCAGGAGGTTGTGGATTACGACATCTTGCCAATGCTGGGCGAATATTGGTTTGATGACCAGGAGAAATACCTACGCTGGGAGAACATCCTTCACGGAGTGTTTCAATGACCGAAGATAAGCATATCTTCATAAAAAATATTTACTATATGTTGTCCTACGCCTTCACTACGCTGCGGGAATCTGTGTATGAAGACGTGCAGAAGGAGTCATTTGACTCGATTTACAATTTGTTTGCGGCCATCTTATCCAAAGGAATTGGCTTGCAGCTTAAGCAGGGTTTGTATCGCGAGTACGTAAATTGCGTGGAGAATCTGGCGGTTGTTCGAGGCAAGATTGATATGCCGGGGACCATTAGGAATCGCCTTGCTCATCATATGCAAGTTACCTGCGATTTTGATGAGCTCTCGCAAAATAATCTGTTCAATCAGATTCTAAAATCCGTGGCTTTGTTGCTGCTTAAACAAAAGGATGTTTCGGTGCAATATAAGGTTGCACTTAAGCGAGAATTGCTTTTCTTTGTGGACATCGATGAGGTTGATGTGAAGCAGGTTCGCTGGGCGGATATTCGTTTTCAGCGCAATAACCGCACGTATCAACTGCTGCTTTCAATTTGTCAGCTGATTGTTGAAGGCATGCTTATGACCACGGAAGATGGTGAGTACCGCTTGGCAAGCTTTATTGACGAGCAGAAAATGCATAAGTTGTACGAGAAGTTCATTCTTGAGTATTACGTGCAGGAATTTGCCCAGAATGTGAAGGGTTTTTCTGCCAGAGCGTCGCAAATTCCTTGGGATTTGGATGATGGTTACAGTGGGCTTTTACCGGACATGCAGACGGATATCACGCTCTCGTATGGTGACCAGGTTTTGATTATCGATGCAAAGTATTATCAGCATTCGCTTCAGGAAAATTTTGGTGTACACAAGGTGCATTCGGGTAATTTGTACCAGATTTATACGTATGTAAAGAATAAAAAAGCCCAGGTAAAAGATGCTGACCGAAAGGTTTCGGGTATGCTTTTGTACGCGCGAACAAATGAGCTGCTTGCCCCTGACGACGTGTATCACATAAGTGGCAACAAGATTTCTGTGCATACGCTTGATTTGAACAAAGAATTCTCATGCATTTCTGCGCAGCTTGACCAGATTGTGGATGACCAGTTTGGGATAGAAAAAAGAGCCTCTTAGTGAACTGCCTCCTATTTCTTGGACACGAGAAATAGGAGGCAGTTCAAAACACACCTAAGTCAGATAATCTGTCAAAAAGACGTATACATGACGTTGAAAATACTTCAATCATGCAGATTATCGTTATTAGATGTGTAAAATGCCCGCAATTGAGCAGAATATCTGACTTAAGTGTGTTCCTTAGGTGCGGAATTTACCTATAGTTAAATCTTTTATATGACGCTATTCATTTTCTAGCATATTAGGTTAAGTTTATGCATAGAAATGTATATCAAGCGGTGCAACCGCCTAGCTTCCTGGCTATCTTGATTAAGAACATGTCGATTCTTCTGCAAAACCTACCAAAGCTGCGCTATTTTGTGCGCGAGGCCTAAAAGTCGACGCTAACACGCTGCAGAATCATAATCACCCGCATATGAACTGCCTCCCAATTCTTGGACATAAGAAATGGGAGGCAGTTCATAGGAGGCTCTGTTGGTTGTGGGATACACTGCTTAAACAGTCGCTGCGTAAAAGTTTTACGGGGTTAGGACTCGCGCTGTTTGCAGGCGTGGCTTGGCGTATAGTTATAGAGTTACAAGAGAAAAATAGAGGCGTTCTAGAGGGCGTTTTACGCCGAGAAGAGTGTTTATGCTTGCTATAAAAAATGAAACAAACGTGGTCCTTGCGGTTGATACGTCTACAGACATGCTGGCGTGTACGGTCGCGCGTCTGACCAGGCGCGATGCCGCTGCGGATTCGGCTGCTGCAGATGGCGCGGGCGCTGCCGGTGCGGTGGACGGTGCGAGCGCAGCGGATGGCGGGTTTGATGTTGAGGTGCTAGCGTCAACGGATCACCTGTGCCGTCGTCAGGCAAACGTGGAGCTTGTGGGTTCAGTCCAGGAGGCGCTTGACGCCGCTGGGCTGACTATGGCTGACGTCGACGCTGTTATCGCAGGTAGAGGGCCTGGCTCATTCACAGGTGTGCGTATTGGCGTTGCTACCGCAAAGGGTATTGCATGCGGCTCTGGTCTGCCACTTTACGGTGCAAGCGCGCTTGATGCCATGGCGTTCAGCGCGTGGAAGGCGGGCGTTCGCGGCACCGTTGGCGTTGTTGCAGACGCTATGCGCGGCGAGGTCTATCCGGGCATCTACCTGCTGGATGACGCTGGAGCACATAGAATGTTCCCGGTAGAGACCGTTCTCAAGGCAGACGCTTGTGTAGAGGAGTGGTCGAGCAGGACTGATAAGGACCAGCTCACGCTTACGGGCAATGGTTTAGTGAAGTACCGAGAGCGTTTTGAGCGCGCGGGTTTCTCGACATATACCGATGAAGCAACGTGGTTCCCAACAGGAGAAGGCCTGGTACGCGCGGTGTGCATGCCCGAGTATCAGCAGGCTGGTGCGGGCGATCCGGCGCTAGTGCTGCCCATCTACACGCGTCTTTCTGATGCGGAGGAGTCGGAGCGCAAGCGCTTGGGCCTCAAAGAGCCGGCAACGGTGGCTTTGACCGGCGTGGATGATGCACTGGCCGATATTCACTTGCAGCTTCGTCCGATGACGGTGAACGATCTTGATCAGGTGGCGGAGCTGGAGGCAGCAACGTATGTTGATGCCGCGCATTCGGCCTGGTCAAAGCAGGTTTTCTACGATGAGCTCTCGGGCGTTGGTCGTAGCTGGTGGCTGGCTCACGATCGCGGAACGGTTATTGGCTTTGCGGGCGGTCGCCTGGCAGGAGCTCAGTTTGAGGTGGAAGAAGTGGTGGTCACGCCTGAGCGTCGCCGCCAGGGAATTGCATCCAAGCTGGTAGAACGCGTGGCATACGATGCTCAGATGCTGGGTGCATCTGCGATTACCCTTGAGGTGGAGGAGGATAACGCTCCAGCTCAGGGTGCTTATAGCAAGCTGGGATTTGCCGAGGTTGGCCGTCGTCCGGGGTATTACGGCCCCGATTGCGCGGCGGTTTTGATGACGGCGCAGCTGCCTTTGGCGGTTGGTGCTGGCTTTGAGGAGAGAAACCCTGAGCCTCATGCATCGGTGCGCCCGTGGCCTATTGTTGCAGGTGAGCGTTCTGAAGAGACGCTTGCGGCATTGCGCGAGGCAGGGGATTTGATTCTCAGCTTGGAGTCGTCCTGCGACGAGACGGCCATGTGCATCATGGATTCTCACGGCGTGGTCTGCGCAAACGTTGTCGCAACGCAAATTGACTTCCACGCTCGCTTTGGCGGCGTCGTGCCCGAGATTGCTTCTCGCAAGCATACCGAGGCCATTGTGGGTCTTTTTGAGGAGACCATGGCCCGCGCGGGCTCGCACTTTGGATGCGACACACTGGTGCCGTCTGACCTGGCCGCCGTTGGTGTTACTGCAGGTCCTGGCCTTGTTGGCGCGCTCGTTGTAGGCGTGGCGTTTGCCAAGGGCTTCTGCGTGGCCACTGACCTGCCGCTTATTCCCGTTCATCACCTGGAGGGCCACCTGCTGGCCAACCTGTTTGAGACGCCCGACCTTGAGCCTCCGTTTGTGGCCAGCCTGGTTTCGGGCGGCAATACCATGCTGGTACACGTGCGTGCCTGGGGAGATTACGTGGTCCTGGGCTCCACCATTGATGACGCCGTGGGCGAAGCCTTTGATAAGGTTGCTAAGGCGCTGGGCCTGGGCTATCCAGGCGGCCCCGTGATCAGCAAACTTGCAGCTCAGGGCAACTCTAAGGCCATCCACTTCCCGCGTGCGATGATGCACAGCGGCGACTATTCCTTTAGTCTTTCCGGCCTGAAGACCGCCGTTATCACCTATATTGAGGGCGAGAACCACGCAGGTAGAGCCATAAATCTGCCCGACCTGGCCGCTTCGTTTGAGCAGGCTGTTATTGACGTGCAGGTTGCAAAGGCTAAAACCGCTGTTGAGGAGACGGGTGTCTCCGACTTCTGCGTGGGTGGCGGCGTGGCTGCTAACCCCGCGCTCAGGGCTGCATATAAGGAAACCTTTGGTCGTATGGGCGTTCGAGTGACGGTGCCCCCGATGTCGGTTTGTGGCGACAACGCCGCAATGATTGCCGTCGCCGCACTTCGCAGCTACCGTACGCAGGGTTTCTCGCCATTGACCTTGGACGCAAACCCCAACGCGCAGCTGGGATCGTGGTCGTCGGATGCGGCGCCCGTTGTCCCAAGCGGCATGTAAGGAGGCCATTGTGCAAGACGGATTCATCAAAGTTGCAAGTATCACACCACGCGTTCGCGTGGCCGACGTGGCGTTTAACGTGGAGAGCTGCCTGGCTGCCATCGAAGAAGCCGCAGGTAATCGCGGCGCCAAGGTGGTCGTGCTGCCCGAGCTCTGCATTACGGGCTACACCTGCGAGGACCTGTTCTGGCAGGATGCCCTCCTGGATGCTGCCGAGCGTGGCTTGGTCTCGATTGCCGCTCGCACGGCCGATGTCGACGCGTTGCTGCTGCTAGGACTACCTGTTCGCGTGGCTAGCAAGCTCTACAACTGCGCCGCCGTTCTCTTTAGGGGAGAGCTGTTGGGCCTGGTGCCCAAGCGCTATGTGCCCATGTACAACGAGTTTTACGAGGGCCGACACTTTGTTTCTGGCCCCAAGACCGTCACCAGCGTGGACTTTGGCCTGCTCGGCGAGGTGCCGTTTGGTACCAATCAGCTGTTTGCGTGCGACACCATCCCTGAGCTGGTCGTAGGTGCGGAGATTTGCGAGGACCTTTGGGTGCCCATGCCGCCGTCAAATGCGCATGCCGTCGCTGGTGCCACGCTGATCTGCAACTTGTCCGCGTCGCCCGCGCTGGCCGGCAAGTCCGCGTACCGTCGTCAGCTGGTTGCGCAGCAAAGCGCGCGTTTGATCTGCGGCTACGTTTACGCAAGCGCAGGTGAGGGCGAGTCTACAACCGATTTGGTTTTCTCGGGCCATGATCTTGTTGTCGAGAATGGCCGTGTGCTTGCCGACTCTGGCGTGTTTGGCGAGGGTATTGCTGTGTCCGAGATTGACGTGCTGTCGCTGGCGGCCGACCGCAGGCGCATGTCGACGTTTGAGGTTGCTCCGACGCCGGAGGATTACAAGCACCTGACCACGTATTTCTCGCTGGAGTTTGACGGCGAGGGCGACGCGGGAGCCGCAGGTCGCAGCCACGAGCACGACGCCGCAGGCGCTGCAGGTCGCAGCCACGACGGCGAGGGCAGCGAGGGCGTCGAACTTGCAATCCGCACGCCGCTGACCAGGTACGTTGACCCGCATCCGTTTGTACCTGTGATGGATGACGCTCGCGCGGCGCGCTGTGAGGAGATTCTGTCGATTCAGGCTCATGGTTTGGCTTCGAGGCTGGCACACACCGGCTCTGACCACGCGGTTATTGGCATTTCGGGTGGACTTGACTCTACGCTGGCTCTTCTCGTCACGGTGCGAGCCTTTGACCAGCTGGGATATGATCGCTCGGGCATTGTAGCTGTGACAATGCCGGGATTTGGCACCACAGACCGCACGTACACCAACGCTATTGAGCTGGTGCAGTCGCTTGGTGCTGACCTGCGTGAGATTTCCATTGTTGATTCCGTGTTGCAACACTTCGCTGACATCGGCCACGACCAGGACGTTCACGACGTTGTGTACGAAAACTCTCAGGCTCGCGAGCGCACGCAGATTCTGATGGACGTTGCCAACCAGGTGGGCGGCATGGTCATTGGTACGGGCGATCTCTCCGAGCTGGCGCTTGGCTGGGCAACATACAACGGTGACCAGATGTCCATGTACGGTGTGAACGCTTCAGTGCCAAAGACGCTGGTCAGGTACCTTGTTAATTACTGTGCCGACACATACGAGGAGCAGGGCGAGGACGAGATTGCTCACGTTTTGCGAGATGTTTTGGACACGCCGGTTTCGCCTGAGCTGCTGCCATCTGCGGCGGACGGTTCTATTGAGCAAAAAACGGAGGACCTGGTTGGCCCTTACGAGCTGCATGATTTCTTCTTGTTCCACGTGCTTCGTCACGGAAGCGGCCCGCTCAAGGTTCTGCGTCTTGCCGAGCGCGCGTTTGGTACGGGCACTGACCAGGAGGTTTACGACCACGAGACTATCGTGCGTTGGCTGAAGGTGTTCTATCGCCGCTTCTTCTCTCAGCAGTTCAAGCGTTCGGCAATGCCTGACGGACCAAAGGTTGGCTCGGTTTCGCTTTCTCCGCGCGGCGACCTGCGCATGCCATCCGACGCTTCTAGCTCGCTTTGGCTCTCTGAACTGGAGAGCTTGGACGCGTAAGCACGTAGCGTGGTTGGGCGTAGCGCGGTAGTACGCAGCGCGATAGCACGCAGCGCGGAAACACGTTTTTCTTAGACGTTCTGTACCTTGCTATTCATGTATATGAATAGCCGGGTACTTTTATGCAGGTCAATTGTTGCCCCGAGCGAGGAAGAGGCGATTTTGCCCCAAAATGGCCTTCAAGTGGTAAAAAATGCGTTTAGTTGGGGATTACAGAAATAGTGTGATTCTATGCATCAAATCTACCTGCTGTTTTATTTCGTACAAATAATCAGAAATCTGGATAGAATTTGTTACCTGGTAAAACGTAGGTGCAATTTTTCTGAATACTCCATTTCATCCCCAACTAAACGGATTTTTTACCCAAATTGGCCCCTCCCAAAGAGGTGCTCATTTTTCCTATGCAAAATCACGAATATTGCCCGTACAATATGCACGCAGCAAATAATTGCGCCAAAAATTATGCTAATGGCAAGAATCTGCAGGTCGACACCACTCGGCGTGCGCACCCGCCGACCGCAAACCGCGCTTACCAGCAGCTCAGCCCCGCCGCGTGCCTGTTCGCCGCCTGCGTTCCGCTCGTATGCCGCCCGTATTCCCTCCGCCCTCCGCCAGCACTCTGGCTGCGCCCTACTAGCCAGCACATAACCGTTGACGGCTTATACTGCACGCCTACAGAAAATCTAAGTCGGTTTTGTAAGATTTTCCCAATATTTTGTATAAATTGTTTTTCTGTGTGGAATAACTAATAGCGTTGGAAAAGGGCGCTTGGCGCCAATATCGGGCTTAGCCCGAAAGGGAGGTTTTCATTATGAATTTGAAGCCACTTGGAGATCGTGTTCTGGTAAAGCCTGCTCCAAAAGAGGAGAAGACATCCTCTGGTCTCTACATTGCATCCGCAGCTCAGGAGCTCCCTCAGCGCGGTGAGGTCCTCGCAGTTGGAACTGGCAAGCTTGATCAGAATGGCAATCGCATCGCTCTTGATGTCAAAGTCGGCGACCAGGTATTTTACGGCAAGTTCGGCGGCACCGAGGTCAAGGTAGACGGCGAGGAGCTCCTGCTTCTTCGTGCTGACGACATCCTTGCGATCCTCGAGGACTAATCGCTCGCAGCTTGTTTGCTCGCTGCCTGCTCGCAGCTCGTTTGCTCGTAGCTTGTTATTAACGTGTAAGTTCAGCTATTTTGGAGGAATACCATGGCTAAAGATATCGATTTTGGCACCGACGCTCGTGCCAAGCTTGCTAAGGGTGTAAACACCCTGGCAGATGCCGTAACCACCACTCTTGGACCTAAGGGTCGCTACGTTGCACTGCAGCGTTCTTACGGCGCACCAACTATTACCAACGATGGCGTCTCCGTTGCTCGTGAGATTGAGCTCAAGGACCCAGTAGAGAACATGGGCGCTCAGCTGGTCAAAGAAGTAGCAACCAAGACTAACGACACCGTCGGCGACGGCACCACCACCGCAACCCTGCTTGCACAGGTTATTGTTAACGAGGGCCTTCGTAACGTTGCAGCTGGTGCAAATCCAATTGCAATCCGCCGCGGCATCGACAAGGCTGTTGAGGCTGTTGTCTCTCAGATGAAGGGCATTGCTAAGGAGGTCTCAACTAAGCAGCAGATTGCTTCCGTTGGTACCATTTCCGCAGGTGACCCAGTCATTGGCGGCAAGATTTCCGACGCTATGGACGTTGTCGGCAAGGACGGCGTTATTACCGTTGAGGAGTCCCAGACCTTCGGCATCGACATCGACACCGTTGAGGGTATGCAGTTTGACAAGGGCTACGTTTCCCCTTACTTCGCAACCAACAACGAGACTCTCACTGCTGAGCTGGACAATCCTTACATCCTGATGACAGACAACAAGATTTCCTCCATCCAGGACATCCTGCCAATCCTTGAGGCAGTCCAGAAGCAGGGCGCACCTCTGCTCATCATGGCTGAGGACGTCGACGGCGAGGCTCTGACCACCCTCATCCTCAACAAGCTCCGCGGCGTTCTGAACGTCTGCGCAATCAAGGCTCCTGCATACGGCGACCGTCGTAAGCGCATGCTCGAGGACATCGCTGTTCTCACCGGCGGCCAGGCAGTCATCAAGGAGCTCGGCGTTAACCTCAACGAGATCAGCGCAGAGATGCTCGGTCGCGCTAAGTCCGTCAAGGTTACCAAGGAGACCACTACCATCGTTGGTGGCGTTGGTTCCAAGGAAGCAATCGATGAGCGCATCGCCCAGATCAAGGCTGAGATTGAGAACACCACTTCTGACTTCGACCGCGAGAAGCTCCAGGAGCGTCTTGCTAAGCTTGCTGGTGGCGTTGCAGTCATCAAGGTTGGCGCAGCTACCGAGGTTGAGCTCAAGGAGATCAAGCACCGCATCGAGGACGCACTTCAGGCAACTCGCGCAGCTGTCGAGGAGGGCATTGTCGCAGGTGGCGGCGTTTCCTTCCTGGCTGCATCCTCTGTCCTGGACAGCGTTCAGACCTCTGACGCAGACGAGAAGATCGGCGTCGAGATCATCCGCAAAGCACTTGAGGCTCCAGTCCGCACCATCGCTAACAACGCTGGCTTCGAGGGCAGCGTAGTTGTCGAGAAGATCAAGGCACTCCCAACCGGCCAGGGTCTTGACTCCGCTTCCGGTCAGTATGGCGACATGATTGAGATGGGCGTTCTTGACCCAGTTAAGGTCACCCGCACCACACTCCAGAATGCAGCTTCCGTTGCATCCCTCATTCTCATCACCGAGGCAACTGTTTCTGAAATGCCAAAGGACACCACCATCGAGGAGTCCATTTCTCGCGCAGCTGCTCAGGGCGGCCAGGGCGGCATGTACTAATCCGCACCTTCGCGTCACTTCAATCGGGTCCAGCCTCTCGCTGGGCCCGATTTTTTCTACCCTCACGGCAACTTGGCGAGAAACCCGTCTTGTCGCAGGCGAGAAACCCGTCTTGTCGCAGCCACAACGTTTACCCCGCTCAGCATCCATTAATCGAAATCGTATGAATGTGACGTCATTTGAGCGGAATTATTGGTCGCTACAGGTTAAAATGTTTATTTGCGATCGCGGTCACGTCGCAACTGAGATTGTGGTCACGTTGCGACCGCTGCGCCCGCACCGCGGTCATGCCGCCGCTGCAACTGCAGCCGCACCGTTAATACGCCACGCGCCAAAGGAGAGGAGGCACCATGGCTCAGAACCAGAATCGTGACGAGGAGCGAGATTTTCTCGACGACCTCATTGATATCCAGGACTCGTTGCAGGTGCTTTCCAACCCGCTCGACGCGCTGATGGGAAGCCTGTCGATTGACCCAAATACGGACAAGCCGTTTGAGCCAATGGACTACAAGGAAATCCCCTGGTCAAACGCTAATCGCTGCTTGAGGTGCGCCTCCGGAAAGGCCGAGGCATGCACTCGCTGCTTGGACGTTTGCCCAGCTAACTGCATTGATATCCATAACCAGTCCGTGCGCATCGACGACGAGGCCTGCCTGCAGTGTGGCCTTTGCGTTGCCGCGTGCCCAACCGAGACGTTCAACACGCGCCGCCACACGTCCCGCATGCTGTATGACCAGGTAGCTCGTGCGGCCTCTGCGTACGAGCAGTGCTACATTACCTGCACGCGCGCTCTGGCGAGAAAACCTGAGGGCAACGAGATTTGCCTGCCTTGCGTGGGTATGCTCTCGGCCGACATTTGGTTCTCGATCCTCACGGACTTTGACAACGTAAGCGTTTATCTGCCGCTGGGTGTTTGCGACCTTTGTCGCACCACCACTGGTGAGGAAGCATATACTAGGGCCATCGCCACTGCTGAGGAGTGGACGGGCGCCACGGTTGGCCTTGAGGTTGACGGCAACAACCTCAACCACAACTTTACGCGCGCCTACATCCGTTCGCAGTTCATCTCCAACGCGATGAACGGTGCAGAACGTCTGGTATCTGCGTCGACGCCTGTGCTTGCAGGCGCCAAGGCAATCGCCGACCGCATTAACTCGCACGCTCGCTCTCTGGACAAGCTCCAGACGCAGCTTGATGACGTGATGGGCTTGCGCACTACCGACATGAGGCAGTCCATGCTCACACAGGATCGTCGTCTGGTCATGGGCGCACTTCAGCACGACCCAGAGCTTGCCCCTTACGTGAAGCTTGCGGCTCCTATCTGGGATTCCAGTAAGTGCACGGTTTGCGGCGACTGCAAAAATACCTGTACGACGCACGCTATCAACATCGACGAACGTGGCAAGCTGACCATCAAGATGCCGTTCTGCGTCAACTGCGAGGCCTGCGTAATTGTTTGCCCTGAACCCGGCGCGCTTACGATGGTGCCGATGGATACCTCTGAGCTGGTTGTTCGTGACCGCAAGGCCGAGGAGACTGAGCGTCTTGAGGCTTTGGCCCGTCGTAAGGCTCGCTTCATTTTTGACACCGGCAAGGAGCAGCTCAAACACTTGTCGGACTCGATTTCCGAGGACTCGGATGAGGAAGCTGCCGCACAACAACCTCCAAAAGAGGATAATGGGGAGTAGCACGCGGCTGCTAACACAGAGCACAACGCTTCTAGCTTCACGTTTTTCTCGCGAGAAACGCAAATAACCGTAACCGTCCACCGACAACAAGAGGACTCACATGTCGCTTTCAATTGGTATCGTTGGCCTGCCAAACGTTGGTAAATCCACGCTGTTCACCGCGCTGACCCGCAAGGGTGGCCTGGCCGCAAACTATCCGTTTGCTACCATCGACCCTAACGTGGGTATCGTTGACGTACCCGACGCAAGGCTCCAGAAGCTGGCCGAGATTGTCAATCCTGGTCGCATCATGCCTGCAACCGTTGAGTTTGTGGACATCGCTGGCCTGGTCAAGGGCGCAAACGAGGGCGAGGGCCTGGGCAATCAGTTCCTGGCAAACATTCGCAACACCGACGCTATCTGCGAGGTTGTTCGTTACTTCAAGGATCCCGACGTCATTCATGTTGAAGGTCGCGTCAATCCTGACGAGGATGTTGACATTATTCAGACGGAGCTTATCCTCGCTGACTTAGGAACAATTGAGCGCGCCCTGCCTAAGCTGGAGAAAGAGGCCAAGCGCGATAAGGACCTCCAGCCCAAGCTCAACGTGGCAAAGCGCCTTCAGGAGTGGCTGAACGAGGGCAATCGCGCCGCTGACATGGAGATGACCGACGAGGAGCGCCTGGCTGCCCGCGATCTCTTCCTGCTTACCATGAAGCCAATCCTGTACGTCGCAAATGTCGACGAGGACATGCTCACCGAGCCTGCTCCTGTCATCAACGGCGTTCAGTCTATCCCTGTTTGCGCAGGTGTCGAGGCTGAGCTTGCTGATCTTGACCCAGAGGAGGCTGCTGAGTATCTGGAGTCCCTGGGACTTGAGCACTCCGGCCTGGAGACGCTTGCCCAGGCAGCATACAAGCTGCTTGGTCTGCAGAGTTACTTTACCGCAGGTCCCATGGAGGTCAGGGCGTGGACCGTCCGCATTGGCGCTAAGGCTCCCGAGGCTGCGGGGGTCATTCACTCCGACTTTGAGCGCGGCTTCATCAAGGCCGAGGTTGCCAGCTACAACGATTACGTGGAGCTCGGCGGCGAGGCTGGATGTAAAGCCGCGGGCAAGCTGCGTATCGAGGGCAAGGATTACGTGGTCGAGGACGGCGACGTCATGCACTTCCGCTTTAACGTCTAAGCCACAAAACCGCTAACAGTAAACAAAAAACGGGCGAGAAGATTAGTCTTCTCGCCCGTTTTTGTGTGGGGTGGGGTGGTGTCGCGGGTCACACGTCACCGTGGGTCGCGCGTGCCGTTAGCGCTTTGGAGCCTGATTGGTGCCCAGGACTACGGTGATGTCCACGTCAGTTGGGTAGGAGCCGTCGTTTGCCTTGATGTTAGCGGTAGGGATGTCCAGCGCTTTTGCAACGCCAACGGCCTTTGCCAGGCCCGTACGCGTGCCGTCGTAGACAACAATCGAGTCAGTTGGATGTTCCAGAGAGCTGTCGGCGTAGGCGGTATAACCCTTTGTCTTGAGGATGCCAGCCTTCTGAGCTGCAAGCCCTTGAACGTCGGTGCCATTGAGCACGGCAACTTCACCGGTGTAGTCAGGCTTGATGCTGTCGATAGCTAAAGGGTCTCCTCCAACGGTACCCACAACGCCTGTGGTTTCGTCAGCGCTTGCATCCTCCAGAGGAGGCAGCGCCTGGTTTACGCGATCCATCATAGTCTTCCACGCGCTCTTATCGACAATCTCATACCACACGTCATCAATGAGCTCGGACGTCGTAGGCGTACGCGCGGAATACATATCCTTGGATGTATCTATGCCCCTGAATGACATGGCCAGTCCCACAATATCGGTAACGTTGAAGTCAGTAGTCACGCTCTCGGCCATGGTGGACACGGCACCGGACATAGAAACGGGGTCCAGCTGCAGAACTTTCTTGGCAATAGCTGTCAAAATCATGCGCTGGTTAGCTGCGCGATAGAAGTCGCCGGCGCCGTAGTTGTCGTATGCGTGGCGACTACGAGAAAGACCGAGTGCTTGCTGGCCGTTGAGCTGCTGCTCTCCAGCGGGCAGGTCGATGCCCGAGTACTGCATGTCAGAAACAGCAACGGGCAGGTTGACCGTAATGCCGCCAATAGAGTCCACAATTTTGGTGAACGACTCAAAGTCTACCTCGGCATAGTGTGAGATGTTAACGTTTGCCAGCTTGGAAACGGCCTCGACCATTCCGGATGCGCCGCCATAGCTGTACGCGGAGTTAATCTTCTGCTTTCCGTGTTCTCCCAGGTCAACCATAGTGTCTCGGGGAATGGAAATCAACGTAATTTTCTTGTTCTTTGGGTCTACGCGGGCCAGAATGATAGTATCGGCGCGGAAGTTTGCGTTGGAATCGCCCCAGTTTTCTGCGCGTCCCTCGTCCTTATCGACACCAAGAAGTAGCATGTAGAACGGATCAGACGGAGCAACTTGTACCAGTGTAGCTTGCAAGTTTGCGTCCAGACCCTGACGAAGTTTTGAGTTGGTATCCAGCATCCACCACGCAAACGCTACGCCTGCTACCAGCAGCAACGTGCCCAGAATGCCGGCAAAGATCTTAAGACCACGACCGCGAGAAGAACCTTGGCGCTTCTTGGAGTATGCACTCACGCCTTCTGCGCGCGAAGGCGCATGGCTGACAGCGCCAGCACGATGTGCAGCAAAGTGGGTGTGTTTTTGCTGCTGAGCTGGGGCTTCTTCGGGCCACTCGTCACCAACATTGGTCTGGCCAATCAAAGGCTCGCGCGTAAACCTGGAGCCGTGGGATTCGTGATTGTTGCGCGCAGAACTTGCACCTGCGCTTCGAACGCTGCCCAGCGTGCGAGGCTGATATGCGCCCTGATTATAAGCGTCATAATCGTCCTGCGCGAAGTCCTCTGTATCGTACTCAGGGGTATCTTCGTACCTATCACGGCTGCTGTGACCGTGATTCTGAGATGAATGTGACCTTCTGGCCATTGGGGCTCCTTTGTGTTTAATCTGCGTTTTGCCCAATGCGTTTTGTCAAACATCTACTATACGCAATTTTGCGTCTTTGTGCTGCATAGAAACAAACCTGCCACAAAAAATCCCCGCTTCAACGTGTGAAGCGGGGTCATGTGCGAGAAGTTCGTGAAGCTTGGCGCGAGAAGTACGAGCAACTTTTGTTTGCGCAGAATAAGAAGACTTTTTGGCGCGCGTAATCTCTCGTGGTGTTATCGGCTGGTTGAAGGTATTATTAATAGCAATAAATTCGTGGTAGAGATATGTGCCCAGACGTGCAGTATTGCGCGCGGCACAGAATCTAAGAGTGACCGGGAAACCGGAGAAGCGGAGTCATGCATGAGCGAGTCCAGGCCCAAGCAGTTTGTTGCAGTTTTAGACTTTGGTGCCCAGTACGGTCAGTTAATTGCACGTCGCGTGCGCGATCTTAACGTCTACTCCGAGATTGTTCCTTGTGATATTTCCGCAGATGAGCTTCGTGAGCTCAATCCATCTGCGCTCATTTTGTCCGGCGGCCCTGCTTCCGTTTACGCGGAGGATGCGCCAAAGATTGACCCAGAGATTTTGGAGCTTGGTCTTCCTGTCTTTGGTTTTTGCTATGGACAGCAGATTATGGCGGTTACCCTGGGCGGCACCGTTGGACATACCGAGAAGGGCGAGTATGGCCCAGCTCATCTGACTCGCGCGGGGGAGAGTCGTATTTTTGACGGCACCGCTGAGCAGCAGACCGTTTGGATGAGCCATCGCGATGCTGTGTCTGAGGTCCCAGAGGGCTTTACCGTCACCGCTTCTACCGATGTTTGCCCAATCGCAGCCATGGAAAACGCTGCTAAGAACCTGTATTCCACCCAGTTCCACCCAGAGGTCAACCACACCGAGTTCGGTTCCCAGATGCTTTCTAACTTCCTGTTCAATATCTGTGGCTTTGAGAAGACGTGGACCATGGACAACATCATTGAGCAGAAGGTAGAGGAGATTCGCCAGAAGGTTGGTAACGGCCGCGTTATTTTGGCGCTTTCCGGCGGTGTTGACTCTTCTGTTGTTGCAGCTCTTGTCCACCGCGCTATTGGCGATCAGCTGACCTGTGTATTTGTTAACCACGGCATGCTCCGCAAGGGCGAGCCAGAGATGGTTGAGCAGGTCTTCCGTAAGCAGTTCAACGTGCCTCTGATTCATGTTCATGCAGAGGAGCGCTATGCAGAGCTTCTAGCTGGCGTTACAGAGCCAGAGAAGAAGCGTCGTCTGATTGGCACTGAGTTCTGGAAGGTTTTCTTTGACGAGGCTCAGAAACTGGACGGTGTTCAGTTCCTGGCACAGGGCACCATCTATCCTGACATTATTGAGTCCGGCGCTCGTAAGACGGGCGGCAAAGCTGCAACTATCAAGAGCCACCACAACCTGATTCCATTCCCAGAGGGAGTTCACTTTGACCTAATTGAGCCTCTGGATCACTTCTTCAAGGATGAGGTCCGCGCGCTGGGCGTCTCTCTTGGCCTGCCAGAAAATCTTGTCTATAGGCAGCCATTCCCAGGTCCTGGTCTTGCTATCCGCATTATTGGCGACGTTACCCTAGAAAAGCTGGAGATTCTCCGCAATGCTGACGCTATTGTCCGAGAAGAGATTGACGCTTACAACGCTCAGCTCTTTGACGAGACAGGCAATCGTAACTCCGAGCACAGCGTTTGGCAGTACTTTGCTGTCCTACCCGACATTAAGTCCGTTGGTGTAATGGGTGATGAGCGCACGTATGCTCGTCCAGTTATCCTGCGTGCCGTTGAGTCGAGCGACGCCATGACCGCTGACTGGGCAAAGCTTCCTTACGAGCTGCTGACCCGCATTTCTTCCAGGATTGTCAGCGAGGTTGCTGGTGTTAACCGCGTAGCGTACGACATCACTCCAAAGCCACCTGCGACCATTGAGTGGGAATAGCTGCTAGCGTCTTGTATTGGATAAAGCTACGGTGACCAGACGTGTGAGACAATACAAACGAAAGCGGGTACTGAGTTCCGTTTGAGAATTATTAAGTGACTGTTTAAAGCTATGTTTAGGTAATTGTACTATCGGAAAATTTCTATGTGTGTCAGAAACTCTTCGGTTGAGAGAACTAGAAGAAAGCAAAATATATGACTTCTCGTTATCCAATACCCCAACCCAATAGCAATTTGAGAATTCAGCAAGCAAGAGAAGTTCTCGATCCAAACGAAGATGTGGAGACTGGTAACGACGACTTCATTTTTGGATCTTATGTCGAGTGGCCTGATCTTGAATCTGTTGATGATGAGCAGCTTGATGAACTTCTTGCAATTTGGGACATTAATTTCAGTAGTGAGGATGTTAATGGCTATATAAGTGACGTTGTTGAAGATGCAACCGCGGCGGATATTTCCAGGGCAATATTTAGAGGAGTTGCTGTAAAAAGATTACGCGAAAATAATTTTCCCGAGGGAATTGTGTACGAAGCGGATATGGATGATGAATATCCAGTCGATATGAAATATTGGGATTATCAAAATTATCTAGACAGCGAAGAAGCCGAGTTCGAGTATTTGTATACACATCCTATGTCATATATAGAATATAAAAGTCAGCTCAATAAGTTGATGGAAGAGTTTGAAAAGTCAAATAGTGACCTGGTTAAATCTGGCTTAATCTTTCAACTACTTGCTAGTGCTGAATATTATGAAAAGTCGACAATACTTAATATTTGGGAAAACAAAAAGTCAAAGATTGCTGAGGTTTTCGATACTGATCAGTTTGTGAAGATTGCTCTCAAACAGCTCTACTCAGCTAAAAATAGAAGCAAGGCTTACAAGCTTTTAACGGGTAAAAAACTCCCTCCTCTTCCATCCAATCTGCAAGATTTGAGAAATAGTCTTGCGCACGCTCCTTCCAACTCGAAGCTTTGCAACGTGGAGGGGGTTCTTCATATCACCTATAGCAATTCAAGGGACAATAAGACAAGGTCTTCTATTGCAATTTCTGATATTATTAATGCTCTTTTAAATCACAAGTTAGACGAGTAATTTTTAATTTCATATACTCTTGGTTGAATGCACCTACAGCAATGGCCACCTTATTAGACTTCATCTCTTTCCTTCCAACTCTTTGAATTCTGATTATATGTTTTTAGCTTCTTTTTGCTTGGTTTTGATGCTTTTTTCGAGACTTATAGTTGCTGTAGCAGCAACGTAGACTGTTACAGCAACGGCAAAACAGGTAGGTAAAAGAGGGATAGCACCCTTAGTCTAGGGTAAACTTCATCTTCTTTGTTCTTCAGTCGGAAGCATCCTGGGAAAAGTTTATAAGAAATCGAGTTTACCGCCTGTTTCCCTGTTGTAGACGTTTGTGTGCAGAGACTCTTCCCTTGTTTTGTTTTAGACTCTCAAACGTAACAATCGTGTCTCTGTTGAGTACACTGTTAAGGTGACACCCATCAATTTTTATAGAGATTAACGTGGATATCTATTGTACTCCTATGAGCTTGGACATGATTTGTATACTCAACTGTTCGACAGGTGGACTGAGATTATAAGTAAGAAAGATTCTTGTAATTTTGAACTTGAGAGTCCGATAATCTAGAGCAGAACTATAGAAAAAATATTGATATTTTAAAATTTTATTAACAAGCAGACAAGTTTAAATTACCTAATATTGTTAAATTGAAATAAAGAAGATTACTACTCAGAATGAATTAGAATTTTTATAATAGCTTTAATTGTAATTAGGAGGACAACTTGCTTTCGGACTTAACCTTTCAAAGGATTTATCGAACGAGATCAAATGATGTTGTTCATGAATTCTTTGAGCCAGCACTGAAAGAGTCCATCTATTACGATAGGGCTTCAGGCTTCTTTTCAGTTGAAGGCCTTTTAGAGATTGCGCAGGGACTAGTTCCATTTGCCCGCAATGGAGGCGTTTTACGTCTAGTGACTTCTGTGAACTTGTCTGAGGAGAGCAAGAAAATTATTAAAGCAGGTTACGAATTAAAAGAGGAAAATATTAAAGCTGACTTAGAGCTCGCGCTTAAAGATTTACTTCTCGATTCGATTGATCTTGCAAATATGGATCTTATCGTAAACCTTATAGCTTGTGATCGTGTTAAGATTCAAGTGGCATATATGCCTGATGCTTTATATCATGAAAAATTCGGTATATTTCGCGATTATTTTGGAGATGCTGTATATTTCAGCGGTTCATCTAATGCTACGAGTAATGGACATAATTTTAACAGGGAGTCTTTCGCAGTTCTCACGTCTTGGAGTGACGGTTTAAGCGATATAGAAAAAGAGTCTGCTTATTTTGAATCTCTTTGGGAAAACCGTGAACAGGGCATTCGAGTTATGGAATTGCCTGAAGCATGTAGGGAATCTTTGATTCAGACTTACAAAAAAAGCGATTCTGTTGATGATGCTATTTTTAAAGTTGAATCGTTAATCTCTGAACAAAAGAAGGGCAGCAAACGCTTGTATGACTATCAAAAGGAGGCAATTGAACAATTTCTGTTTAACAATGGTAATCATTTCTTTCAAATGGCAACAGGTACAGGAAAAACTTTCACTGCAATTAAATCAATTCAGGCTGCGGAACAACGTTTTGGCAGTCTACTATGCTTGATTGTTGTCCCACAAACGGATCTCCAGGAACAATGGAGATGCGAATTGGAAGAACAAGGAATAAAATATAAGTTATGTGGTGGGCTAGCTGTTAAAGACGCAAGAACCGTTTTAGATGAATGTATCATAGACTATTATAACAATAATCAATCCATTGTTGTCATTGCATTATTTCCAACTTTTTTTGATAAGTTAGTTTCTGAATTTTCTTCACTTGGTGATATAAAAAAATTTCTTATTGTTGACGAGGCTCATTCTTTAAGTGGAAACCAGATTTCAAAGCTTCCGGATTTTCAATATAGGTTAGGACTTAGCGCAACGCCAGAAAGATTCTCAGAAGAGGAAACTAATAGTATTATCAATTACTTTACTAGAGGTAATATTTCAACATATATTTATGATATAGATCAAGCAATTAGTAATGGTTTTCTTTCCCGTTACTACTATCATCCGCTGATTGTTGAGATTGATGACGCAAGCTTTGAAAAATTTACACGCGCAACAAGAAAAATTATCTATCTCATGAATCAAGATCCTGTTGATCTTCAACAGCTAAATGACGCTCGCACTGCAAGGAGCCTAATACTCAAGAAGGCTCCCAGCAAACTTACAAAGCTTAGTATGCTTGTGGCTGATACAAATTATGACTTCACGAATTCGGTTGTTTATTGTGGCGCTGGGAAGGATCCTGAAACCGACGAATCTATCATTAATCGTGTTCTCGAAATACTTGCTAAATCAGGCATCTATACCGTGAGTTCTTTTACGTCAAAATCTCAAGACAGAGTGGAAATACTGAAAGAATTTGAGCGTGGTTTTTTGACACTCTTGTTGCTATTAAGTGTTTTGATCAAGGTGTTGATGTGCCGAAGCTCGATAAGATTTATATTATGGCGAGTGATTCTTCTCGACGACAGACGATTCAAAGACGTGGTCGTGTTCTAAGAAAATGTGCTGATACCAATAAAGAATTCGCTCATATATACGATATGCTTATAGTTCCACCAAGCAATAACAAAGATGATACGATAGCACGCTCTTTAATGACAATTGAGCTTGCACGAGCGGAAGAATATGGTAGCTTAGCTGAGAACAATAAAGAAGTACAAGACTTGATTGATGAAATGAAAAATACTTACAACGTTCAGGAGACGGATTTCGATGAAAACACCCTTTGATCAGTCATTTGAGAATTTAAAGTTTACGGAAGAGGAAGTCAAAGTCTTCATGGATTGTCTCACGATTGTTAAGGAATCTCAGGAGGAAGATTTCGATGCTGTAACCGAAATCATTTCAAAGGTTAGGGAGCTGACTCAGGATGAGATTTAGAAAAATAACATTTCACAATTATCGCTGTTTTATATCAGGCTCAGTCAATTTTGAAGAAGATTTGGCGAGTGGGAAAAACATCAATTTAATACTTGGTTCAAATGGCAGTGGTAAAACTGAATTTTTGTTTTCTTTTATTTGGGCACTGTATGGCTATGACTTCGGTAATTTAAAGGGAAAAGAAGATACTCCCTATGCTCTGAATTCCGATCTATATCGCAGACTGGGATATTCTGCTCCGGGAACGAAAGACTCTTGTTGGATTGAGATCGTATTAGAGGATAATAATAAGAAATTCTTTATAAAGAGAACTGCAATTTTTGAGAAGCAAGGAAGCAGAATATCTTCAACTGAAGAACGTGAGTTTAGCTACCAGCTGGATAGTTCCGAGCGCAGTCTTCCTATTCGTGATGGAAACGAGATAGACAATGCGCTTCATAAAATTATTCCTAAGTCTACGTTAATTGGTCTTGTTTTTGATGGCGAGCGAATGCAAAAGCTTTCGCGGATTGATATTAGTTCGAAACAGACTGTTAAAGGCGTTATTAGAGATATTACGAATATCGAATTGTTAAACATTGCAAGGGATGCATTTATTAGTTCAAGAGATGCTGTACAACGTGGTTTTCGGGGTAAAGGGTTAAGCAAGCAGGCAATAGAACGTGAACTTATAGAACTTGCTGATATACAAGAACAGGCATTGAATACTATAAATGAAAACAAGCCCGCTCTTGATCAGCTGCAAGAATCATTCGAGGAGCATCAGCTTGAGGTAGAGAATATAAATGAAGAGCTCGAACGAAACTCCCAAAGTAAGGAGCTTGCAATTGAACAAAAGGGTTATATTGAAAAAAAGAAATTGGCAAAAAATGAGCTAGACAACGCTTATGAAGATTTTGAATCGGCATTGGCGGATGGGTATTTGCTAGGAGCTGAACCATTATTTACAGATGTTATTGGAACAATCGAATCATGTGATGTCCCAGAGGGGCTTCTCGCTTCAACGGTTGCTTCAATATTGGATCGTCAATTTTGTATATGTGAGAGACCAATTGATGCTGAAACCAGAGATATTCTTGTTAGATTAATGAAAAGCCTTCCTCCAAATAATATAAATAGCACACTTGGTGAATGGGTCCGTTCGCTTAGGATTTCTTCAAATGATGTGAGGGATTCCGCAAAAAGGTGCTATGACCGAATTGTTCGCCAAGAACAATTTATTGCAAACGCTGACGAACATATTAGAAGAATATCCTCTGAGCTGGAAAGTAACACAGCTGAAGCAATTGGTAAACTTGAAAGTCAAAGAAAAATCGAAGAAAGAGAAATTCTTGAACTTGAGTTGGCTATTAAACAAGCCAAAATTGAGTTAGAACAGGCGGAGACCCAGCAAGAACACGCAATTGAACGTCAGAAGGAGCTTGCAGAAAAGCATGCTCAGCTCAAAGAAACACAAGTTCAAATAGACTTCTACGAAAAAGCCCTAATGGCCATTGACAAGATTCGTGATTTTCAAGAGCGCGAAGCTCTTATCAGAATCAACGACTACCTTAAGGCTGCATATTCTGCAATTTCAGAAGACGCGAAGCTTGGAAGACGTTTATATCTAGTGCAATTTCATAAGAATAAAAAATATCAGATGGTTGTCTATAATCAAAAATCATTTGACGAAAGATACGAATATATGGCAATGAGAGGTGACATTGCTCATCTAGCAGAATCAAAATCTAAAGGAGAAATTATTGAAGATATTATTCTCCAGTGTGCTGAGTCCAATTCAACTGGACAGAACAAAATAAATACACTAGCTTTTGTAAAAGCAATTCTAGACTTCTCCAATGAAGAAAAGAGCGATGGATCTTTAGAAATTGCTAAAGACTATCCACTTTTAATAGATGCTCCGTTTGGAGATATTTTTGATGACAATCTTGTTCTGTCATCAAAGGAATTGCATTCCTTTGCTGGTCAAATAATTTTAATGCTAGCGAAGGAAAGTTATGAAAGCGTTAAGGAGCAGCTTGGTCAATATGTTTCGTCAACTGTCAGTTTTGGAAAAGTTGACAATGAAAGTCGTTCAATCATCGGAGGTAATTAATAATGTCAACTTACTTTGACACATACCGCATAAAAAGAGATATTAGACATCAGAATCTAATGCTCAAGCTACAGTCTAGAAATGGTGGCATTTTTGGAGGCTACCCAAAGCTTTTAATGGTATCCAGCATCGTAGGATTTGTTAATGGGGCCTTTGTCCCAATCGAGAAGAATGCCGAACCAGTACAGCTCTCATTCTTTTCAGATAGAGACAGAGAGATAATGGACTTACTCGCGTATGCATATACAAAAAACCAATCCATAGTTGATAAAGAAGAGAAATACCATATTTTTGAAAGTTACGCCAATGGCGGTTTCCCAATACTTGCAGAAAAAATTGGTGTTGACGAAAAAACAGAATTCAACTCAAAAACCAAAGAGAAGATTCTTAAACGATATTATTCATTATTAGTCAGGCAGAATGGATTCAAAGTTGGTTAGTCCTCTTCATAAGTTAGCGCGCAGACCCATCTTATCCACGAAATAACAGTACTAGCTCTTCTCAATGGAGTAGAGCCACTGTATTTTGTATTTTTTTCAATGATGGATGCAACAGTTTCTTTGTCAGGAATTTCGCCTTTGCAGATTATTAATTTAAATACCTCGTTGAACGGCTTGTGCTCAAACAGTCGCTCACAAATAAAGAGTCTAGCGTCGCGGTAGCTTTTCGAAAGATAATCAATTCCATAGGTATCTAAGACAACGTGTCCATTTCTATCTTTCTTAACTAATCCTAAATATTCTGCAGCTGCAGAATAGTACTGAGCTTGTCTGTTGACAAACTCGTAAGCTTCAGAAATTTCACCCTGCTCTAAATTTCGGAAATCCAAGCGTTCGCATAGGTTGAGTATCCGCTCCATTGAATTTGCCTGTGGAAATGGAACTTCGGGTTCAGGCATAATCCTAGTGTTATCGAAAATGCTTTGGATTTCATCAAAAGAAATATATGTTGGTTCTATGCTGTACCTCACCTTCTGAATAATACGTGCTGAACTATAGTGATTTGAATTTTCAAATTCATATTCATATAAGAAGAACGTCCTATTTGCATAGACAAAAAATATTGGACGAACTTTTTTATTAATTTTGTTTGTCCATGTACGGTAAGGGTAGTATAGCTGTCGGAGCATAAAGTCTTCACTTAAGTCGAGTTTAGCTTTTACGAGTGCCAAGGATTCAGGTCCTTCATATCCTGCATCAATTTCTATTTGAGCATTTTCGACATTTATTTTTAGCTCTCCACCTTCAAGCATTGCTATTTCATATGAGAATGTTCCACTTGATTGCCTACCGCTTACAGTTGGAAAAATTTCTTCACCGAGAAAATCCGAAATGATTCCTGCATTAAACGCAGCATTAAGCGCTACGGATCCACTTGTAATTCTGTGCAAATCAATGCTTTGCAAATAATCAGGCATTTCTACATGACTGATTTGAGAGTCAAAATTGATATCAATTGGCTGAAACGTTTCAAAGCGGCCAATTATATATGTGCCACGCTTTTCCGCAAGAATTGAAAGTTTGTTTTCTTGAAATAGCGACGGAAGCTCAAATGCGTGATCGAACTTTGTCATCAGCCGCGGCTCTCGAAACTCTTTAATCTGACTTGCATCTATTCGAAAATAACCCTGATTATCAACCACGTCAACAATTTTATACTTTTTATTAAGTTGTCTCCATGCAATATCATTCGCTCGTTCTATCATGAGCGTTTCCTTGACGCTGTATAGTTACGCACAAGAACTTCACTGACATTCCCTCGACGATCACCTCTAGAATTAATATTTCTTACAGCCTGGACAGTGTCTATGATGTAGTTTGAATATTGATCTCTAATGAATTCTGTATCTGAATTGGACATAAGAAAACGGATGCCTCTTTCATTGAGTTCATCACAGTATTTTTTTAATCTAATTTGTTCATTGCGTCCAAATCCTATACTCGTATAGCCAGTAAAAGCGGATGAATCAGCTATAGGATCATAAGGGGGATCTAAATATACAAATGATCTTTCGGGAAGATTTTTCAGAACATGAGCGAAGTCCCCATTATTTAAAATGATATCGTTTTCTCTCAAATATTTTGATACAGCCCTAAGTGTCACTGCATTTACAATATTTGGGTTTTTATAGGCACCAAAAGGTGTATTGAATTCTCCTGCATTATTGACTCTAAAAAGTCCGTTATAACAAGTTTTATTTAGATAAATTAATCTTGATGCCCTATCAATTGGAGATAGTGCCGCATATTGGTCTTTGTCTCTATCAAGAGCACGAATATTGTAAAAATAGTCAGCAGAGTTTTCATGACCGTTTAAGCTTTCAATTAGCTCTTCAACGGAATCACGAATTACTTCATATAGTTCAATGAGATCTGAATTAGCATCGTTAATTACAGCGTGTTTTGGCTGTAAGTGAAACAGAACAGCACCACCTCCAAGAAAAGGCTCACAATAAGTGGTGTATGTCTTTGGGATTAGAGGCGCTATCTGTTTAATTAGCTGTCTCTTACCGCCAACCCACTTTACAACTGGTGCAACTAATTTATTCGGTGCCATTTGTTGATTTCTCCTAATTTTGGTCAATTAGTATTATATCAATCCTGTTTCGAAATTAAGTTGACGCTCATGCGTACTAGCAAGTAAGTTGCCCCACTCGTATTTATATAGTCCAGCTCGAGCTAAGTTAAAGCGAATAACATTTGTCTGTATATCGCAAAAATAGTCAGAGTGTAATACCTTTTGTAGACCAGAAACAGTTTCAACATGCCTGTACTTTATAATCCACTGAAGTACATCTGCAAAGGTAAATGCTCCAATTGTTTTAGAAAAGAATACGGTTCCATTGACGCTTGTGTGTTTTAAATCACCTCCTGGAACTACAGCAAGAATTGTGGAACAAGCGCAGTCGCTAAGAGGAAAATCATTAATTCCTGTAACTAAGTCATGTTCGCGTAAGCTTTTAATAGTGAAAGGATAGTCTGATGAAATTTGTTTAACAACAGACTCATAAAATCGCGAGCAATCGTGTCGTGAGCATTCTAGTTGTTCAATATGAGCATAAACATTTTGCTCGACTTCAATCAAATCAAAAGAACGTAATAAACGAGCTAGTTCCATTTTGAAGAGATTTGTCTTTACGATTAAAGGGTCCATATCAGAAAGATTAATGATATCTGACTGAAATAAATGTTGTATTTGTTGTCGAGCATCTGTTTCGGGAGCAAATACCAATTGCTCAACTACTTGATAGCCAGCATTGCGCAATGTTGCTGCGTTACACCTATTACGGAATGCAGTCTGACTATCTCCGTGATAATGATCACGTAATTGAGGGATAGTTTTATAGCCATCAGTTAACATCTCATCAATATATGTAACTTCGGATGAGGTAAATTCATCAAAAACCCAAATAAATTTATTGTCATTTAGATAAGATGAAAATTGACGCAACCAACTACCAATAAATGTCAGCTGCTTTACTCCATAGCGCTGCTCGTATACTTTAGCAAATGCTTTAACGTTAATGGGTGCAAACTCTTTAATCATAGCTTCGACTTGTTCTATTCTCTTTCCTTTGCAACCTATTTCCATCATTGGAGATCGACCGAATGAACAATTCGAAACTCCAGGATAATTTTGCAAACTTGCTTTTCTAAGTAAGTAATGCAATTCATATTCATCATGAATATCATATTCAACCATGAGTTGAGGATATTTCGATATTAGGAGAAAAGTGGATATTTCCATTTCGTAATAGTCGTTTAGATTTAGTTGACTAATAAGGTTGTTAATTGATTCAAAATCGGCATCAAAATATCGTATAAGCTCTCCTTGGCTTAGCACTGCATAGTCTGTCCTCTGAATAATGCCAAGAAGACTACGATCAGATGAAATTTGATAATTTTTGTTATTAAGTAGTCCATTCTCTGACAAAATACTTACATATTCATCAAATAGGGTCTTTACGTGTGTTTGCTTAATAGCGTTTTCTTTTATAACCTCGTAAATCAAGGCCGATTTGGTTGGTTCAATTTTTTTCCCGTAAGCTAGGATTTTCTTATTTTCGTAATAATCTGAGATAGCTTTTCGCTGTTCTTGAGGTATATCAGAATCGTTCATGGAAAGATGTGGGTCGTGTTTTACTGCTTTTGGTGTTTTGCAAGCTTCCTTAAGATATTGATATACCAAAGAACTAACATTAAACGTTTCAATGAATTGCTGCTCGTTGAAGTCGTACTTATTAAATAATTTCTGGTACTTATCCTCTTCAATTGCAGGACGACAATTCATTTCTCTGGCAATTATCTGCTGTACACGCTGTCTAGTTACTCCGAGTTCAGAAGAGCATTCATTGAGAGAGAATCCTGAAAATTTTAGATGGATGACTTTGCATATCGACATCGGTCTTATACTATCCATCCATTGCTGTAAACTAACTCTATTTAAGGATGTAATGTCATTTTTGGTATCACGGCTCTCTGAATACATTATGTATTGCCTGAAGCATTCTTCGAAGAACTCACTATCATCAATTTTTTGCTTAAGCGCTAAAATTGCCCAGGAGCTGAAGAGTTCTTTTGGCAGCTCTTTTGAACATCTGCTTGAGAACTCTTCGAACCATCGATCAACTATTTGCTGCGGTTTATGGAGATTCATATGTTCTTGTTCCTGGAATAGTTCTATTCCAGCATCATTAGAAGAAACCACAATTTCTTTAATACCGTTTAGAATGGAATGAACTCGTTTTTGTCCTATTCCTCGAAATCTAAGTAATGTCTTTTCATCTACAGTCATAAGATCCTCAAGAGTGTATAACCCGTATTTTTTTAGTTTATTAACATCTGACCGTGATATAAAATCTAACTGTTTAATGGGGGTTGTAACTTTTACGGAACTTGACATTGAAATTATATCTACTATATCTGCGTTAAGATTTTGATTATATGATTTGTTTAGACGGCGTAAAACACCAAATGG